>Ga0209181_10001019_pt1 | contig 49957 bp, 40 predicted proteins | sample MAT05_FD_187208 | JGI IMG/M metagenome (GOLD analysis project Ga0209181, IMG submission 187208) | Freshwater microbial communities from Lake Fryxell liftoff mats and glacier meltwater in Antarctica - MAT-05 (SPAdes) (version 2) | ecosystem: Environmental > Aquatic > Freshwater > Ice > Liftoff... | reverse complement strand
CGCGGTGCTCGGGCTGGTCGTGAACTTGGTGTGCGCGCTCATCCTCGGGGGCGACCATGGTCACGACCACGGCGGGACCGGCGACGCTCACGACGCGCACGCGCACGACGCGCACGAGCACGACGCGCACGAGCACGAGCATGAGCACGGCGACGCCCATGCTCACGAGCGCGAGGACCACGCCCACGGTCACGCCGTCACCAGCGCCAAGCCGACCGATCACAACCTGCGCGCCGCGTACGTGCATGTGCTCGCCGACGCGCTCACCAGCGTGCTCGCCATCGGCGCGCTGGTCGCCGGCAAGTACGCCGGCTGGTGGTACCTCGACGCGCTGGTCGGGTTGCTGGGCGGCCTCGTGATCGGGAAGTGGGCGCTCGGGCTGTGCCGCTCGGCGGCCCATCCGCTCCTCGACGTGGTGCCGTCGGCGGCGCTGGCCGCCTCGATCGAGCAGCGGCTCGAGCAGATCGACGATGTGCGGGTCGCCGATCTGCACCTGTGGGAGCTGGCGCCGGGGCGCCGCGGCTGCATCGTGTCGCTGGTGACCGCGACGCCGCGCGACGTGCAGTATTACCGGACCATCATCCTCGCCGAGGCCCCGATCGCGCACCTCACCGTCGAGGTGCATCGTTGCGATCGCAAGCACGCCGCGCCGACCGCGTTGGTGTAGGCCGCGGCCCTACCCGCGCCGGTCCGGGCAGTTCGACGATGACGCGCCAGCGCTCGCTCACGTCGTGATACACGATCGAGGTCCGTCGGACGGACAGCCCGAGGAGCTTGGCCCATGTCCGGAAGCACGAAGGACAACCCCGCGGCGATGCCACCCAAGCCGACCTTGCCGCCGCCGTTTCGCGCGCGCGGGCAGACCACGCGGCCGGACCTGCCGGTCGCCGTCTCGGCCGAGCCGTCGGTCGTGGTCTCGCCGTCGGTGGTGGCGCCGCTGCCGCGGCCGGCGAGCGTGCCGCCGCCGCGGCCGGCGACGGTGCCGCCGGTGAACCCGCACGAGGCGCTGACGCGGCCCTTCGACAGCCTCGAGCCCGAGGCGCTCGAGGACAGGGCCGTGGATCTCGACGCCGACGATCCGGTGACCGAGGCGACCGCGATCGTGGCGGTGCCGCCGCACTGGGAGCCCGAGGCCTCGCCGGTCGAGCGCACGCACATCGGCCGCATGCCCCGGCCGCCGGGCTCGCCGCGCACCAAGCGCGACCGACGCACGGTGCTGTGGATCGCGGGTGCGTTCGCGCTGGGGCTGGTGGCGACCGCGGCGATCGCGTGGCCGGGCGGCGCGGACCAGTCGACCGCCCGACCCGGCGCGAAGCCCGCGGCGGTCGCGACGGTGGCAGACCCGCAGCCGACCGTGGCGCCGCCGCCGCAGCCGACCGTGGCGCCGATGCCGGAGCCGGCGGGGACCGAGCCGGTCGAGGGCGATGCGCCCGGGACTGAGCCGGGGACCGAACCCGTGGCCGTGACCGTGACCGTGGCCGAACCCGTGGCCGTGACCGAACCCGTGACCGAACCCGTGACCGTGGCCGAACCCGTGACCGTGGCCGTGACCGAACCCGTGGCCGTGGCCGAACCCGTGACCGTGGCCGAACCCGTGACCGAACCCGTGACGGAGGCGATCGCTGCGCCCAAGGTCGCCGTCGCGGCCAAGCCGGCCAAGCCGGCCGCGGCGACCCGTGCCAAGGCCAAGCCCGCCGCCAAGCCAGCTCGGGTCGCGGCGGCGGCGGCCGCTGGCAAGACCGCCACGCTCATGATCGGCTCCAAGCCTCCGTGCGACATCATCCTCGACGGCAAACGCACGGGCCTCATCACGCCGCAGCGCGCGCTGAAGGTCACGCCCGGGCCGCATCGCGTGATGCTCGCCAACGATCAGCACAAGATCTACCTGACCTTCTCGGTCGTCGCCGTCGAGGGGCAGTCGGTCAAGCTCATCCAGGATCTGACCAGCAAGATGAAGCGGTAACCGACCCGCGCGCTTGGGGCGGCGCGCGTACAATCTCCTTAGATGGACGCCGCGCCCGCTGCCCCGCTGGTCACCGTGGTGGCCTTCGATTTCGGCAAGAAACACGAGTTGCGCATCGGCCTCGACGAGGCCAAGGGCGCGATGGCCGACGGCAAGTTCGTGTGGATCGACGTCGACGTCACCCGCGCCGACGAGGCCCGCAAGCTCCTCACCGAGCTGGCCCTGTGTACGCCCGAGATCGTCGAGGACGCGTTCACCCGCGAGCCCGCGACCCAGATCGCCCGCTACGACGACTACGTGCATCTGGTGCTGTCGGGCTGCCGCCTCGCCGGCAACAAGTTCGACCTCGAGCGCGTCGACGCGGTCATGGGCCACCAGTTCCTCCTCACGTTGCACCGTGGCCACCCGGTGTTCCTCGAGGCGGTGCGCCGCAGCTACCGCGCCGACTTCGTGCGCTTCGCCCAGAGCCCGAGCTTCCTGCTCTACGAGCTGTGGGATCACCTGATCGACAACTACCTCAACGTCCACAAGGCCTTCGAGGAGCGCGTCGAGCGCACCCAGGCCGCGCTCATCGGCACCGTCAACGAGGCGGTGTTCGCCGACGCGTCGGAACTGGGCGCCGATCTGCTGCACCTGCGCAAGGTCGTGCTGCCGGCGCGCTCGGTGCTCGCCGATCTGTCGACGCGCAAGTCCCCGTTCGTGAGCGAGGCGACCCAGCCCTTCCTCGGCAACATGGTCGGCACCGTCGAGCGCGTGCTGCAAGACGTGCTGGTCGATCGTGACATCCTGTCAGGCGCGCTCAACAACTACATGTCGATGGTCGCGCACCAGACCAACAAGATCATGAGCAAGCTCACGATCGTCAGCGTGATCTTCCTGCCACTGACGTTCTTGTGCGGGGTCTACGGCATGAACTTCAACGTGCTCCCCGAAAAAGAGTGGCATTACGGATACGCCTTCTTCTGGGGGCTCGTCGTGGTCATCTCGCTCGGGCTGGTCGCGTTCATGCGCAAGAACAAGCTCCTGTGACGGTGCCCGTCGCCGCCGTCACGTTCGATGCCGGCCAGACGCTGATCGAGCTCGACACCGCGATGCTGGCCGCGCGGCTCGGCGAGCGCGGCGTGGTCACGACCGCCGCCGCCCTGGCGGGCGCCGAGTCACCGGCGTGGGCGCGCTACGAGCAGGTGGTGCGAGCTGGTGGCCACACCGGACACTGGCAGACCTTCATGGCGGCCCTGGTCGCCAGCGCCAGCGGCGTCGACGGTGAGCACGCGGCCGAGCTGGCGGCGTGGTTGTGGAGCGAGCAGCCGCACCGCAACCTGTGGCGGCGACCGGTGCCCGGCATGATCGAGCTGGTGCGCGAGCTGCGGCGCGCCGGCGTCGCGGTCGGGGTCATCTCCAACTCCGAGGGCCGGCTCGCCGAGCTGTTCGTCGAGCTCGGCTGGGCCGACGAGTTCGGGTTCGTCCTCGACTCGGCGCGGGTCGGCCTCGACAAGCCCGACCGCCGCATCTTCGACCTGGCGCTGGCCCAGCTCGGCGTCCGCGCCGACCAGACCGTCCACGTCGGCGACTCCCGCATCGCGGACATCGGCGGCGCGCGTGGCGCCGGCTGGCGCGCGATCTGGTTCGGGCGTGCCGTGAGCGAGGTCGCCGACGACGGCGTGGCGAGCGCCCGCGACGCCGGCGAGTGCGCGCGCGCGCTGCGGGCCTGGGGCGCGCCGATCGATTCGACCTTGCCGTGACAGGCCCGGCGACCGATCCTGGCCCGATGCGATGGATCGTGGGCCTGGTGCTCGTCGTGGCGTGTGGCCGCAGCGGCCGTGACGCCGCGCCCTCCGACGGCGACGCGATCCCCGACGGGGCCGCCGCGTGCAGCGAGGTGCCGGCCGAGGCCAGCGGCGAGGGCACGTACTACGACGCCGACGGCACCGGCAGCTGTAGCTTCGACGCCGACCCCAGCCGCATGGTCGCCGCGCTCAACCGGCCCGACTACGGCGCCGCGGCCATGCACTGCGGCGCTTGCGTCGAGGTCACCGGCCCCCGCGGCTCGGTGGTCGTGCGCGTCGTCGACAGTTGCCCCGGGTGCGGGTCGGGCGATCTCGATCTGAGCCGCGAGGCCTTCGCGCTCATCGCGCCGATCGCGGCGGGCCGGGTGGCGATCTCGTGGCACGAGGTCGCGTGCGACGTGCGCGGTCCGCTCCGCTACCGGTTCAAGGACGGCTCCAACCCGGATTGGACCGCGCTCCAGGTCCGCAACCATCGCTACCCGATCGCGTCACTGGCGGCGCGCGTCGCCGACGGCTCGTGGCGAGACCTGCCCCGCCTCGACTACAACTACTTCGTCGACGTTCGCGGGCTGGGCGACGGACCCTACACGCTGCGGGTCAGCGACCAGCGCGGCCACGTCCTCGAGGACGACGGCATCGCGCTGGGCGACGCGGTCGAGCGCACCGGCGCGGCGCAGCTGCCGACCTGCCGATAGCGTCGGCGCGAGGTCAGCGCTCCCAGCGTTCCCAGCGCTCGAGCATGACCTCGTGGCCGCCGAGGTCGACGTCGCGCGCGAAGCTGCGGCGCAGCCCGGCGGCGCGCAGCGGTCCCTGGGTGCGGCCCGGCACCGGCGTGAGCCAGACCAGGCGACCGCGGGGACGCAGGAGCGACGGCACCCGCGCCGCGAACGCCTCGAGGAGCGCGCCGACGTCGCCGCGCAAGCGCATGCCCATCGGCGGGTTGGTGACGATGACGTCGACCGGCCGAGGCGCGTAGGTCAGCGCGTCGATCGGGTGCAGCTCGGCGCGCGCGATCGCGCCGGCCGCGGTGAGGTTGGCGCGGGCCGCGGTCAGCGAGCGCTCGTCGAGGTCGGTGCCGAGCAGGCGCGCGCCGCCCAGCCGCGCGATCTCGCACAGCTCGCCGGCCGAGCCGACGAAGGGATCCCAGATGGTGTCGCCGGGCAGCGGCGCCGCGACCCGGGCCAGCGCGGCCGCGATCGTGGGATGCGAGGCCGCCGGGATCTCGGCGACCCGCCAGGGGAACCGGGCGTCGCCCAGGCTGCGCGGCCGCAGCTCGAGGTGGCGCTCGTCGGCGCCGACGATCACGTCCCACGTCGTCTCGCGGGGCTGGTTGATGAGCGCCGCAGTCCGCCCGCGCACCGCGGCCGCCGCGCTCCACACCAGCGCGCGGCGATGTCCGCCAGATTCAAAATCCAGGCGCCAGCGCACCGGTCCGTCGGTCCACGCCGCCAGCAGCGCGAGCACGGGGGGCGCCGCCAGCGCGTCGGCGATCGCCTCGGCGGTCGCGCCCGCGATCGGCACGTACACCCCGGCGGTGAGCAGCGTGCGGGCCTGGGCCAGCGCGGCCAGCGGCCCGTCGAGATCGACCAGCACGCGGCCCACGCCGAGCCGGTGGGGATGGAGCCCGATCTCGTCGAGCTCGGCGGCCAGCAAGGTCTCGAGGCCGGTGCGGCAGCGCGCGACCACGACCACCGGCGCTGGCGGCGCCCGATCGAGCACGATCGTCGACGGCGCCGCGCTGGCGTCGCGCTCGCTGATGAGCAGCGCGCGATCGCGGCGGCGCGCCAGCTCGCGATCGTCGCCGACCTCGGCGGCGGCGAGCCGGGCCTGGGCCTCGGGCCCCCCGACCTTGCCCAGCGCGTCGGCGGCGGCGCGGCGCAGCTCGGGCGCGAGCGCGGCCTGGTCCCATAGCGCCAGCAGCGCGGCGCGGGCGTCGTCGCCGCCCAGCTTGCCCAGCGCGATCGTGGCGGCGCGGCGGGTCCGCGGGCGGGCATCTTGGACGGCGGCGATGACCGCGGCCCGAGCCGACGGGTCGCGCACCGCGGTGTCGCCCAGCACCGCCAGGAGCCGCGCGCCCGCGGCATCGTCGTCGGACGCCGCCGTCAGCGCCGCGATCGCCGCGCGCGCGACCAGCTCGGCGGGGGCCCGCTCGAGGGCCCGGCGCACCGCCACGCCGTCGTCGCCGCCGACCACCATCGCCACCAGCGGCGCCACGTCGCGCCGACCCGGGGTGAAGCCGGCCTGGCCCAGGCGCGTGCGCAGGCGATCATCGTCGTCGGGCGTGCTCAAGGTCGGACTTTGCATCGGCGCGATCGTCGACGCAACCGGCCGGGGTCGGTAGAGTCCGCCCAATGATCCGCCGACGACTGGGAACCCTCGACTGTGTCGTCACCGGCGGCGACGACGGCCGCGGCGGAGGCGACGGGCCCACCGTCGTCATGCTGCACGGTTTTGGCGCGTCGGGCACCGACCTCGTCGAGCTGGGCGACCACATCGAAGCGCCGGCCGGCACGCGCTGGGTGTTCCCGGCCGGGCCCGTCGCGCTCGGCGGCATGTATGGCGACGCCGCTCGCGCCTGGTGGATGATCGATCTCGAGGATCTGCAGCGGGTCGCCTCGGGCCGCACCGTCGATCGCGCCGACAGCGTGCCCGACGGCCTCGCCGAGGCCCGCGTCGCCATGCTCGACCTGCTCGACGTCCTGGCTCGCGATCACGGCCGCACCGACGGCAAGACCGTGCTCGGCGGCTTCTCGCAAGGCGCGATGCTGTCGGTCGACGTCGCGCTCCACGCGCCGCACCCCTTGGCCGGCCTCGCGATCCTGTCGGGTACGCTCATCGCCGAGAAGATCTGGCAGGCCCACGCCGCCGCGCTCGCCGGCGTGACGATCCTGCAGAGCCACGGCACGCGCGACCAGCTCCTCGGGTTCGCCGGCGCCGAGCGGCTGCGCGATTTTCTCCTGGGGGCCGGCGCCCAGGTCGGCTTCCTGCCGTTCCCGGGCGGTCACGAGCTGCCGGCGCCGGTCCTGGCCGGGTTCGGCGATCTGCTCGAACGCACGCTTGGCTGAGCCGGGACCCGCGCTACACCTCCTCGGTGGAGCGCTTCTCGCTGACCACGGTCGACGGCTTGGCCGCGCCGCCCCGCTACAACCTCGCGCCGGGCAGCGACACGCTGGTCCAGACCAGCGAGGGCGTGCGCCCGATGCGCTGGGGAATGCTGGCGCCACGCCACGGCCACAACGGCAAGCGCGGTCCGCCCATCGAGCGGGTCAGCCTCGAGGTCTTTGCCGCGATCCCGGCGGCCCGCGTCGCCTTCGAGCAGCGGCGCTGCCTGGTCCTCGCCGACGGCTTCTTCGCCTGGCGCGGCGCGCCCAACCGCCAGCGCGCGCAGCCGACCTGGATCCATCCCGAGCCGGTGCGCCGGATCGCCTTTGCCGGCGTGTGGTCGGTCCACCGCGACGACGGCCGCGACAGCTTCGCGGTCGTCACCGTACCGTCGGCGGCGCCGGCCGACGCCATCACGCCGACGATGCCGCTGGTCGTCGACGAGCGCTGGCTGGGACGGCTGGCCGACGCGCGCGCGCTGGTCGCCTCGCAGCCGCTGGTCGGGTGGCGCGCCGACGCCATCAGCGACTGGGTCGACGATCCATCGCACGACGACGCCCGGGTCACCGAGCTCCTGCGCAACCGGGCCCAGGGCGAGCTGTTCTGACGTCCGCGCGGGACGATGATAGGTTGGCGTCGTGAATCGACCCGCGACGACGCTGCCCTACAAGCCGACGCATCACGTGCGCATCGTGACGGCGGCCTCGCTCTTCGATGGCCACGACGCCGCCATCAACGTCATGCGCCGCATCATGCAGGCCTCGGGGGCCGAGGTGATCCACCTCGGGCACAACCGGTCGGTCGCCGAGATCGTCGACTGCGCGATCCAGGAGGACGTGCAGGGCATCGCGATCACGTCGTACCAGGGCGGCCACGTCGAGTACTTCAAGTACATGCTCGACCTGCTGCGTGAGCGCGGCGCGCAGATCAAGGTGTTCGGCGGCGGCGGCGGCACCATCTTGCCGTCGGAGATCGCCGAGCTGCACGCCTATGGCGTGACCCGCATCTACTCGCCCGACGACGGCCGCGCGATGGGCCTGCAGGGCATGATCAGCGACCTGTTGCGGCAGTGCGACTTCGCCAAGCCGACGCCCGCCATCGCCGCCGCGCTAGCCCAGCTCACCGAGCGCGTGCCGTCGACGATCGGCAGCCTCATCACCGCCGCCGAGAACGACCCGGCCGCCGCCGAGACGCTGCGTCACGGCCTGGCCACCAAGCTGGCCGCGGGGCCGGCCATCCCGGTGCTCGGCGTCACCGGCACCGGCGGCGCCGGCAAGTCGAGCCTCGTCGACGAGCTGGTCCGCCGCTTCCTCGCCGACTTCCCCGACAAGACCATCGCGGTGGTGTCGGTCGATCCGTCCAAGCGCAAGTCGGGTGGCGCGCTCCTGGGCGATCGCATCCGCATGAACGCCATCGACGACCCCCGGGTCTACATGCGCTCGCTGGCCACGCGGCAGTCGAACCTGTCGTTGTCGCGCCACGTGCGCGAGTCGATCGACATCTGCCGGGCCGCGCGCTTCGACCTCGTCATCGTCGAGACCTCGGGCATCGGCCAGAGCGACACCGAGATCACCGAGCACGCCAACGTGTCGCTGTACGTGATGACCGCCGAGTACGGCGCGGCCACGCAGCTCGAGAAGATCGACATGCTCGACTTCGCCGACGCCATCGCGATCAACAAGTTCGACAAGCGCGGCTCGCTCGACGCGCTGCGCGACGTCCGCAAGCAGTACAAGCGCAACCACAACGCCTTCACCACGCCCGACGACGACCTGCCGGTCTACGGCACGATGGCGTCGCAGTTCAACGACCCCGGCATGAACACGCTCTACCGCGCGCTCATGGACCTGCTGGTGGCGCGCACCGGGGCGCCGCTGGCCTCGCACTTCGAGCTGTCGAGCGGGATGAGCGAGAAGAAGTGGATCATCCCACCCGATCGCACCCGCTACCTCGCCGAGATCGCCGAGGCCTGCGACGCCAACGACGGCTTCGTCCGGGCCCAGGCCGCGATCGCCCGCCGCATGTACCAGCTGCACGGCACGATCGAGACGCTGCGGGCCAACGTCGGCAAGAAGCGCCTCGAGATCGTCGAGCCCCGCAACGCCGACGACGTCGTGCAGGTCACCCAGACCGTCGAGGGTGAGCCGGCGTTCCTGGTCGAGCTGGTCGCGCTCTACCACGACCTCGAGGGCCGCCTCGATCCCGAGTGCCGTCGCCTCCTCGCCGAGTGGCCCGCGATGAAGCGCCGCTACGCCGCCGCCAAGTACCAGTTCCAGGTCCGCGACAAGGTCATCGAGCTCGACCTCACGACCGAGACGCTCTCGCACCTCAAGATCCCGAAGGTCACGCTGCCGCGCTACGAGGACTGGGGCGACCTGCTCATCTGGCTCCTGCGCGAGGCGCCGCCCGGCTACTTCCCGTTCACGGCCGGCGTGTTTCCGCTCAAGCGCGAGGGCGAGGACCCGGCGCGCATGTTCGCCGGCGAGGGCGGGCCCGAGCGCACCAACAAGCGCTTCCACTTCGTCTCGCGCGGGCTGGCCGCCAAGCGGCTGTCGACGGCGTTCGACTCGGTGACGCTCTACGGCGAGGACCCCGACCCCCGGCCCGACATCTACGGCAAGGTCGGCAACTCCGGCGTGTCGATCGCCAGCGTCGACGACGCCAAGAAGCTCTACTCCGGCTTCGACCTCGCCGACCCGTCGACGTCGGTGTCGATGACCATCAACGGCCCGGCCCCGATGCTCCTGGGCTTCTTCCTGAACGCGGCCGTCGACCAGCAGTGCGAGAAGTACATCCGCCAGCACGGCACGACGGCCGAGGTCGATCGCGCGATCGACGGGCTGTACGCCAAGCGGGGCGTGCCGCGCCCGCGCTATCAGGGTGCCATTCCCGAGGGCAATGACGGGCTGGGGCTGATGCTGCTCGGCGTGTCGGGCGACGAGGTGCTGCCGCGCGAGACCTACGAGAAGATCAAGGCCAGCACGCTGGCCCAGGTGCGCGGCACCGTGCAGGCCGACATCCTCAAAGAGGATCAAGCCCAGAATACGTGCATCTTCTCGACCGAGTTCGCGCTGCGCCTCATGGGCGACATCCAGCAGTACTTCATCGACGAAAAGGTCCGTAATTTCTACTCGGTGTCGATCAGCGGCTATCACATCGCCGAGGCCGGCGCGAACCCGATCTCGCAGCTCGCGTTCACGCTGGCGAACGGGTTCACGTTCGTCGAGTACTACCTGTCGCGTGGCATGAACATCGACGACTTCGCGCCCAACCTGTCATTCTTCTTCTCGAATGGCATGGACGCCGAATATGCGGTGCTCGGCCGGGTGGCCCGCCGCATCTGGGCCAAGGCGATCCGCGACAAGTACCGCGGCAACGATCGCTCGCAGAAGCTCAAATATCATATCCAGACGTCGGGTCGGTCGCTGCACGCGCAGGAGATCGCGTTCAACGACATCCGCACCACGCTGCAAGCGCTGCTCGCGCTCAACGACAACTGCAACTCGCTGCACACCAACGCGTATGACGAGGCGATCACCACGCCCACCGAGGAGAGCGTGCGGCGCGCGCTCGCCATCCAGCTGATCATCAACAAGGAGTTCGGGCTCTCGAAGAACGAGAACCCGAGCCAGGGCGCGTTCATCATCGAGCAGCTCACCGACCTGGTCGAGCAGGCGGTGCTCACCGAGTTTCGGGCCATCTCCGAGCGCGGCGGCGTGCTGGGCGCGATGGAGCGCATGTACCAGCGCTCCAAGATCCAGGAAGAATCGTTGTATTACGAGACGCTCAAGCACGACGGCTCACTGCCACTCATCGGCGTGAATACCTTCCTCGATCCCGAGGGCAGCCCGACCGTGCAGCCGCCCGAGATCATCCGGGCCACGCCGGAGGAGAAGCAGTACGCGATCGGCGCCCGCGACGCGTTCTGGCAGCGTAACGCGACGACCGCCGCCGCCGCCCTGACCGACATCAAGCGGGCCGCGCTCGACGGTGACAACGTCTTCACGGCGCTCATGGAGGCGTGCAAGGTGTGCACGCTGGGCCAGCTGTCGAGCGCACTCTACGAGGTCGGCGGTCAGTACCGCCGAAACATGTGACGGCGCCCGGGGTCACCCTCGCCGCTTGGCGGGCCGAGGTCGAAAAAACGCTGGCCGGCGCCAGCTTCGACAAGACGCTCGTGCAGCTGACGCCCGAGGGGTTCGCGCTGCAGCCGCTGTACGTGGCGACGGCCGTCGATCCCGGTGTCCCGGGCGCGCCGCCGTTCACCCGCGGCAGCTCGGCCGCGGCTGGCCGCTTCGCGGTGTGCGTGCGGACCGACGCCACCGGGGTCGCCGAGGAGGTCGACGGCGGCGCCGACGCGATCTGGATCGCCGTGGGTGACGACGGGGCCATGGCCGGCGGCGTGCCGGTGGTGGTCGAGGGGCCCGGCGCGGTGGCGTGGCTGGCCCAACACGCCGAGGTGTCCGGCTTCGTCGACGACGTGGCGGCGGTGCGAACCGCCGGCCCGAGGCTGCGGGTGGCGCGGGTCTCGACCCTGGCGTTTCACGACGCCGGCGCCGACCCGGCCGACGAGCTGGCGCTCGCGCTCGCGACCGGGGTGATGCACCTGCGCGCCATCGACGACGTCGCGCTGGCCGCCCAGCACCTGTGGCTGCAGGTCGCGATCGGCCGCGACAGCTTCGGCGAGCTGTGCAAGCTGCGCGCGCTGCGCCGGTGCTGGCACAAGCTCTACGCCGCGGCCGGCGCGCCCGCCACCGCGCCGCCGCCGATCCACGCGGTGTGCGCGGCGCGGACCCAGAGCCAGCACGACCCCTGGGTCAACATGTTGCGGGTCACCACCGAGGTGTTCGCGGCGGCGCTGGGCGGCGCCGAGCTGATCACGCCGCGCCCCTTCGACGACGCGCTGGGCCAGCCGTCGATGCTGGGCCGGCGGATCGCGCGCAACACCGCGCTGGTCTTGCGCGACGAGAGCCACCTCGGCCGCGTCGTCGACCCGGCCGGTGGCGCGTACTACCTCGAGGAGCGCACCGAGGCGCTGGCCCGCGCGGCCTGGGCCCGCTTCACCGCGATCGAGCGCGACGGTGGGCTGGCGGCGATCACCGCGAGCGGGGCGCTGCGCGATCGGCTCGAGGCGTCGTGGCAGCTCCGCGCCGCCGCGATCGCGCGCCGCAACGAGCCGGTGCTCGGCGTGTCGGAGTTCGCCAACCTCGACGAGCAGCTGCCGATGGACGTGCCGGCACCGGCGGCGCAGCCCGACGCGCCGGCGCTGCGCGTGCATCGCGACGCCGAGGCCTTCGACGAGCTGCGCGAGCGCGGCGCGGGTCGCGAGGTCGTGCTGCTGACCCTGGGGCCGGCCCGCGAGCATCGGGCCCGAGCCGGCTTCGCGACCGGGTTCTTCGCGACCGCCGGCGTGCGTGCCCGCGAGGCGGCAAAGGTCGCCAAGGCGCCGTTGGTGTGTCTGTGCGGCAGCGACGAGCGCTATGCCGCCGAGGCGGTCGAGACCGCGCGCTCGCTCGCCGCCGCTGGGTGCGCCCGCGTGGTGCTGGCCGGGCGCCCCGGGCCCCTCGAGCCCGCGCTGCGCGAGGTCGGAGTCGCGACGTTCATCTATGTCGGCTGCGACGTGGTCGCGACGCTCACGGAGCTGCTGTCATGAGGCTGCCTGATTTCGGCACGATTGGCTTCGACGACGTCGGCGTGACCGGCGCGCGCGCCGACGAAGGCGTGGATACCCGCGCCGCCCCGACGGCCGCGGGGGCGTCGACCTGGGACACCCCCGAGGGCATCCCGCATCGGCCGCTCTACACCGCGGCCGACCTCGCCGCCGTCGAGCACCTGGGCTCGCTGCCCGGCTTTGCGCCGTTCGTGCGCGGCCCGTATCCGACGATGTACGTGCAAAAGCCCTGGACGGTGCGGCAGTACGCCGGCTTCTCCACCGCCGAGGACTCCAATGCTTTTTACCGGCGCAACCTGGCGGCCGGGCAGATGGGGCTGTCGATCGCGTTCGATCTGGCGACCCACCGCGGCTACGACAGCGACCATCCCCGGGTGGTCGGCGACGTCGGCATGGCCGGCGTGGCGATCGACTCGATCCTCGACATGAAGATCCTGTTCGACGGCATCCCGCTCGACAAGATGAGCGTGTCGATGACGATGAACGGCGCGGTCTTGCCGGTGCTGGCGCTCTACGTCGTCGCCGCCGAGGAGCAAGGCGTCTCTCCCGAGCAGCTCACTGGCACCATCCAAAATGACATTCTCAAAGAGTACATGGTGCGGAATACGTACATCTATCCGCCCGCGCCCTCGATGAAGATCATCGCGGACATCTTCGCGTTCACGTCGCAGCGGATGCCCAAGTTCAACTCGATCTCGATCTCCGGCTATCACATGCAGGAGGCCGGGGCGACGGCGGACCTCGAGCTGGGCTACACGCTCGCCGATGGCCTGGAGTATGTGCGCACCGGCGTGGCCACCGGCCTGGCGGTGGACGCCTTCGCGCCGCGGCTGTCGTTCTTCTTCGCGATCGGCATGAACTTCTTCATGGAGGTCGCCAAGCTGCGGGCGGCCCGCCTGCTGTGGGCCGAGCTGATGGCGGGCTTCTCGCCGAAGAACCCCAAGAGCCTGGCGCTGCGCACGCACTGCCAGACCTCGGGCTGGTCGCTCACCGCCCAGGACGTCTACAACAACGTCGTGCGCACCGGCATCGAGGCGCTGGCCGCGACGCAAGGCCACACCCAGAGCCTGCACACCAACTCGCTCGACGAGGCGCTGGCGCTGCCCACCGACTTCTCGGCTCGTATCGCGCGCAACACCCAGCTCCAGCTCCAGCAGGAGTCGGGCACCACGCGCCCGGTCGACCCCTGGGGCGGCAGCTACTACGTCGAGTGGCTCACCGCCGAGCTGGCGACCCGGGCCCGCGCCCACCTCGCCGAGGTCGAGGCGCTCGGCGGCATGGTCAAGGCGATCGAGGCCGGGGTGCCCAAGCTGCGCATCGAAGAGGCCGCCGCGCGCACCCAGGCCCGCATCGACGCCGGGCGCCAGCGCATCGTCGGCGTGAACTGCTGGAAGCCGACCCACGCCGAGGTCGTGCCGGTGCTCAAGGTCGACAACGCGGCGGTCCGCAAGACGCAGATCGAGCGGCTCGAGCGCCTGCGTCGCGAGCGCGACGACGCGGCCTGCACGCGTGCCCTCGACGCGCTGACCCAGTGCGCCGAGCGCGGCGACGGCAACCTGCTGGCCGCGGCGATCGACGCCGCCCGGGCTCGGGCCACCGTCGGTGAGATCTCGTGGGCGCTCGAGCAGGTCTGGGGTCGCCATCGCGCGGAGATCCACGCGATCTCCGGCGTGTACAGTGGCGAGGTGGGCGAGACCTCGGAGCAGGTGACGCGGGTCCGGGGCCGAACCCTGGGCTTTGTCGAGCGCGAGGGGCGGCGGCCCCGCATCCTGATCGCGAAGATGGGCCAGGACGGCCACGATCGCGGGCAGAAGGTGATCGCGTCGGCGTTCGCCGATCTCGGCTTCGACGTCGACATCGGCCCGCTGTTTCAGACCCCCGAAGAGACCGCGCGGGCCGCGGTCGAGAACGACGTCCACGTCATCGGCGCGAGCTCGCTGGCCGCTGGGCACCTGACCTTGGTGCCGGCCTTGCGGGCGGCGCTGGCGGCGCTGGGTCGGCCCGACATCCTGATCGTCGTCGGTGGCGTCATCCCGCCCGACGACTACGCGACCCTGCGCGCCATGGGCGCGGCCGATATCTTCGGCCCGGGTACGGTCATCGCGGAGGCCGCCATCGCGCTCCTCGATCGCCTGGAGCAGCCCGAGCCCGCCGCGTCATGAGCCGGCGACCGCGGCTCGCGCTCGAGGTCTACGAGCGCGGCGTGCGGGCCTGCGATCGCGGCGTGCTCGCGCAGGCGGTGACCCTGGTCGAGAGCCGCGACGCCGCCGACGGTGCGCTCGCGCAGACCCTCTTGGGCCGGCTCTTGCCGTCGACCGGCGACGCGGTCCGGGTCGGCATCACCGGCGTGCCCGGCGTCGGCAAGAGCACGTTCATCGACGAGCTCGGCATGCGGCTCCTGGCCGCCGGCAAGCGGGTCGCGGTGCTCGCGGTCGATCCCTCGAGCCAGGTCTCGGGTGGCTCGATCCTCGGCGACAAGACCCGCATGGCCCGGCTGTCGCTCGAGCCGGCGGCGTTCATCCGGCCCTCGCCCAGCAGCCTGTCGCCGGGCGGGGTGGCGCGCCGCACCCGCGAGACGATGCTCCTGTGCGAGGCCGCCGGGTTCGACGTCGTGCTGGTCGAGACGGTCGGCGTCGGGCAGGGCGAGACCGCGGTCGCCGACATGGTCGATTTCTTCCTCGTGCTGGTGCTGCCGGGCGCCGGCGACGAGCTGCAGGGCATCAAGAAGGGCGTGTTCGAGCTCGCCGACCTGCTCGCGGTCAACAAGGCCGATGGCGAGGGCGCCAACCGGGCTCGCCTGGCGCTCGGCGACCTGCGCAGCGCGCTGCGCTACCTGCCGCGCCGTCGCCCCGACTGGCCGACCCGCGCCGTCGCGATCTCGGGTCAGACCGGCGCCGGCCTCGACGAGGTGTGGGCGCTCATCGACGAGCACCGTCGCCTCCTGACCGCCTCGGGCGCGCTGGCCCGCCTGCGCGCCGATCAGCAGCGCACCTGGATGTGGACGCTCATCCGCGAGCGCCTCGAGCAGCGCTTCCGCACCCACCCCGAGGTCGTCGCGGCGCTCGCGCGCGTCGAGGCCGCCGTCCAGGCCGGCACCATCACGTCCTCCGCCGCCGCCGACGAGCTGCTCGCCGCGTTCGAGGCGTGACGCGGCGAGCCCCGCCGCCCGCCATCACGCGCTATCGGGGTGCCGGTAGAAAGGGTGCCGCGAGCTCGCCGGCGACGCGCTCGACCTCGGCCGGAGAGTTCCCGCGGTTGGACATCAGCGCGACGACGACGCCGAGGTCGAGGTACACCACGACCACCGCGCGCGCGTCCGGAAGGTTGCCGGCGTGGTGCGCGATCCGACGCCCCGCCGCGTCTGCGCCGACGCGCCAGCCGAGTCCGACGCCGGTCGACGCGCCGGCCCGGGTTTGTTGCGGCGTGAGCATCGTCGCCACCACCTCCGGCGGCAGGTAGGGCGTCCCTGGCAACCCGAGGCTGCCGAGGCGGACCAGGTCGACCGCGGATCCCTGCAGCCCGCCCGACGGCCACCGCGAGCTGGCCCCGGGGTCGGTCGCGAGGACGATGCCGGTGGGCTGTGCGAGCTCGCGGTCGAGCAGCTCGCGGTACGAGCTGCCCGACGCACCCTCGAGCACGGCGCCCAGCAAGCTGTAGCCCCACGAGCTGTACGCGTAGCGTTCGCCGGGCGATCCGACCCGCGGGTCCGACGCGAAGATGTCCGCGGCGGCGTCGGCCAGGCGGTCGTAGCTCTTGGTACGGCCCACGTCCGTCAGGTTGTAGTGCCGGATCCCGGCGAGGTGGCCCGCGAGCTGCCGCACCGTGATCGGCGCGCCGTCGTCCCTCCAGCCCGGGACGTAGGTTGACACCGCGGCCTCGAGGTCGACCCGGCGATCGGCGACCAGGCGGGCGAGCATCAGCGCCGTCGCGAGCTTCGAAACGCTGGCGAGCGGGAAGCGGGTGGTCGGCGTGACCACCGCCCCGGCGAGGGTCGTCCCGCGCGCCGCCTGCCAGACCACGGCGCCACCGGCGAGGACCGCGGCCTGGACACCGGGCATGCCCTCGGCGGCGTGCAGCTGGTCGAGCCTCGCGTTGGCTTGTGCCTGCGCCGCCACCTTGGGGTCAGCTGGTGGCAACCGTGGCGGCGGTGGCGGAGCCGGCCGCCCGTCGCCACACCCGGTGGCCAAGGCCAGGACCAGGGCCACCGAGATCCGCCAACCCAGCGGCAGCGACGGCGCCGGCATGACGTTCATGATCGGCGAGTCTGCCAGAGGTCAGCGGTGGGCCCAGACCGCGCGGAGCGGGAAGGCGGGGAGGCCGGGGGCGAAGACCTGGAACGACTCGACGCGGTCGACCACGAGGCCCGAGGCGCGGATCGCGGGTAAGGGGTCGCGGTCCATGTTGCAGCCTTGGCGGTTGGCGAGCCGCCACAGCGGGTTGGCGGCGCGCATGAGCGTGCCGGCGACCAGGCGCGGGCTGCGGACGTGCTCGAGCAACCGGACCCGGCCACCGGGACGCAGGACGCGGCGGGCCTCGACCAGCGCGGCGGTGGGATCGGCGACGCTGCACAGGACCAGGCCGAAGACCGCGGCGTCGCACGACGCGTCGGCGAAGGGCAGGCGCTCGGCGGTGCCAGCGGCCAGCCCGATCGTCGCTGCGGCCGGCGCCAGCCGAGGCTCGGCGAGCGCGGCGAAGCTGCCGTCGGGCTCGATCGCGGTGACCCGGGCCGTGGCGTGGTAGTGCGGGAACATGAGGCCGGTGCCGGCGCCGATCTCGACGAGGTCGCCGCGCAGATCGCCGACCAGCGTGGCGCGCCAGGCGCCGAGGCCCAGCCCGTCCTGCTGCCCGCACAGGCGGTCGTACAGCTCGCCTTGATCGAGCTGGCGCTGCAGGGCCAACGTGCGCGGCGCGTGGCGGACGAAGTGCGCGAGCTCGCGGATCACGCGCGCCGCCGGCGTCGCCGCAAGAGCAGCCCGAGCCCGCCCGCCACCGGCACCAAGCCGGCCAGGCCACCGGCGCTGCCACCGGCGCTGCACGCGTAGTAGCTGCCGCGATCGCCGCCGCCGCCGCCCGGCACCGGATCGCCCAGCCCGAAGCCGGTGAGCGGCACCGACGTGGTGCCGGCCCCGTGCACGATCTCGAGCGTCGCGGCCTTGTCGCCGATCGCGGTCGGCCGCAGCTCGACCAGGAACAGCGCGCTGGCGCCCGGCGCGAGCGTGATCGGCAGGGGCTGGTCGGCGGACACCGCGATGAACTCGGCGGCCTGGTCACCGACCAGCGTGGCGCGGGTCAGCTCGAGAGGCGCCACGTCGCAGTTGTTGATGCGGACGGTGCGGCCGCCCGAGGTCTCGCTGACAGAAACCCCGCCGAAATCGACGTCGAGCGGACTGGCTCCGATGCCGCTGTCCTGGCCGAGGGCATGCAGGGCGATCACCGACGGCGTGCTGCCCGGGATCGCGGTGGTGACGGTCAGCTCGCCGGTGGCCTCGCCGGTCGCCGGCGCGGCCGAGACCTGGAACGTCACGCTGCCGGCACCGCGCGCCGGCAGCGGCGCTGGAAAGCTGCTCGGCGCGACCGGCGTCAGCGTGAAGCCGGCGCCGGTCACCACCGCGTCGGACAGCTCGACCCCGCCGCTGCCGGTGTTGAGCGCGACGAAGAGCTGGTCGGCGCGCTGGCCGCCGCAAACAGTGCCGAAATCGATCGCGCTCGACGGCGTGAGCGACAGCGTGGCCTCGCGAGCCGGCCCGACCAGGTCGATGGTGCGGCTGTCGCCGTCGTCGAAGCTCACCACCAGCGTCCCCCGTACGTCCATGCCGTCTTGGTCTGGTTCCGGCGTGAACGTGATGGTGAGCGGGGCGAGGTCGCCGGGCCCGAGCGTGGTGCCGCCGAGGTCGTCAGCCACGAACGGCCCCGCGGTGACCAGCGTCGACGTGATCACGAGCGCGGCCGTGCCCGAGTTGCCGATCGCGGCGTTCACCGAGCGCGACGCGCCCAGCAAGGTCTCCTCGAACTGCACCGGGCTGGGCGCGACGGTGAGGTTCGACTGGATGCCATTGCAGCTGAGCGCGAACGCGGTCGTGCCGGCGTTGCTGGTGATGGTGAAGGTCGCCGACAGCGCCCCGGGGCCGGGCGGCGTGCAGGTGAGCTGCCAGGTATAGGTCTGGCCTTGGCTGATCGGCTCCACGCTGGCGGTCTGGGCCGCGAACCCCGCCGCGTCGGGGCCGCCGATGACGGCGCTGGTCAGGTCGAGGGCGGTCGCGCCGTCGCTGCGGATCGTGATCGGCAGGTTGGTGCTGGCGGCGCCGACCACCACGTCGCCAAAGGCCAGCGCGCTCGAGGCCGGCGTGACCACGGCCAGCGCGACCGGCGGGGCCAGGCCGGTGCCGCGCATCTCGATGGTGCGCGGTCCTGACTCCATGCTGATCGCGATCGTGCAGCTCTGCACGCCGGCCAGCGACGGGGAGAACGTCACCGCGAAGCGCTGGCTCTTGGTGACGTAGATGCCGGTGCCGCCGCAGGGCAACCCGCGGGCACTCTCGGGGAGGTTCAGGTCGGGGAGGGTGCCGTCGTCGCAGCGGCGGTAGACCTCGCCGAGCGGCTCGAGGTCCGACAGGTCGAGCTCGAAGTCGACGCAGCTCTCGGTCACCGACAGCACGGTGTCGCTCTCGACGCCGGCGCTGTTGGGCGAGATCACGACGCCGCGTCGCGGCGAGGGGGTTCCGACGGCAAAGCTGCCGAAATCGTAGACCAGCGGGGAGATCACCAGGGCCTCGCCGACGGTGCCGACCGCGGGCAGGTGCGGGCTGGCGCGCCACTCGAGCCCGGCGGCGGCGCGGGCCCCCAAGCGGGTGCCGTCGTCGAAGAACACCAGCATGCCAGCCGACACCACCGGCCGTAGCCGGCGCTCGGTGAGGGCGAGGCGGACCCCACCGTAGCCTCCGAAGGTGGGGCCGACGATCGCCGCGACGTCGAGGGAGAGCGGGCCCCAGCCGACCACCGCGCCCACCACGCCAGCGGCGCCGCGACCCTGACCGTCGACGACGACCTTGCCGGCCACGCCAAGCTGGGTGTGCGCCCCCTGACGGGCCCGGCTCGGCGCGCGGCTCGGCGGCCGGCTCGGCGGCGGCGGCGCGACGTCGAGCTCGGGCGCGGCGGCGAGGGTGAGCGTGAGCTGGGCGACCGCGCCGCGGGTGATCGTGACGGTGCCGCCGCCGGCGATGAAGCCCTCGCGCCGGGCTCGCACCCGCAAGGTGCCGGGCCGGGCGCGCCACTCGGCGAGGGCGTCGGCCGGCGCGGGCATGCCGTCGTCGAGGACGAGCTCGGCGTCGGCGGGCGCGACGGTGATCGCGACCCGGCCCAGGTCGCGGTCGAGCGCGGCGAGGAGCTGCTTGATCTCCTTGGTCCGGGCGTCGTCGTCGTCGCCGGCCGCGAGGTAGCGCGCGTAGGCGTTGGCCGCAGCGGCGCTGTGGCCCAGCTCCTTCTCGGCGCTGCCCAGGTTCACGAGGATCTTGGCGCTGGGGAACTTGCCGTACGCGGTGATGAACAGGCTGACCGCACCCGCGGCATCGTGGGCGGCCAGGAGCCGGTTGCCTTCGCGGACCAGCGCTCGAGCCTCGCGCTTGGCGGCTTCCTCGTCGGCGCGCGCCGGCGCAGCGGTGGCCATGACCGCGGCCAGCGAGGCGATCGAGACCAGCGAGGCGAAGCGGGTCACAGGTCGTCGGGATCGACCACCGGGCCGACCGGCTTGGGGCGCGCGGACGGTCACGGTTTCGGAAACGGTCGCGGTTTCGGTCACGGTTTCGGTCACGGCCTCGGTCTTCCGTACCGGGCGCCGCGGCGTCGGAGCTCGGCGACGATGCGATGGTTGCCGACGATCGACCCGATCACCGGGTGAGGATCCCGCTCGTCCTCGTCGGTGTCAATGTAGGACGCGGCTGCGACGGACTCGCAGGCGACGCGATCCAGCGCAGCTTCAGCGCGGCACCGGCGGCGTGGTTGGACGCACCGCGGGCGCTCGCACCTGCTCGGCGGTCGGCGCGGTCGGCGCCACCGGCGCGTCGACCGCGACCGGGGTCGCGCACGACGTCACCACGTCGATCGTCACGCGGCGGTTGCGGCGGCGCAGGTTCTCCAGGGTCGCGGGATCCATCGCGGCCTCGGCCGGCGTGCCGGGCTCGGGCTCGTCGACCAGCGTCTGGGTCGAGCCCTCGCCGGCGGTACGCACGACCTTGGCGGTCTCGACCAGCTGCGCGACGAGATACGTCTTCACCGCGTCGGCGCGCTGCAGGCTGAGCTCCTTGTTGCGCGCCGGCACGCCTTCTTTGGAGGTGTGGCCGGTGATGCCAAAGCGCAGCTGCGGGCACGCCGCCGCGAACTGCACGAGGCGATCGAGCGTGGCCTTGCTAGCCGGGCGCGAGAAGTCGAGATCGGCCGAGCCGACCCGGAAGTCGATCGCCGAGAAGTCGAGGTTGCCGCCGACGGTCGCCAGGCGACGCAGCTGCGCGATCTCGGCCTCGATGCTCGCGACCAGGCGCTGCATGATCTGCTCGGCCGCGTTGGTCTGCGCCTCGAGGGCGTTCATGGTCGGCTCGGGCCCGACCGCGGCGGCGTCGAAGTCGACGCGGGCCGCGCTGACCGTGCGCTCGGCGGCGCGCTTGTCCTTCTGAGCGAGCTGCGCGTTCACGTCGACGGTCGCCTGCGCGACCGTGGCCTCGACCTTGGCGATCGCGTCGTCGAGGGGTGCCAGCGTGGCCTGCAGGTTGGTGATGGCGGCGGCCAGGGTCACGTCCTCGGTGCCGCCCGGCACCGCGAGGCGGCCGATGCGGGCGCTGAGCGCGGCCTGGCGCTCCCGCAGGGCGACCACGCGCGCGGCCATGCTGGTCGACAGCTCGGTCCACGCCTCGGCGGCCGGGTTCTGATCGACGCGTTCCTTGTGGTCGCACGCGGCGAGCACGGCGCCGACGAGCAGGAAGCAGACGAGACGAGACGACAGGGCAGCGCGCATCGCGGCGGACTACACCAGATCTACGCGCGTCACGCTAACGCGAAAACCACTTGAGTGGACCTACCGCGCGCGGTCTGGGAGTCGGCGCGCCGCTACCGCGACAGCTCGGCAGCGAGCGCGACCGGCGCCTCGAGCGTCGGATCGTGACCGCTGTGGGCGATGATCGTGGTGGGCAGACCGAGCGCGGCGGCCACCGCGCGGAACTTGGCGTCGTCGGCTCCGACGATGAGGCGCGCGCGATCGGCGCGGGCGAGCAGCGGGGCACGCAGGTCGGGCATCGCGCCCAGGCCGAGCACCTCCATCGCGTCGGCCAGCGCGTGGGGGTCGAGGCGGGCGCGCGCGGCCCGGCGCGCGTCGCGGATCGCCTGCGGCGCGCGCGCGGCGGTCGCGAAGATCGGCTGGGCCTCCCAGGCGTCGAGGAACCCGGCGGTGCCGTCGCGCCGCAGGCGCTCGGCCCACGCGGCGTCGAGGGCGCGCCGGGCGGTGCGCTCATCGGCTCCATCGCCAGCGCCGGTGTCGGCCAGGCCCGGGTTCACGCCGATCAGGACCGCGGCGGCGATGGCGTCTTCGGCCAGGAGCCCGAGGGCGAGCCGCGCGCCCAGCGAGTAGCCGACCACGGTCGCGTCGCGGGGGATGCGCGCGGCCAGCAGCGCGATCGTGGCGGCCCAGTCGGCCCCCAGCGGCAGGTCGGGCGAGTGTCCGGGATTCGGACAGAGCGTGACCGGGTAGGGGAGGGCTTCGGCGACCTGCCGCCACGACGCCGGGGTCTGCGCAAAGCCGTGGAGCAGGACGAGCGCGGGCACGCCGCATCTTGGCTCCGGAAACGATTGTCCCCAGGCCCGCCGGCAACCCGATCAGCCACTGGACATCAGACCCCAGATTCAAGTATGCATATTTGCTAGAATTCAGTGGTACGACCACCTGGCAGGGCGATTGCTTTGGTGGTCGGACCATGCGCCAGGTCCATGTTGCGTTCCTCGCTACCGTCCTCGCTGCGTGCGCCGCCCAACCTACGGAGCCGCTGCCCGACGACGCCTCTAGCGCCATCGACGACTACCTGCGGTCGTTGCCGTATCTTCCGACCAGCGCGCCGGGCGTGGAGGAGGGCGATCGCAGCGCCGCCGGCCGCGAAGGCGACTATCAGTGCGTGCGGCAGAACCTGTCGGAGACCCGGCAGTTCGATCGCATCGTCGCGTACGCCGCCAACTCCGAGTCGCTGTGGCCGGGCGCGATCGTCGCTGGCGAGTCGGTGTACGCCGGCCTGTTCTCGCAGGTCGGCTTCGAGCGCAAGCCGCTCACGATCTCGGTCGGCCTCGAGAACCTGGTCGGCACCAAGTCGGCGGTGCTGGCGTCGCCGACCCTGTCGAGCTACCGCGACGCGCTGACCGGCATCCTCGCCAGCGAGCTCGATGGCGCGACGCCGGCCAACATCTACTCCGAGATCGAGGAGGTCCACTCCGAGGAGCAGCTCGCCCTCGCGCTGGGCGCCGAGGTGTCGTGGCTGGGCTCGGCCGGCCACATCAGCGCGTCCTTCGACTGGAGCCAGCAACAGACCCGCAGCCGCTACGTCGTGAAGTACACGCAGGCCTATTACACCGTCGATCTCGACGCGCCGGCCCGGCCCAGCGACTTCCTTGCCGACTCGGTCACGCTGGCCGACGTCGAGGCCCGCGTCGACGGCGACAACCCGCCACTCTACGTCGCCAGCATCACCTACGGCCGCATGGTCGTCTTCACGTTCGAGTCGGAGTACTCGGCCGAGGAGATGGAGGCCGCGCTCGACTTCGCGTACTCGGGAGGCGTCGACGTGTCGGGCGACGTCTCGGTCACCTACAAGGACATCATCTCCAAGTCGAAGATCACCGCGTACATCCTGGGCGGCTCGGGGGGCGAGGCGGCCCGCACCATCGACGACTACGACGCGCTCATCGACTTCGTGAAGGCCGGCGGCAACTACTCCAAGGACTCGCCCGGCGCCCCCATCGCCTACAAGCTCAACTACGTGAAGGACAACTCGCCGGGCCGCATCTCGCTCACCACGGACTACGAGGTCAAGGACTGCGAACGGGTCAGCCAGAAGGTCAAGGTCACGCTCAAGAGCATCCGCGTCGAGAGCGCGGGCGGCGACGCCGGCGACGACCTCGAGCTGTACGGCCGCATCTGGGTCGAGGGCGCCTCGTCGGCGACCATGATGGACAAGGGCACCGGCAGCTACGTCACCATCGGCGCCGGCCAGACCTGGCCTCAAGGCACGTTCATCAACGAGGCGGTCATCGACGTGAAGCCGCAGGGCGGCCAGTCGATCCGCCTGGGCGCCGACCTGTGGGACTACGACACCGTCTCGGCCAACGACTCGATGGGCCGCGAGATCGTCGCCGCGCCCTTTGAAGCCGGCTGGCGCCGCGACGTCAACGTCTTGCTCACCGGCGACGAGGCCCGGGTCGTGGTGACGTTCGGGCTGCAACCCATCTGAGCTGTCTCGTCGGGCGGCGGCGAGCTCGGCGCAGCTCGGGTCAGCGCAGCTCGGGTCAGCGCAGCTCGGGTCAGCGCAGCTCGGGTCGGCGCAGCTCGGGTCAGCGCAGCTCGGGCGGCGGCGTCGACGACCGCAACAGCAGCGGATTCACGGTCTGGACCGTGACCGCCGCCTCGAGGTGGAACTCGACGCGGCGGTTGGCGGCCCGGCCCCGCTTGCTGCCGTTGTCCTTGATCGGGCGCTCCTCGCCGAAGCCGATCGGCACCAGGAGGTTGGCGTCGACGCCGCTCGCGATGAGGAAGTCGACCACGGCCTGGGCCCGGCGCTGCGACAGGTCCTTGTTGTAGTCGTCGTCGCCCTGGTCGTCGGTGTGACCCTCGACCGTCATCTTCTGGATCTCGGTGTGCGCGACCACCACCGACGCGACGTTCTTGAGCAGCCGGAACGAGCGCTTGTCGATGACCGCCTTGTTGGTCTTGAAGTAGACGATGTCGAGCAGCTCGATCGTGCCGCCGGTGAAGACCACCAGCTGCTTGGCCTTGCAGCCGTGGTTCTTGACCGTGCCGACCTCGTCGGGGCAGTTGTCGAGGCGGTCGACGACGGTGTCGCCGTCGCGGTCGGTGTCGGGGCAGCCGGAGTTCTCGACGACGCCGGGCTCCATCGGGCAGCGATCGGCCAGGTCGGTCACGCCGTCCTGGTCGTTGTCGCCGTCGGGGCAGCCGTCGTCGTCCTCGAAGCCGTCCTTGTCCTCGGGCGCGTCGGGGCAGCTGTCGGTCGGGTCCGACAGGCCGTCGCCGTCGGAGTCGGGCACGCTGTCGGGGCAGCCGTCGTCGTCCTCGAAGCCGTTCCTGGTCTCGGGCTCGGCCGGGCACTGGTCGACTGGCACCAAGATGCCGTCGCCGTCGGCGTCGGGCACGGTGTCGGGGCAGCCGTCGTCGTCCTCGAAGCCGTTTTGGGTCTCGGGCTCGGCGACGCACTTGTCCTCGCCGTCGGAGATGCCGTCGCGGTCGCGGTCGACGACGCGCGCCGCGCCGCGCGCGGGGTCGCGCCCGGTGCCGAACCACAGGCCGGCCAGGGCGCGCCAGTCGGGCGTCCCATAGCCCGATGACACCCCGACGCCGGTGGCGCCAAACAGCCTCAGGCCGGGCACCAGATCGACCCCGAGCCCGACGCGGACCTCGCCTTGGTTGACGTTGTAACTGTCGAAGGGCTGCTTGGCCGAGGTCGCGAAGGCGGCCTCGACCATCAGGTCGGCGCGGCCGGCGCGCACGCCGAGGCCGGCGCGGGCCAGCAACTCGTCGTCGATGTCGAGCCCTGTCAGGCCCTGAGCCTTGCGCGCGCGGTAGCCGAGGTTGGCCAGGATGCGCAGCGCGCCGCCGGTGTGGCCGATGAGCAGCGAGGGCGCGACCGTGACGCCGTCCTCGCCGAAGTAGTCGTCAGCGCCGCTGGTCGGCAGGGTCACCTGCGCGGCCACCGCCAGATCGAGCCCGCCTCGCAACAGCGCCAGCTTGGGCGTGAGGGCCAGGTCGCCAAAGCCCAGGCTGGACAGGTCGCCGGTGGTCATCAGCGGGCCGAGCGAGTCGGACTGCGACAGGATCACCGGCGCCGCCAGGCCCAACTCGAGGCGCGAGCCCAGGCCGATCGACGCCACCAGGTCGCCGCCGTAGCGGTCGTGGACCAGCGCGGCCAGGCGATCGTGATCCTCACCGTAGCGGACCGTGACCGGGTCGTTGGCGTAGCCGAGCCACAGGCCGAGGTCGACGACGAGGTGCCCGGGCACGCGCGGGTTCTCGGTGCCGAGGACGCCGTGGCGATCCATCGCCAGCCGGAACCGCTCGGCCGAGTAGCCCGACTCGGGCGACACGGTCTGGGCCGCCGCCGGCGCGGCCGACGAGGCCACCGCCAGCAGCACCAGCAGCGAGGCCGCGCCGCGTCGACGCCGGAGCAGACCGGCGACCATCAGCAGGCCGGCCGCGAGCGGCAAGCCGCCGCCGCCGCTGCCCGCCGCACAGCCGCCACCGGCGATGGTCAGCGGGTCGCAGTGCGTGGGCGCGGCCTCGTCGCAGATCCAGCCGTCCTCGACCGCACACAGCTGGTTGCAGCCGTCGAGCGCGACGCCGTTGCCGTCGTCGCACTGCTCCTGGCCGACGATGATCGCGTCGCCGCACACCGTGACGCACTCGCGGGGCGCGCTGGTGCAGGTCCAGCCGGTCTCGGTGGCGCAGGCCGCCGAGCAGCCGTCGCCCGGCTCGAGGTTGCCATCGTCGCAGGTCTCGGAGCCCGCGAGCTCGCCGTCGCCGCAGTCCGACGTACAGACGCTAGGCTCGCCGGTACACGACCAACCGTCCTCGATGACGCAGGTCGCCGAGCAGCCGTCGTCGGAGTCGAGGTCGCCGTCGTCGCAAGCCTCGGCGCCGACCACCAGGCCGTCGCCGCAGATCTCGTCGCACCCGCTGGGCGCGCCGGTGCAGGTCCAGCCCGCCTCGACGGTGCAGGTCGCCGAGCAGCCATCGTTGGCGTCGTTGCCGCCGTCGTCGCAGGCCTCGGTGCCGGCGATCGCGCCGTCGCCGCAGCTGGTGGTGCAGCGGCTCGGCGAGCCAGTGCAGGTGTAGCCAGGCTCGGTGGTGCAGGTCGCCGAGCAGCCGTCACCGGCGGCGGCGTTGCTGTCGTCGCAGGTCTCGGCCCCGGCCACGACGCCGTCGCCGCAGCTCGTGGTGCAGGCGCTGGGCGCGCCGGTGCAGGTGAAGCCAGGCTCGGTGGCGCAGGTCGCCGAGCAGCCATCGCCGCCCAGGGTGTCGCCGTCGTCGCAGGTCTCGGCGCCGGCCGGGATGCCGTCGCCGCAGGTCGTGGTGCAGGCGCTGGGCGAGCCGATGCAGGTCCAGCCCGGCTCGACCGCGCAGGTCATCGAGCAGCCATCGCCGCCCAGGGTGTCGCCGTCGTCGCAGGCCTCGGCCCCGGCCCGGATGCCGTCGCCGCAGGTCGTGCTGCAGGTCGACAGCGGGGCGCCGGTGCAGGTCCAGCCCGGCTCGATGGTGCAGGTCATCGAGCAGCCGTCGCCGCCCATGGCGTCGCCGTCGTCGCAGGCCTCGGCCCCGGCCCGGATACCGTCGCCGCAGGTCGTGTTGCACACGCTGGGCGCGCCGCGACAGGTCCAGCCGCTCTCGATCTGGCAGGTCATCGAGCAGCCGTCGCCGTTGCTGGTGTTGCCGCTGCCCTGGTCGCACTGCTCGGCGCCGGCGCGCACGCCGTCGCCGCACACCGTCGAGCAGGTGCTCGGCGAGCCGGTGCAGGTGAAGCCGGGCTCGATCTGGCAGGTCGCCGAGCAGCCGTCGCCGTTGGTGGTGTTGCCCTGGTCGCACTGCTCGGCGCCGGCGCGCACGCCGTCGCCGCAGACCGTCGTGCAGACGCTGGGGTTGGCGCCACTGCACTGCCAGCCGGGCTCGATCTGGCAGGTCGCCGAGCAGCCGTCGCCGTTGGTGGTGTTGCCCTGGTCGCAGGTCTCCGAGCCGGTGCGGACGCCGTCGCCGCAGATCGGCGTACACACGCTGGGCGTCGCCGCGGTGCAGGTCCAACCCGGCTCGACGTCGCAGCTCGCCGAGCAGCCGTCGCCGTTGGCGGCGTTGCCGTTCTCGCAAGCCTCGCCGCCGCTGCGCAGCCCGTCGCCGCACACCCCGACGTTGTAGTCGAGCACCGCGGTCTCGTAGAGCAGGCAGTCGTTTCCCATCGTCGAGCTCCAGGTCGCGTTGGCGAGGGCGCCCGGGATCGTGATGTTGTAGGTCTTTACGTCCCACAGCGAGCCGTCGCTGCCCGAGAACTGGTCGGTGCCGAGGTTGAGGCCGTTGAAGATGAGCGCGCCGTCGGAGGACGCCTGACCGTCGCCGACCACCAGGTGGAAGCGCGCCGCGCTGGTGATCGGCGCCGCGACCCCGGCGAAGGTATCGCTGAAGGTCTCGCCGATGCCGGTGCTGGTGGCGATGCCGTCGCGGATCATGATGCGTCGGCGGTTGACCTGGCCCGGCTGCTGGTACACGACCACCAGTCCGACCCCGTCGGTGTCGGGGTTGGTTCCGGTGGCCGAGGGCAGGCCAGCGATGGTGTAGAGGCCGTTGCCGGTGACCACGCCGGTCACGTCGGCGCGGAACGCGCTGTTGTTGACGGCCCAGCAGGTCTCGCCGCCCGCGCCCAGCGAGAGGCCGGTCACTCCCACCGAGTTGATGGTGGCCGTGGTGTCGCTGCCGCCGGAGATCGCCCAGTAAAGCAGCGCGCGCTGGACCGTCGCGCCGGTCGGGATGCCGGCGATCGTGATCGCGGCGCTGGCGTTGACGATGTTGTCCTCGCGCGCTGCGAGCGACGCGCCTTGCGCGACCACGCCGCCGCCGACCAAGACGTTGTCGAAGCGGGCGGCCAAGCTCCCGACCAGCACCGCCTCGATCTGCTCGTCCAGCAGCGGTTGGTCATCTGTGCCGCAGCCGGCCGTGAGGCCGGCTACCAATGTCGTGATCAAAGCAAGGCTAGCGCCTGAAGTTCCCCAAATCCGCCCATTATCGCGCCGCGCCGGGCAACGTTTCAACATTCCCAGCCGTGAGATAGGCTCAAGCGGTGACGGTGTTCCTGGTCCGGCATGCCCACGCCGTCGACGAGCGACGCGATTTACCCGATCCGGCGCGCCACCTGTCGGTACGGGGTCGCGGCGCGGCGCGCGCCTTGGGCCTGCGCTTGCGCTGGCACGACTGCACGCCGACCGCCTTGTGGGCCAGCCCGCTGGTCCGCGCGGTCAGCACCGCCGAGCTGGTCGCCGCCGCCCTCGAGTGGAGCGGTCCGATCGAGACGCTCCCGGCGCTGGCGCCCGACGGCTCGGTGCACGCCGTCCTCGCCGCGCTCACCACCCTGGCGCCCGACAGCGTCGTGCTGATGTTCGGCCACGAGCCCAGCATCTCGTCGCTGGGCGCGCGCCTCACCGGCGACGAGGACTTCGCCGCGCTGGCCAAGGCCCAAGCGGTGCGCATCGATGGACGGGTCGCGCGCTGGCGCTTCGCCCACGACGACCCGGCGCCGATCGGTTCCGGAGCGCTGGTCGCCCCGTGAACGGTTTTACCGGCGGTGCGTAGCATCGTACGCAGCGAGTTTCCGGCGATCGGTCACTGCGCGTTTCGCGACCGCTGCTAGATTGGTCGCCGATGGAGATCAACTACAAGCACGAGTTGCCCCCTGGTGACGCGCGCGCGCGCCTCGAAGTCTTGGGCGAGTACCTCCACAATCGTCATGGCATCAAGGTGACGTGGACTGGTGATCGCGCGCGGTTCCTGGGCAAGTACCTGGTCGTGAAGATCGACGGCGAGATGCACGTCGAGGGTGACCGGGTGCTCTTCCACGGCGTCGACCCCGGCTTCCTGTGGCGCAAGAAGGCCACCTCGTACATCGAGGAGAAGCTCAAGAAGTACCTCGATCCCAAAAAGTCGCTCGCCGACCTGCCGCGCGCCGAGTAGCGCGCCTGGACCGCCGCGGCTCAGCTGCAGCAGGCCTTCTTGCGGCGGCGGCGCAGCAACAGCACGCCGACCGCCAAGGCGACCGCGCCCGCTGGCACCACGCCGGACGAGGCATCGCAGCAGCCGTCCTCGGGCGGCCGGGGCCCGGGCGGCGCGTCGATGCCGGCATCGAGCGGGGCCGGCACGCCGAACATCTCGCGAATCGCCGGCCACTCGACGGCCTCGCACTGGTCGTGCTGCAGGGTCCCGGCCGGGCACCCCAGCGGGCCGACCATCTCGACGAAGCGGAAGACCTTCGACCAGCTCGCGCCGTCGGTCGAGCGGCCCAGCGAGAACTGGTCGGGCTCCCAGTTGGCGCCGCACGAGAACAGCGCGTCCCCGCGATCGCCCAAGCACGCGGCCTGAGGCGGAGCCGGCTCGGCGACGAAGCTCGCGCCGCCGTCGGTGGAGCGATGCACGCCGCCCATGACCGTCGCGACCAGCACCTCGCCGCCGTCGCGCACGACCACGTCGCGGACGGTGTCGGTCGTGGTGAGCACCAGCGCGAAGGACTCGCCACCGTCGGTGGAGCGGTAGAGCTTGTCGCCCGCCGGTGTCACCGCGCGCACCGAGCGCACGAAGACCAGGTCGGGATCGTCGGGCGACACCGCGTCGACCAGGATGAGCGGGCTGGTGCTCAGCTCGAAGCTGGCGATGGGCAGGTGGGCCCAGGTCGCGCCGTTGTCGTCGGTGCGGCGCAGGTGGACGGTCGGCCCGATCGACCCGCCGTCGTCGCCGACCTGGGTGACCTGATAGCCGGTGGCGAACACCCGGGTCGGCTGCGAGGGCGCGACCGCGAGGCTCTTCCACCAGATCTGCATCGACCGGTTGCCGGTCGGCGTGAAGTGGCGCGCGCCGTCGGTGGACCGGTAGATGTTGTTGGGCCGGGCCGACTCGGCGGTCGCCACCCAGACCACGCCGGTGGGGCCGACGTCGATGGCGTCGACCCAGACGTTGTCGAGGTAGCCGGGGTCGGTCGACGGTAGGTCGGCGGTCGCGGTCTGGAACGAGCACCCGCCGTCGCGGCTCACCCGCAGGCCGCGGAACGTGGTCGCGTAGATCGTGCCGTCGGCGGCGACCCGGTACTTGGGATCGAACGTGCCCTCGTACCCGACGTTCTTCTCGCAGATCCAGGCGAAGTGGGCGTCGTCGTGGCTGACCAGCAAGCCGAACGTGGTGCCGAGATACAGGTCCCCGGTGTCACCGGGCCGAAATGTGACCGAGACCGAGGTCGGGAAGCGGCCGTTGCCGTGCGCGGGTCGGGCCGGTGTCACGCACAGCGCGGTCGCCACTGCGAGCACGCTGCCGAGGACGAATTGCTTGCGCACCCGCCGACGATAGCGCTTTTTTGCGAGGCGCGACTACCACCAGCCGAGGTGGGCCAGCCCGACCATCACCACCAGGCCCATCGCGCCGGCCGCGACGTCGTCGAGGACGACCCCGGCGCCGCCCGGCACCTTCTGGTCGATCCAGCGCACCGGCGGCGGCTTGACGATATCGAAGAACCGGAAGACGACGAAGCCGAGGCCGAGGGCCAGCCCCGCGCTGCGGTCGACCAACGCGACCGTGAGCAGGTAGCCGGCGACCTCGTCGATCACGATGCGGCCCGAGTCGTGCGAGCCCCAGGCCCGGTCGGCTTCGTCGGCGGCCCAGATGCCGATGATCGTGACCGCCGCCACCAGCACCAGGAACATCGGCGTCGACCAGCCTCGGGCCAGCCAGGCGATCGGCACGGCCACCGCGGTGCCGCAGGTACCCGGCGCGATCGGTGAATAACCGGCGCCGCCGGCGGTCGCGATCACCCGCGCGACGACGGAGCGGAGGCCGGCCATGGGCGGAACCTAGCACCCTTGGCGGGGTGCGGTCGTGGTGGTACTTCCAGGGCGTCGTGGACCGTTTCTTCATCTTCTTGCCGGCGCTCGTCGTGATCACCGTCAGCTTGGTCTCGCTCGCGTACTACTCGGCGATGGTGATGGCCGGGCGGCCGCCCCAGGTCGCCAACATCAAGACCAACGAGGTGCTGGGCCTGTTCTGGTCGCGCTACGCCTACTGGGCGGTCGGCCCGATCGAGCGGGCCATGATCGCGATGGGCTTCTCGCCCAACTTCGTCACGTTCCTCTCGCTGCTGGCGTGCATCGGCACCGGGGTCGCGGTCGCCTTCGGCCAGCTCGCCACCGGTTGCTGGCTCTACTTCTTGGCCGGCGCCCTCGACCTCCTCGACGGTCGGCTGGCGCGCGCGCTCAACCGCCAGACCGAGGCCGGCGCGCTCTTTGACTCGGTGGCCGATCGCTGGGGCGAGCTGGCCGCCTTCGTCGGCTACGCGTGGCTCCTGCGCGACACCCCGTGGCTGCTCGCGGTGCTGGGCTGCAGCGCCGGCTCGATGATGGTGAGCTACACCCGCGCCCGCATCGAGGGCCTCGGCCTCAACCTGCGGGCCGGCGCGATGCAACGCGCCGAGCGCATGTGCCTGGTGTCGGCCGGCACGCTGTTGGCGGCGACGTTCGCGGCCGGACCGTCGACGGCGAGCTGGGCCATCCCGACGGTCGGCGGCACGATCGCGCTGTGCGGCGTGCTGTCGTCGTCGACCGCGCTGCGCCGCTGGCTCGACGGGTACCGCGCGCTGCAACTGCGCGACGCCAGCCAGCGCCCGGCCGTGGCGGCGTCGGTCGCTCGGGTCACCGCCGACACGCAGCCCTCGACCTCGACCTCGGTGGCGTGATGCGGCTCGCCACCTGGAACGTCAACTCGATCCGCGCGCGCACGCCACGCCTGACCGCGTGGCTGGCGGTCGCTCAGCCCGACGTGCTGCTCTTGCAGGAGACCAAGGTCGAAGATCACGGGTTCCCGGTGGCGCTGTTCGCCGAGCACGGCTACCAGGTCGTGTTCCACGGCCAGAAGTCCTACAACGGCGTGGCGATCGCGTCGAAGTCGCCGATCACCGACGTCACGCTGGGCATCGCCGATGGCGAGTTCAGCGACGACCAGGCTCGCGTCATCGCCGGCACCATCGATGGCGTCCGGGTCGCGTCGCTGTATTGCCCCAATGGTCAGGCCCCCGGCACGGACAAGTACGCGTACAAGCTGGCGTGGTTCGCGGCGGCCCAGCGCTGGCTCGCTCGCCACGATCGGGCGCTGCCCATCGTCTTGGGCGGCGACTGGAACGTCGCGCCCGGGGACCTCGACGTCTACGACCCCAACAAGTGGGCCGGCAAGATCATGTGCAGCCAGCCCGAGCGGGACGGCCTGGCCGCGCTGTGCGCCTGGGGCCTCGACGACGCGTTTCGGCGTCTGAACCCCGAGGCGCGCGAGTACTCGTGGTGGGACTACCGCGGCGCGTGGTTCTGGAAGAACGAGGGCCTGCGCATCGACCACTTCTTGGTCGACCCGACCATCGCGGCGCGGATGACCGGGTGCATGATCGATCGCGACGCGCGCAAAGGCCAGGATGCCTCGGATCACGCGCCGGTGATCCTGACCCTCTCGTGAGCGGCGCGGTCGTGAGCGGCGCGGTCGTGAGCGGCGCGGTCGTGAGCGGCGCGGTCGTGAGCGGCGCGGTCGTGAGCGGCGCGGTCGTGAGCGGCGCGGTCGTGATCGCTACGCGGTGGCCATCGCGCGGGTGAGCACGCTCACGACCGCGGCGTCGATGACTGCCTTCGACACGCCCTGCCGTTCGAGGCGGCGCTGCAAGGACTCGACGATCGACCACAGGCTGACGGGAGAGCTCGGCTTCTTCATGGTGGACTCCAAGACGCGCGATGACGGGGACTGATCTGCCAACCCCGCCTCGACGCCCGCTATTCCCGCGCCGCCTGGTGAGTCGCGACCCAGGCGTTGACCTTGCGCCACTCGTCTTGGAAGAACTTCATGCGAGCCTCGGGCTCGACCGGGATCGTCGAGGCCGCGACCCGCCAGAACTTCACCTTCACGACCGCGCGGTACAGGCCGCCGGCGACGAAGTCGGCGAGGCGCACCGTGCGCTCGTAGCCGGTGTGCGCGCAAAACACCAGGTCGGCGTGGGGCACCGCGTCCATCAGCGCGAACACCCCGCCAAAGCGCAACGGCAGCACGTGGGTCAGCTCCTCGGCGATCGCGGCGAGCGCGGGATCCTTGTCCCGCATGCGCGCGATGAGCTGGGCCCGGCGCGCCGCGGAGAACCGGGTGCCCTCGGGGAAGATCATGATCGACTCACGCGGGTGGAGGTCGCCGGCGAGGGCGCGCACCGTGGCCAGCTCGCGCGACGGGTCGCTCGACGAGCGGCGCACGAACCCGAACGGGATGGTGTGGCCGATGACGTCGACGATCGGCACGTACAGCAGCTCGTGCTTGAGCACGATGCGCAGCCGCACGCCGTGGGCCGACGTGACCAGCGAGATCGGCAAGATGGTGTCGTTGATGCTGACGTGCCGCATCACCAGGATCGTCGGGCCGTCCTTGAGCACCTCCGAGCCCTCGATGTCGTAGGTGATGGCGTAGACGCGGGCCATGACGCGGGCGTTCCACGCCGCCCACACCGACTCGGACCACAGCGCCCACCGGTTGTAGCGGCGCCAGGCCAACCCGCCGCCGCACAGCAGCCAGCCCAGGCCGAGCAGGCCGATGCCCCACACGTGCCCCAACAGGATCGTGCCGATCATGACGTAGAAGCGGCACCACAGCAGCGGGCGACGCTGCACCAGGTCCAGGACCAGCAGCACCGGCAGCACGACCGGCGCGAGCGCCCACCACAACAAGGTTCCGAGGAAGAGCGCGGGCATGGCGAGGCCGCGGCGCAGGAGCTTGCTGGGCCACGGGTCGCGGCGCAGGTGGGGCCGCACGTCGACCGCGTCGAGCGGCACGTCGGCCAGCGGCTTGGGCGAAGGAGGCGCCGACATCGAGGGCGGTGAAGATGCCACGGACCGGGTCCGCAGACCTAGCGTGGGACCCGAGGCGTCCTTCCATGTCACTCGGTGTGCCGCTGATTGCCCGACACCGCCTCGCGACGCACCCATCCATCGCCGCGGGTTGCGGCCACCTTGGCCCGGTGGCCGCCGCGCGCCCGGGCCCACCGTCGCGCCGCCAGCCGATCACGTTCACGCCGCTGCCCGCGGACGGCGGCGGTGCAGGTGGGTCGGTGGGCGCTACATCGCGCCAGCGGCCAGCGCGGCCCGCCAGCTGGGGTAGCGCAGCGCGAGGCCGAGGTGCTGGCGGAGGCGCGTGTTGTCGATGCGGCGATCGGCGGTGACCATGGCGGCGACCCGGGGCTCGACGGCCGCGACGGCGACGGTGGGCGGGGCGGGCAGGCTGAACGCGGCCATCGCGGCCTCGACCAGCTCGCGCGACGGGCCCGGCTCGTCGTCGGCGACGTTGTAGACCGGCAGCGGTGCGCGATGGACCCCGGCAGCGACGATCGCGGCGGCCAGATCGTCGACGTGGATGCGGCTGGCCGCGGTCAGGCCGTCGCCGATCGCCCGGTAGGTACCGGCGCGCATGCGCGCGACGATGCCGCGCTCGGGCCCGTAGATGCCGGCCGCGCGCAACGCGACGGTGGGCACCCCGCTGGCGCGCAGCGCGGCCTCGGCGACCAGCCGCGGTCCGCCGGTCGCCGACCGCGGGGCCAGCGTGAAGTCCTCGGCGACGGGTTCGCCCCCGGCCGCGGCGTACACGCCGGTCGACGACACGTACACGATGCGGGCGACGCCGGCCGCGCGCGCGGCGGCGGCGAGACGCTGGTCGCCGCGAGCCTCGGCGTCGGTCGGCGCCGCGGTGATCACGACGAGGTCGCCGGGCCCGAACAGGTCCGCGAGCGGATCGTTGGCCGCGGGGTCCAGATCGAGCGCGCGCGCCGTCGCGCCGGCCGGGGCCACCGCCTGCGCCGCTGCCAGCGTGCGCCGGGTGACCACGACGGTGTCGCCGCGCGCCGCCACCAGGGCCGCGACCCGCGCGCCGGTGTAGCCCGCGCCGACGATGATCCAGCGCGTCACGCGCGCACGAGCATCGCTTTGGGGGCCAGCTCGCGGGCCTTGGCTGCCGCGGCGCTCGCGGCCGCCGCGTCGCCGAGCGCGACCTCGCAGTGGGCCAGGATCGCGTAGGCCTGCGCGCGCGCGCCGGGCCCGAGCCGGATGTTCTTCACCATCGGCGCGATCAGCGCGCGCGCACCGGCGGCGTCGCCCTCGGCCAGCCGGACCCGGGCCTCGCATTCCGACGCCATCAGCTCGATGCCGCGCGCCGGCATCACCTGCACGAACGGCACGACGATCGACTCGAAGGTCGCGCGCGCGCCGGCGGCGTCGCCGAGCTGGGTGCGGGTGTCGATGTCCGCGGTCGCCCACAGGAGCTGCCAGCTGCGCGAGCTGCGCGCCCCGATGCGCAGCTTCGCCGCGTCGAGCGCCTTGCGCGCCTCCTCGGGCCGGCCCGCCAGGTTGTGGGCCATCGCGCGATAGATGTGCAGCGCGGTGTCGCCGTTGCGCAGCCAGCGCCGCGTCAGCTCACCATCGGCCAGCTCCAACAGGGGCTCGGGCTCGCCGATGCCGGCGAAGCGCGCCGCCGCGGCGTGGACCCGCAGTCGCCGGAAGCCCATCCACAGCACGATCACGACCAAGCAGAAGCCCGCGGCCACTATGCGCGCGGCGCCGTTGGCGTCGGCGGTCACGATGAACGCGGCGTACACCAGCACCAGGAAGATCGGCATCATCACCGCGTCCCCGTAGTGCTTGATCCACGGTGGCATCTTCACGACGGCCTCCTTTGGTGACGGGCGACCAGGAGCGCGAGCTCGAGGGCCTGCTCGTAGTTGAGGCGGGGATCGACGCGGGTCTTGTAGGCCCGCTCGAGGTCGAGCTCGGCCAGGCCACGCGCGCCGCCGATGCACTCGGTGACGTCCTCGCCGGTCATCTCGAAGTGGATGCCGCCGAGGTGGCCGCCCAGGCGGCGGTGCAGCGCGAAGCTCTCCTCGATCTCGGCGAGGATCTTGTCGAAGTGCCGGGTCTTGACGCCCTGCGGGGTGGTCTCGGTGTTGCCGTGCATCGGGTCGCACATCCACAACACCAGCCGGCCGGTCGCGCGCACCGCCTCGACCAGCGGCGGCAGGTAGGTGTCGACCTGGCCGGCGCCCATGCGATGGATGAGCGTGATGCGGCCCGGGATGCGGTTGGGATCGAGGAGGGCCAGCAGCTCGAGGAGCCACTCGGCGGTCATGGCGTGGCCGACCTTGAGGCCGATCGGGTTCTCGATGCCGCGATGGAACTCGACGTGGGCGCCGTCGACCTGCGCGGTGCGCATGCCGATCCAGGGCATGTGCGTCGACAGGTTGTAGTGGCCGGGGCGGCGCGGCACGGTGCGGGTCTGCGCGGCGTCGTAGTGCAGCGCGAGGCCCTCGTGGCTGGTGTAGATGTCGACGCGGCGCAGCGGCGCGGCGTCGAGGCCGGTGACCGCGGTGACGAACGAGATCGAGTCGCGGATCTGGTCGACGATGCGGCCGTACTCGAGGGCGTGGTGGGCGCCGCTCGCGAACGAGATGTCCCAGTACTCGGGGTGGTGCAGGTCGGCGAAGCCGCCATCGGCGAGGGCGCGCACGAAGTTGAGCGTGAGCGCCGCGCGCTCGTAGCCGCGCAGCATGAGCACCGGATCGGGCGCGCGGTCGGCCTCGGTGAACGGCTCGCGGTTGACGGTGTCGCCGCGGTACGACGGGAGGGTCTTGCCGCCCTTGGTCTCGAGGTCGGCCGAGCGCGGCTTGGCATACTGGCCGGCGATGCGACCGATGCGCACCACCGGACGGCGGGTGCCGTGGACCAGCACGAGGCTCATCTGCATCAGGATCTTGAGCTTGGCGGCGATGGCGTCGGCGCGGCAGTCGTCGAAATTCTCGGCGCAATCGCCACCTTGCAGCACGAAGGCCTCACCGCGGGCGGCCGCGGCCAGCTCACCGCGCAGCCGCTCGACCTCCCACGACGTCACCAGCGGCGGCAAGGTGCTCATCTCGCGCAGCACGCGCGCGAGCGCCGCCTCGTCCGGATACCGGACGTGTTGCGCGACGGTCTTTTGCTGCCACGAGTCGGGAGTCCAGTCGGTCACTGCGCGCAGCCTACTCTCAGGCGCCCGGCGGCGCATCGGCTCACCGCAGTGGTCAAGCGTCGCGGGGCTCGGGCGGCCCCGAATCGAGATCCCAGACCTCGGGGGCTCGCGGGCGCCCGGCCTTCAGGTAGAAAGTAGGCGTGGCCGCGCAGCAGCTGATCGACGGTGTGCGCGCGCAGCTCGCGCGGGTCTCGGCGGTGCCGCCGGCCGGTGCGCACGACGCGCCGTGGCCCGGCGCGATCGTCGTCGGCGCCGGCCTGCTGATCGGCCTCGTCGCGTGGCTCGGTGGGCGTGGGCTCCTCGCGATCGGCGTGGCGCCTGCCATCGCGGGCGTGGTCGCGGTCGCCCTCGGCATCGCGGCCGGGGCCGCCGTCGTCGAGCGCGGGCTGGCCGCGGCCCTCGACCGCTGGCTCGGGGGCCGATGGTCGCCGATCGCGACCGGCGGCACGCTGATGTTGCGCGTGATCGCGCTGTGGTCGACCGCGCCGGCCTGGTGGCTGGCCGCGTTGGTGGTGCCAGCTGGGCTCGGGCGCTTGGCCGCGGTCGGCCTGCAGCGCCTCGGCGACGTCAGCCCCGCCCCCGACGGCCGGTCCCTCGTCATCGGCACCGTCGGCACCGTCGAGCTGGCCTTCGCCACCCTGGTCATCATCGCGCTCGCGTCGCTGGCCGCCGGGGGGCTCGGCGCCGCCACCGTCGGGGTCGCGGTCGTGATCGCCATCGTCTTGGGCCTCTCGCTTCAGCTCGGCGAAGGCGCGCTCACCGCCGATAGCCTCGCGGTGGTCGCCGCCGCCATCGAGCTGGTCGGCGCGGTCGGCTTCGCCGCCATCGCCCCGGCCGGCCAGTCACCGTTCACCCGGTAGGCCCGCGCCGGTCGAGCCCGGCGCCGAGCTCAGTACGGCCACATCGTCGGCAAGAGCACCTGGGTGCGGGCCCGCAGCGACGCCGGCAGGCGGGCGTCGAGGATCGGCAACACCTCGGGGGGCGCGTACAGCTGCGAGACGTGCATCAGCACCAGGTTGGGCGTGGTGAACGCGTCGGCGCGCTCGATGATCTCGTCGAGGTGGACGTGGCAGCCGGCGCGCGCGTTGGCTCGCGACTTGCGCTCGTCGAGGAACGTGGCCTCGAGGATGAGCACCCGGGCGTCGAGCACCTCGGGCGCGTGCTCGACCGCCGAGATCAGCGTGTCGGTCAGGTACGCCAGCTGGCACCGATCGACGGTGTCGAACAGATCCTCGCCGGCCTGGCGACGCTGGCCGATCTCGTGGCCGGGCAGGTGCGAGAACTCGGGCCGCAGCTTCTTCACCCGCTGGACCAGCAGGTAGCCCAGCGACGGCACCGGGTGAAAGGTCTGCAGCGCGCGCAGCTGGAGATCGCGGCGCAGCTCGAAGCTGTCGCCGGCCCGCAGCCCGATCGGCTCGATGTCGAGGGGCCAGCGCTGCAGCTCGACCATCGCGCGCAGCCCCGCCATCACGGTGTCGACGATCTCGGCCGGCATGATCACGCGCAGCGGCTTGCGCATGCCCTGCAACGCGCGGATCCCGAGGAAGGTCGTGAGCGCGCCGACGTGATCGGCGTGGCCGTGCGACAGCAAGAGCGTGCCGACCGCCGCCGCCGAGCGCAGCGCGATGCCGACGTCGCACACCACGTCGAGCTCGGGCAGGTGCAGCGACGTGTACACACCGCCCAGCGACATCCCGCGGACCGAGTACGGGCCGGCTTTCAGCTCTGAGAACATGGCTACTCGACTTGCAAGGTGACCGACCGCCACACCACGCCGCCCACGCCGTCGCGCACGACGACGATCAGCGGGCCGCTGGCCGCGTCCTGGTCGACGACGAGCTCGCACGGATTGGACTGGTAGTACTTGATCGTGCCGACCGACGTGTACCAGGCGTAGCGGGTGGTCTCGGCATCCATCGGCGGATCGGTGGTGACGCTCAGCATGCGGGTGTCGCCCTTGGCGACGATGACGGTGCCGGCCATGGCGTCGTCGGCACCCACCGCGAGCGCGGTGATCGCCGGGTTGGCGGCGGCGCCCGGCACGACTGGCATCGCCTTGATCGCGGTGCGCGGCCCGTCGGGGGTCTCGACCGAGACCTCGATGCTGTCGAGCGGTGGCACCGAGTCGGGGCGCGGCGGCACCGTCGCGGGTGCGGTGTAGGTCGCGCCGGTCGCGTCACCGGTGACCGTGCCCATCGGCGCGACGCCGGGGAACGCCTCGCCCAGCTGCCAGGTCGCCGGCGGCAAGGTCAGCACCCCGGTCTGGTCAGCGACGACGATGGTGAGCCGGGCCTGATCGCCGGGCGCGACCAGGGGCGGATCGGCGACGACCGCGATGATCGTCGCGCTCTCGAGCTGCTGCGGCGTGGCGAAGTCGGTGCAGGCAGCGGCGGCGAGAGCCAGAGTCGAGGCGAGCAGCAGGCGCATAGGGTCGGGGAGTATAGCGGCGCTCGGCGGCGTGGCACGGGGCGACGCGGTCAGATACCATCGCCCCGATGCTCTGGTACGTCCTCGCCGTCCTCGGCGCCGTGTTCCTCGTCACGCTCGTGCTGCCGACCACTCGGCGCGTGTGGGCGTTCGTGCTCTTCGCCAGCAAGTACTTCTGGATCTGGGTGATGGATGCCCTGCGGCTGCGCTGGCTCGCCTACCAGCTCACCGGCAAGGGCGACCGCTACCGACGCCTCGAGCGGCCGGTGCTCCTGCGTCGGTTCTGCGAGGACATGGGCCCCACGTTCATCAAGTTCGGCCAGATCATTGCGTCGTCGGCGGGCCTGTTCCCCGACCGCTACGTCAAGGAGTTCTCGAAGGTGCTCGACCGGGTGCGGCCGTTCGGGTTCGACGACGTCCGCAAGATCCTCGCCGAGGATCTCGGCCCGGAGCGGGCCGGGCGCCTGGTCAACATCGGCGAGCAGCCGCTGGCCTCCGCCTCGATCGCGCAGGTCCACACCGCCGAGCTCAGCGACGGCACCAAGGTCGTCATCAAGGTCCAGCGGCCCGGCATCGACAAGCGCGTCGCCGCCGACATGAAGATCATGCGCTTCTTCGCGCGGCTGCTCGCCAAGGTGAAGCGCGACGCCGAGCTGGCCAACCCGGTCGGCGTCGTCGACGACTTCACCAACACGCTCACCGAGGAGCTCGACTTCCGCAAGGAGGCCGCCAACCTCGCCCGCTTCAACGAGATCATGCACGAGCTCGGCCACGCCCACATCCGGGCCCCGGTGCCCCACGACGGCCTGGTCACCAAGCGCGTGCTGGTGATGGAGCGCTTCAACGGCATCCGCGTCGACCAGTACGACGAGATCAAGCGGCGCGGCATCAACGGCGAGGAGAAGCTGGTCGCCGGCCTGCGCGCCTGGTTCCAGTGCGTCGTGTTCTACGGGTTCTTCCACGGCGACGTCCACGCCGGCAACCTGATGCTCCTCGACGACGACGACCTCGGCTTCCTCGACTTCGGCATCGTCGGCCGCTTCGACGACGCCCAGCGCTTCTTGGTCACCGACTACATGATCGCGTTCTCGACCGGCGCCTACCAACGCCTGGCCGAGGTCATCGTCGAGATGGGCGGCAAGACCGGCAAGCAAGAGCTCGACATGGAGGCCTTCACGAAGGACCTCGGCGAGACCTACTCGCCGCTCCTGAAGCTGTCCTTCGCCGAGGTGAACTACGCCAACTTCCTGCCCGGCATCCAGCGCACCGCCACCAAGCACCGCGTGAAGATGCCCAACGAGTTCATCCTCATCACGAAGCAGCTGCTGTACTTCGACCGCTACGCCAAGGCCCTCGCGCCCAAGCTCAACGTCTTCACCGACTCGCGCCTCATCCTGTCGATGATGTCCGATATCCAGAAGGCCCGCGCCCAGCTCACCGCCAAGGCCAAGGCCAAGGCCGCCGAGGCCGACCAGGCCAGCTGAAGCGCTCGCGCTGTCATGCAGGTGTAACCATCTCGTCGGCGAGGCGCGCGACGCCGGGGCGATGATGGCGGCCATGAAGCTCTTCGCCTGCACCTTGGCCTTCGCCTCGATCGCCGCGTTCACCGCGTGCAGCTCGGACGACGGCGACGACGACCAGCCCATCGACGCCTCGACCCAGATCGACGGCGCGAACCAGATCGACGGCGCGAACCAGATCGACGCCCCCGCCGCCTGTACCCTCGCCAGCACGGTCGTCAACTGCACCGTCGGTAACGACGCGCCCTGCACCTCCGTCTGCGCCGCCGCCTACTGCTACAACTTCAACCAGGTCGGCATGTTGTGCACCCAGAACTGCACCGCCGGCAGCATCGACGAGTGCCCCACCGGCTGGAGCTGTAACAACATGGGCCGCTGTCGCCCGCCGAACTGACGCCTTCACCGGCCTTCGTGCGACGATGCGGCGATGTTCATGGATCATGCGCTGTCGCGGCGCCTCGAGCGCGCGGAGGGAGCCATCGGCTTCACGTTCACGGAGGCCCGCAACCGGGTGACGCCCGGGGCCAACGCCCGGGGCCGCGACTTCGACGGCACGTATGCGGTGTTCGACGGTCTCGACTCGCCGATGAACCAGACGTTCGGGCTCGGCCTGTTCGGCGCGACCACCGTCGAGCAGCTCGCCGAGATCGAGGAGTTTTTCGCCGCGATCGGCAGCACCACGCAGCATGAGGTCAGCCCGCTCGCGGGTGCCGCGACCGCGCAGCTCCTCGTCGGGCGCGGCTATCACCCGATCGAGATGACGACGATCCTCGTCCAGCCGATCACGGACCAGCCGGTCGTCGCGCCCGCCGGACTCGCGGTCCGCATCATCGATCCCGTGGTCGATCACGATCGCTTCATCGACGCCTCGGTGCGGGGCTGGACCAGCGATCCGGCGTTCGCCGAGACCATCCGCGCGCTCGCGACCGTCGGCGTCGCGAACCCCACCATGACCGAGCTCGTCGTCGAGGCCGAGGGCGCGATCATCGCCACCGCCTCGCTCGGCGTTCACGAGGGCGTCGCGTTGCTCGCAGGTGCGAGCACGATCCCCGAGGGACGCGGGCGCGGCGCGCAGGGACTGCTCCTGGCGGCTCGGCTCGCCGAGGCCCATCGCCGCGGCTGCGAGCTCGCGCTCATGGGTACCGAGCCGGGCAGCGGCTCGCAACGCAACGCCCAGCGCCGTGGCTTCGCGATCGCCTATACCCGCACCAAGTGGGCCTTGCGTCAGGGTGCCGCGCCGTCCGCCGCCGCCGCCGTCCAGTAGCGCCGCCGCGCTCGGGGGCTACACTCCCAGCCTCGAAAGGCAGACGCCATGATGACCTCGGCTCCCGTGCGACTACGCCTCTATTTGATTCGACACGGCGAGACCGAGTGGTCGCTGTCCGGGCGACACACCGGCCGTACCGACCTCCCGCTGACCGCCGACGGCGAGGCCGACGCCCGGGCCCAAGGCGATGCGCTGCGACGCCTCGCTTTCACCCAGGTCTTCAGCAGCCCGCGGCGACGGGCGCGGAGCACCTGCGCGCTGGTCGATCTGGGACCGGCGGCGCAGCTCGACGACGATCTGGCGGAGTGGGACTATGGCGACTACGAAGGTCTGACGACGCCGGAGATTCGCGTCCGCCACCCGGACTGGGTCCTTTATCGCGACGGGTGTCCCGGCGGTGAATCGCCCGCGCAAGCGGTCGCCCGCGCCGATCGCGCCCTGTCCCGTCTGCGCGCCTTGACTGGCAACGTCGCGATCTTCACGCACGGGCAGTTCGGTGGCGTCCTGGCGGCGCGCTGGATCGGCTTACCGGTCGTCGAGTCGGAGCACTTCCCGCTCGACACCGCGTCGGTCAGCATCCTGGGCTACGCGGTTCATCATCCCGAGGTCCCGGTGCTCCAGGAGTGGAACGGTCCGGCCGGCGCGACTGGACGGTGGGGCGCCGGTCCGGGCGTGATCATCCCTCGGCCGGCGGCGCCCGCGATCGAACGCTGGGAGAACGAAGGCGGCGCGACGCTCCGAGCACAATCCAGTCGAGCCGTCCCCAAGAAGCTCATCGTCTTCGATCTGGATGGCACGATCGCGCAGAGCAAGGCCGCGATCGATCCCGAGATGGCCGGGCTGCTGGGCGGCCTGCTCCGGCTCGTCGAGGTGGCGGTCATCTCCGGTGGCAATTGGCCGCAGTTCCAAACGCAGGTGGTCTCTCGTCTCCCGCCTGACGCGAACTTGAAGGCTCTGTCTCTGTTGCCGACCTGCGGCACCAAATTCTACCGGTACACCGGCGCTTGGGAGCTCCTCTATTCGGAGGACTTTGGAGACGACGAGAGAGCCAAGATCGTCGCCGCCCTGACGTCGGTCATCGCGTCTTCGGGCGGCCCGGCCGCGCGCACCTGGGGCGAGGTGATCGAGGACCGCGGTAGTCAGATCACGTTCTCTGCCCTCGGCCAGGAGGCCCCGCTCGAAGCCAAGGAGAAATGGGACCCGGACTTCGCCAAGCGAAAGCAGATGAAGTCATTGCTCGACAAGCTCATTCCCGAGTGCTCTGTTCGCCTCGGCGGGACGACGTCAATCGATGTCACCAAGCCGGGCATCGACAAGGCCTATGGGATCGCCAAGCTCAGCGCGATCCTGGGCGTCTCCATCGACGAGATGGTGTTCGTGGGAGATGCCTTGTTTCCTGGAGGCAACGACTATCCGGCCAAGGCCGCCGGCGTGGTCTCCATTCAGGTTCGGGACAGCCACGAGACCAAGCGCGTGATCGAGACGATCCTCGCCGGGGCGCTGGGAGAGTCGAGGGCGTTCTGAGGCCCGACATCATGCGCGCGGCGCAGGCCTTGGTCCTGGTGTCCGCGGTCTGTGCCTGTGGCGCTGGCCATCACGTCGATCAACCGGCCTCCCCGCCGGTGGTTCCCGACGCGGGCGTGGTCGCGGTGGCCGCCGCCGCCCCGGCGCCGGTGCCGCCGCGGCGAATCGACGGCGGCACGATCGCGGTGTCGATCCTGCCAGTCCCCGCGTACATCGAGGTCGCCGACCACGCCCAGCTCGTCAACTGCGACCTGATCGTCGACAACCGGACCGGGGTGGCGTGGGAGCTGGCCGAGCTGCAGGTCACCGCGCGCGATCGCGCGGGCGCGCTGGTGTGGCGCAAGTTCCTCAGCGGCAACGGTGTCAGTCCGAGCATCTTGACCGTGCCGAACCGCGCGCTGCCGCCGGGCCAGACGCTGATCATGAACCCGCTGTACGAGCTGCCGGGCTCGCTCGCGCTGGCCCGGCTCGAGTTCGAGCTGACGTACACCCACGGCGACGAGCAGCTGGTCGCGACCGCCACGGTCGAGCCGCGCCCGTACACCAACCACAGCCAACTCGCGCTGCCGCTGCACGGCCGCGTGCTGGTGTGGGACGGCCACGACTTCCTGTCGCATCACCGGCGCTGGGACTACGTGTTCGCGCCGATCCGCGCCTTCGGGTTCACCTCGAACGCCGCGCGCTACTCGTACGACCTCGTGCCGGTCGACCAGGACGGCGCGATGCACGCCGGTGATCCCAAGGACGACCACGGCTACGTCGGGTGGGGCCAGCCGGTCTACGCGCCGGCCGCCGGCACGGTGGTCACGGTCGTCGACGCCATGCCCGACGACCACGACTTCGACAAGGGCGCGCTGAAGGACGATCTGATGCTGGTATACGGCAATCGGATCATCGTCGATCACGGCCACGGTGAGCACAGCGTGTTCGCGCACCTCCAGCAGGGCAGCGCGAAGGTGAAGGTCGGCGACCCGGTCAAGGCGGGCGCCGAGCTGGCCGCGATCGGCGCGTCGGGCAGCGCCATGTTCCCGCACCTGCACTATCAGCTGCAGACCACCGCCGACGGCCACGCCGAGGGGCTGCCGTCGTACTTCACCACGCTCGGGCAGATCGACAGCGGCGACCTGGTGACGTACCCGGCGCCCAAGCCCAAGCCCACGCCCACGCGGTAGCGCCCGCCGGTCAGGCGGCCTCCGGTCTGCCGGCCGCCGCCCCGGTGAGCTCACGGTGCCATTGGCCGGCACGAAACTCGTAAATGGCACGCTCGCCGTCGTCGAGCTGGAAGAGCGAGAGCCAGCCATTGGTGACCAGCGCTCGGACGTGCGCGTGCTTGTTCAGCACGGCCGCGATGGCCGCGCGCGGCGCCTCGATGAACACGGTCAGTCGCAGCGGCGTGTGGACCCAGCGTTGCCCGTCGTGGAGAGACTGCATCGGTAGGCCGATCCGCAGGTCGCCGCCGTTGCCCTCGAAGACGCCGAGGTGGCCGCCGACCACGTTGTGGAGGACCTTGTTGCCGCTGCCGTAGCGCGCGTTGTCGACGGTGGAGGCGTAGTACTGGAAGTTGATCCAGTGGGTGACGACCATCGGCGCCGTCATGATCAGCTCCAGCACGCCGAAGCCGTCGTCCTCGGCGTGCCGATACTCGTGGAGAAACGAGCGGCCCTGTAGGTTCACGTGACGGCAGCGCTCACGGGGCGCCACGATGAAAGCGGCGTTGTTGGCGAGTCCCCACTCCGCGCGAACCTGGGCCCAGTCCGTCGTGCGCGCGCGAATGGCTCGGTGAAGCTGCTCGGGCGCGACGTCGGCGAGCTCGAGCATGCCCGCGCGTTCGGTCCGGGTCCGGTCCCCGGCCGCTTCGAGCCACGAGACGAGGGTGGCGACGTCCTCGCGGTGCGACGGTGGCAGTTGATCCAGGTCGAACAAGGCGACCTCGTCTGACGTCGTGTTGTGGAGCGCGCCAACGAACCAGGTGCTACTGGGTATGTCAATGCCGCGCTGTGAGAGGCCCTTTCGTACACCCGGCTCGTTGAGCAAGGCGGCGGCCACACGCGCATTGACCTCACCGCTCTGGCCGCAGCAGGCCCCGCAATCGAGCCCGGCCGCATGCGGGTTGTTGCGGGTCGCGCTGCCGTGCCCGGCCAGCAGGACCACCCGCGCAAACTCGCGGGTCAAGCTCATGCCACGGAGCATCCCGGCGGCCAGCTCGCAGCGAGCGTCGAGCTCGAGCGGTCCACCGTCCGCGGTGCCGATCAGGCGAGGCTTGCGCTGGGCCTGCATCGCCCGCGACAGCCCGGCGCGGTCGGGCCCGGGCGCGGTCGTCAGATTGAGGCTGTCGGCGACGAGCGCCCCGGCGTAGGTGAGCCCGAGCGCTTCGACGAACGTGAACGTCGAGAGCGCGTCAGTCTTGAACGCTCGCCAAGCCGTGCCCTGGTCGAGGCTCCGACCCCGGCGCGCGCCGGCGTCGGCCCCGAGCCCGGTGTCGGCCGCGCGCAGGCGAGGCGCCAGCAGCCCCGGTAGCTGCGGTCGTGCGGTGTCGGCCCCCAAGGGCTGGTAGTCCATCGGGATCCCGAAGAAGCCCGCGAAGCCGAGCGTGTGAACCGACGGAGCGCTGCGCTCGAGGGCGCGTCGATAGACCTCCGACCGAACGTCGATGCAGAACACCGCTTGGACCGCTGGGCTCGCGAGGCGGGTCGCGCCGAAACCCGACGGCAGCGCGCGCAGGACGGGCTCTCGCCACGCGATCTCCAGGGCAGTCTGAAGCAGCCAGTCGTGGGGCCGGGCCGCCGCGGCGACCGCGTCGATCTGGGGCCAGCTCGCCGTCGCGGTCTTCCAGCGCCGCGCGAGCGTCGGCCCGCCGGTCCGGTAAACTAGCCATTCCCAGGCCAGGCGAATCGCGAGCAGCTCGGTGATCGCGTCGTCGTCGCTGCCGGCGAGACGCGCCGTAAAGCGGCGGTAGGCGCACCATGAGGCCCAACCGTTTTGGTCGAGCAGCAGGCTCCAGAAGTAGTGCTCGCGGTCGTCGGGCGCGATCTCGAGCGCGACGCTCGCGGTCGCGATGACCTCGCCGGCGGTCGCCGCCAGGTCGCGAGCGCACGCGCGGTACGTCGGCACCTCCATGAGGAGCCCCGGGCTTCGATCGGTCAGCGCTTGTCGCCGCCAGCTCGCGTAGAGCCCGCCTTCGCGAGCCGGACCAAACTGCGCCTGCCCATCGTCGTAGTGGGCGGCGCAGAACTGGCTGACGCTGTTGGTCACGAAGTTACGCCACGACACCTCGTGAACCAGGTCGCGCTCGGCGTCGGCGACGTCCACGACGCGCGGCCGCACCGCAGGCGGGACGTCGGCTTGGTCGAGCAGGGCTCGAAGCTCGGGGAGCGACGACGGCGCGCCGGTCGTCTCGAGCGCGGCCTCGAGGTGCTCGTCCCGGAGCCGGCCCTCCCGATAGGCCTGCCGGTACCACGCGCGCGGCATGAGCAGGTCCGCGCCGGACCGGGCCCGCAAGGTCGCCGCCACCTCGGGGAGCGGCCGGTCGATCATCCCCCAGAAGGGATTGACGGCGATGAAGCGATCGAGCGGCCAGGTCGGGGCGATCCTCGCGCAGGCTCGGTCGATGGCCTCCTCGAAGGGCGGGGCCGACGAGGCCTGGGCGACCGACGGTCCGTGGGCGCGATCGGTGACGGCGGCGAGGGTCTCGTTCACGAGTGGGCCTCCAGCGTCTCTGGAGTATGGGTCTGGTTGGGAAGCTCCGTCCGCGGCTTGAGCACCGGCGGCCAGACCCGGAACGTCAGGCGGGTGAAGCGCTCGTCGAGGTAGAGCCCCGCGAACAGCCAAGGGTAGAGAGCGCGCGCCATCCGCCCGGCTGGACGCAGCTGGAGCGTGGTCTTCACCGCGAAGAGCCCCACGAACCCCGCCCCGACTACCGCCCACGCCAGCGCGCTCGCGCTCTCGACGTGAGCCGGCATCAAGCGCGCGGCCCCGGCGTGCCAGCCGACATAGAGCAGCACGACTCCGCTCACGCGCAGCGCGAGGGCGGCGGTCGACCCGAGGTCCGCCGTCGTCCCGGTCAGCAGGGGCACCAGCGCCAGGCCCACCAGGACCGCGAGCACCGGCACCGCGAGCGCGCCGGGTTGCGCCCATCCGACCTCGCGCAAGACCGCGACGCCGAGAGCCGCGATCACGGCCGCGAGGACGACCGCCAGCGCGAGGCGCCGCCCCGACGGCGAGGGCGCCGGCTTGGCCAAGGCCTGTACCCGCCAACCGTCGACGACGGTGCCGGTGGTCAAAAACGCGTGGGCCTTGTAGAGCGAGTGCGCGACCAGGTGGAGCAGCGCCAGGTCCCACAGGCCGAGGCCGCACTGCACCAGCATGAAACCCATCTGCGCGCACGTGGACCAGGCCAGGGCGACCTTCGCGCTGACCCGGGTCGTCATGACCAGGGCCGCGACGATGGTCGAGACCAGCCCGAGGCCGACGAGCAGCCAGCGCGCCGGCCCGGCGTGCTCCATCCACGGCGCCAGGCGGATCAGCACGAAGCCGCCCATGTTCACGACCCCGGCGTGCAACAGGGCAGAGACCGGCGTGGGCGCCTCCATCACCTGCGTCAGCCAACCGTGAAAGGGCAGCTGCGCCGACTTGAGCGCCACGGCGACGACCACGAGCACGGCGGCCAGCTGCATCGACGGCGTGAGGTCGGGGTGCGAGCCGGCCCAGGCCGCGATTCGATCCAGGTCGAGGCTCCCGACGGTGGCGTGGGTCAGCGCGAGACAGCCCAGGAGGCAGCAGTCCGCGAGCCGGCTGACCAGGAACTTCTTGTGCGCGGCCACCAGCGCCGTGGGGCGGTCGGCATAGAACGTGAGGAGCTGGTGCAGCGCGAGGCTGGTCGCCGTCCACGCCAGCACCAAGACCAGCAGGTTGTCCGCGAGGACGATCGTGGTCACCGCGGCCAGCGTCGCCAACAGCCAGCGCAGGTAGCGCCGCAGCCCCGGGTCGCCGTGCAGATACGTTCGCGAGTACCGGACGATGACCAGCCCGATGCTGCTCACCAGCAGCAACATCACGCAGGTGACCAGGTCGACGCGGACTCCGAGGCTGGTCGCCGCGGCGGTGTCCTTGGTCAGGCCGGCGCCGATCGTAAAGAGCAGCACCAGGCCCAGGACCGCCCCGCTGGCCAGGGTTGCCCGTCGGGGCGCGACCAGCGCGGCCAGGGCCAGCGTCGCCGGGATCGCCAGCGCGATGACCTGGACGACGACCGCCCACTCCTCGGGGGTGCTCATGACGGCATCTCTACCGGTCATCGATGTTTTTGGTAACACATATGATGGCGGGGAACGTGCGGTTCAGGAGAACCACGCGATCGACGTGGTCCTGGCCAACCGCCAACCGTCACCCGAGTCGGGCGGTCGGCTGCGCTGCCGACGCCTGGCTCGGCAACCGGTCAGCATCGTCGGGGCCAAGCGCCGGGCCGGGTTCCGCTTCCCGGGCGTGCGAAGAGCGCCTGAGGGACCTGACTGTCGAGCTCGCGATCGAACCGGCTTGGGGACTGGCGACAGCTTCCCTGAAACAGGGTCAGTCGCACTGGTCGGCGGCGCACAGGCACGCGCCCGCGCACTCATTGACGATCTCGCCGGTGGCGAAGAAGTGGGCGATCT
>Ga0209181_10001018_pt1 | contig 49968 bp, 37 predicted proteins | sample MAT05_FD_187208 | JGI IMG/M metagenome (GOLD analysis project Ga0209181, IMG submission 187208) | Freshwater microbial communities from Lake Fryxell liftoff mats and glacier meltwater in Antarctica - MAT-05 (SPAdes) (version 2) | ecosystem: Environmental > Aquatic > Freshwater > Ice > Liftoff... | reverse complement strand
CTTCAGACACAAGACTTCAGACACAAGACTTCAGACACAAGACTTCAGACACAAGACTTCAGACACAAGACTTCAGACACAAGACTTCAGACACAAGACTTCAGACACAAGACTTCAGACACAAGACAAAAAGCACTGTACGTCGCCTAAAAGTGAATGGAAAATAATCATATATCAATAAATCAACACCCACCAAATAAAGTGTACTAAAGCAGCACCACTTTGCCGGTCCAAATCCGATCCGAGCCGGTGCAACGAACGATATAATTCCCCCTTGCCAAATGACCAACATCAAAGCGCTGGTCGCCGCCTTTGGCAGTGGCTGTATAGCGTACCGTCCCCGAAGCATCCATCACTGTTATGCGGGTGCCGGCGGGCAGGTTGCGCAAAGTTACACTGTTCGTCGCCGGATTGGGATAGCAGGATAATGCCTCCTCCAAAATGGGCGCGTGCGTGGCAACAGTAACCTGCTGGAAAGAGGTAAAAAAACTAATAGTACCCAGGATAGCGGGTTGAAAACACGCGCCGTGATCCGCTGTGGGATTCACGTCAGAAGCGTCAAAATTGAGGGCACCGTTGGCTTTTATAGCATCGCGGGCAACGATGCTGTTCTGAAAAGGTACCTGATCGTCGGCCATACAATAAAACAAACGGGTTGGAGCCTTAGGCGTCCAGTCATATACATCATTATCCCGAAGTGCTGCGTTAATCGGATGTTTAGGATCGTTTTTGAGGGCTTCGAGCAGGGCTGGTTGAAACAAGCGTGTTGGGCGGGAAGCACCCTCGTTTGTCGTGAGAAGGCTGATTAATTTAGTGTTTAATTGCCCTAAATTCATCGTTTTGTCGACAAATTTTTGAATTTCTGCGGCATAAACAGGCTTGAAAATGTCCGTCAGATCGCTGTAAATATTGCCGTAAACTGCCTGAAAAGAAACCGCTGTATTGGGTAGGTAAGCAGGGTAAAGGTAAATGCCGTCGCTCAACATCACGTTTCGCATGACCCCTGAAATACTGTATGGGCCGGAAAGCGGAGCAGCAGCCGTCACGGTGAATTCCTGGGGTAAAAGTGTTTCTATCTCCCGGTGGAGGGCCATCGCAGCGTGTCCACCCTGCGAATATCCGGTAATAAACAATTGATCATTGGTACTGACTTGATTTTGACCCAAAAAATCTTTGGCCGCCCGCAACATTTCAATGGCCGCCGAAGCCTCCGTTTTTGCGTGTACGTATGGGTGTACCCCGGTTGAAATACCCAATCCTAAAAAATCGGGTAAATAGGAGACATAGCCCAATCCGGCAAATAAAAAACCCAAAGTGCCTTCACCGCCACCAGTGGTGGTGTAGGAGGGCACCGCCAATTGTGCAGAAGCAGTGCCGTGTTGATACACTAAACGAGGAAAAGATTTTGTGACATCTACCGGAATAACTAACAACCCCGATACCGTGTCGGTAACACCTTTGAGGTCGGGCATCGTGTACAATACCCGATAGTATTTGACATTATAAGGAAAGGCCAATCCGAAAAATTGGGTAGACAATTGGGCTTTTGTTTTACTGCCCAATAGCGTAGCAGAGACAAATTTTTGCGAAAAAAGTGCCCCGGATACTAAAACAAAGAGGACCGCAATCAGGTATTTTTGCATAACAGGAATGATATTAAATAGACAAAGATTAAATGATTCAAATTTTTTAAGCGGGAAGGAGACATTTTATTCCTCAAACACTTCCGTCAAATCAATCTGCATATTCGGAATAATGGGTGTGGTGAGCAAATCGCCTTCTACTTTGGGCGGCAAGCCTATGTAAAAGCCTTGTTCGTTGAGTTTCCAGACTTGTACCATTTTTTCGATGGGCGACACGATCCAGTATTCAAGTACGCCAGCTTCCTGATAGAGTTCAAATTTATCTTTCATTTCGGTTCGACTATTGCCGGGTGAAAGGATTTCGATGATGAGGTCGGGCGTGCCGATACAGCCGCGTGTATCCAATTTAGCGGGATCACAAATAACGCAGAGATCAGGCTGGACAACGGTGGAGACTTCTTTGTTTTTGGAAATATTAAAACGAGTGAGGCGTACGTCGAAAGGGGCAACAAAAACCTGACACGGTGTTTTCCACAAGGCATTGGCTACTACACGTGTAAGTCGTGTAACGAGACGCTGATGTTTCATGGAGGGCGCAGCCATCTGCCGGATTTTTCCGCGCAGCAGTTCTACGCGTTCTTCAAACTGCCAAAGCAGATAGTCAGCGTAGGTGTAGTCGCCGTTGGGATCGAGTTGAGAAAGGGAAGTGACCATACGAGTAAACTTAGAGCCGCAAAGATACGACTTTTTACGCTTTATCCAAGTGGCATCATAAACAGTTTATTGATAGTAGCACAGCCATAAGTGTCTAATAAGTGGGTAAATAGAAATAATCGTAGTTTTGAATTTCATTAATTACCTTATTATCAAGGGTTTGTGAGACTTTGGACTGTGGACTGTAGACTGTGGACTGTAGACTACTTATAATACCTGCTGACCGTGGAAACTCAGGGAGTGTGGCCAATGCAACGGCAGTATTTTCAGAGGAAGTTGGGTGCCTCAAATGAGTAAGCAGGTTGAAGCAATCTCGGTTTTGAATTTCGTTACCATAATTTAGCGATTTACTGATTCTAATTAAAAACATTTTATTTAAATTTTTCATAAAATATGCTTGTATAACTCGGTTTATCCATTGACCTTTGCAGCAGCATCTTTTAGCCTACAATAGTCACTTAACATCCGCACCTGGCGGGTTTGGATGCTTGAATTGAAAACACCCTGAAACAAATGGATGCCGTTGGTTGCGCCGTGACCATTATTGAGACTGAAAAATAGATTTTAGTGCCGCATGTCTACCTTAGAACGTTTTCGACTGATACTTGGCGGCGGAGAAGCCGATGGAACCGGCCAGTCGCTTGCAGGTGAAGATGCGGGTATGGATGCCGCGTTAAGCGCTTTATACGAATTTGAACGCAAACAGCGATTTGATTATACTCCCGGGGAGGGTGCCAAACGCGGCGGACTGGGCAGTTCGCAGCCTAATATTGCGCGGTGGTTAGGCGATATTCGACGGTATTTCCCCCAGTCTGTTGTGCAGGTGATACAGAAAGATGCTTTGGCGCAACCGAAACTTAAACAAAAGCTGCTATTAGATCAGGAAGTATTGGATCAGGCTACCCCGGATATTCATTTAGTGGCTACTTTATTGGAAATGAGCAAACTCATGCCTTCCAAAACCAAAGACTCGGCGCGAAAAGTAGTAAAAAAAGTGGTGGAGGCGCTATTGGAAAAATTAGAACAAAAAACCATTGCCGCCATTTCGGGCGCAGCACAGCGCCACGTTCGAAACCGTCGTCCACGGGTGGCTGAAATCAACTGGAACGTTACCATTCGGAAAAACTTACAACACTATCAGCCTGATTATAAAACGATCATCCCCGAAGTTTTAATTGGGCATGGCCGCAAAAACCGCCGTGCCGTAAAAGACATTGTGTTGTGCCTTGACCAAAGTGGCTCTATGGGCACTTCGGTGGTCTATTCCGGTATTTTTGGCTCGGTTTTAGCCTCTATTCCCACTATTCACACCCGATTGATCGCTTTTAATACCGAAGTGGTTGACCTCACGGAAGACTTGAAAGACCCGGTTGATTTGATCTTTGGGGTGCAATTGGGCGGTGGCACAGACATCGGACGCGCCCTGCACTATTGTCAGCAAACTATTACCCGACCGCAGGATACTATCTTAGTACTGATTTCTGACCTGTTTGAAGGCGGAGACGTGCGATTTATGCAGACTATGATAACGGAGTTGATACGGGCAGGTGTACAAATCATTGGCCTTCCTGCCCTCGGCGATGATGGCACTCCGGGTTACGATCACGCAAATGCTGCCTTTTTGGCCAGCCTTGATATCCCGGTTTTTGTTTGTACGCCTGATCTTTTCCCCGACCTAATGGCAGCGGCTATCGGGCAACAAGACCTGCGCCAGTGGATAGGCGATCAGGGACTGTCGGCTGTGCAGTAATAAAGCAATTTGGGCATCCAATAAAAATTTGTTAATGTTTCCAGGCGATAATTACCCATCCTGCCAACAGGCACAAACCACCTATGGGGGTTACCGGCCCTGCCCAGGCTGTTGGGAAAGTCAATAAATCGCGGCACGCCAATATATATAAGGAACCGGAAAAGGCCATTACTCCGGCAAAAAAAAGCCATCCTGCCCGCACTAACCAGGGGTTGCTGCCCCGAAAATGCAGGAGTAGTCCCGTTGCAAGCAAAGCCAGTGCGTGATAAAAATGGTATTGCACCCCTTTTTCAAAAATAGTTAATTGGTATTCAGTCAAGCGAGGCTTTAGACCATGCGCGCCGAAAGCGCCAATAGCCACTGCGGTGGCACCCAGCAGCGCGGCTATTCTAATAAAGTTTGCTTTTATCATGATAGTGATTTTATGATTTTATTAAAAAATATCATTTTTTTTAAAAAATTAACAAAAAAAATAAAAATAAATAATGAATACATTATTTATTTGACACACATTATTTAAGAATTAAATTATTTAAAATAAAAAATAACGGTATATTATTCTTTTATAGAAAATATTGAATGATGCCATTAAAAAAATATTATTAAAATATTTTCCAAATATCGCCAAAATATTTTAAAAATAGACTTAAAATCAACGACTTTTTTGCTTAAAACGAAAAATATTTGGTTTAATTAAATTATAAAAGAACTAAATTTTGTAAAAATTTTACAAAATTAACTTTTATTATTATTTTAAAAATGCTTTTTAATGCAGAATTTTATATCCTATCTTTGCATTATCAAAATGATAAAAAATTAATTAACTTTGATTTTCTTGTAAACTCAAACAAATATCTATTTTTATGCGTTCAAAAACATTCATTCCGTTTTTAATCATCTCTATCGTCTCTATCGGTGCGATGTTTTTTAAACTTACTGATGCAACACCAGAGTCTTTACAGGCCATTAATGGTGCCGATGTAGCCTGGATGCTGGTTGCTTCCGGCTTAGTATTACTAATGACACCGGGCTTATCCTTTTTCTACGGTGGCATGGTCAGCTACAAAAGTGTAGTGAGTACTATGCTCCAAAGCTTTATTTCTTTGGGGGTAGTCAGTGTTCTGTGGGTGGTCGTTGCTTTTAGCTTGGCATTTGGGGACAGTATCGGTGGGGTTATTGGCAATCCCATGACTTTTTTTATGTTTAACAACGTCAATTTGGGTACTAATGCCTCCTTAGCGCCCACTGTTCCGCTGTTGTTATTCGCCATGTTTCAACTCAAGTTCGCGATCATTACGCCCGCTTTGATCACTGGCAGTTTTGCCGAGCGTATTAAGTTTTCCAGTTATCTGCTCTTTATTTGCCTGTTCACGCTGCTCATTTATGCGCCTTTGGCGCACTGGACCTGGCACCCCGACGGATTTCTCCGCAAATTGGGTGTCCTGGACTTTGCCGGCGGCACGGTAGTACACATGAGTGCTGGTTTTGCCGCACTGGCTGCCGCTATTATGCTGGGTCACCGTAAAAGCCGTTCAGAGGGAGCCAGTTCCGCACCCGCCAACATTCCTTATATCATCCTCGGCACTGGTTTGTTGTGGTTTGGATGGTTTGGTTTTAATGCAGGTTCTGCTTTGGCCGCTAACACCACAGCTGCATTAGCCTTTGCTACCACCAACTTCGCTTCTGCCGCTGCTATGCTCACCTGGGTATTCTTTGACTGGATGCGGGGTCGCAAACCTTCTGCACTCGGTGCCTGCATTGGGGCGGTGGTAGGTTTGGTAGCCATCACACCTGCGGCAGGATTTGTCAACATCGGACAAAGTATCTTCATCGGTTTTATTGGGGCGCTTACCAGCAACCTTGTCCTGACGTATTTCAATAAAACCAGCATTGATGACACGTTGGATGTATTTCCCTGTCATGGTATCGGTGGTGCCGTGGGTATGCTGGCAACAGGCTTCTTTGCCAAGGATGTCGGTTTGTTTTACGGGCAAACCACTACTTTTTTCTACCACATTTTAGCATTGGTTATTGTAGGTGCCTTCACTTTTTGTGGGTCGTGGGTATTGCTAAAACTGACCAATGCTATTGTGCCGCTCCGCGTTACGGAAGACGAAGAGAAAATGGGCTTAGATGCCACTCAACATGGTGAAGAGATGTCGTCATTCAAAGAACGTTTGGACGAATACCGGCCAGTGTATATTAATTAAAACATTTAAAATCATTCATTTAAAAAAGAGAAACGTCCGGCTGCACCGCCAAGTACCCCGGACGCTCTCGCATCACTCGCAAACAGTTTTACCTGATTGCCAGCTATTTCTGCAAAGGTAAAATTGTTTGCGCTGACTTCACACATTCTTTTCACAAAAAATTGTCAGCACATGAAATTATTTCCTCTTTTCACTATTTTTTGCGCCGTTTTAATGGCGACACCATTTACTGTTTTTTCGCAGGAAGCAAGTTTTTCTACCAAGGAAGAACCAAAACTCAATATTTCCGGTGCCATAGATGCTTATTACCAATATAATTTTAGTAAAAGCCCGCCACCAACCAGTTTTACCGGAGCACATAATTCTTTTGCATTGGGTATGGCACAAATTATCCTCTCCAAAGAATCAGGCAAAGTAGGTTTTGTGGCAGACCTCGCCTTTGGCCCTCGTGCTGAAGCCGGCAACTACGGATATTATGGTGGCTCCATCACCGATCAAATCATCAAACAGCTGTATGTGACGTATAAACCAATGGATAAACTGAAATTGACGCTGGGCAATTTTGGTACTTTTATTGGCTATGAGGTGATTGATGCACCCCTCAATTTCAATTACAGCACCTCTTATATGTTCTCCTACGGGCCATTTTACCACACGGGTCTCAAAGCAGAATATGCCTTCACGGACAACCTTACAGCCATGGTCGGTGCTTTTAATGATACTGACTCGAAATTTGACATCAATGGCCCCAAACATTTTGGTGCACAGTTAGCCTACGTAAAAGGCGATTTTAAAGGCTATCTCAACTATCTCGGGGGACAGCAGGGGCCGGACAGCACGGGCTTTAAAGTGAATCAGGTTGATTTTGTCGGTATTTATCAGTTGGGTAAATTAGCACTTGCGGTGAACTTGACTAATCAAATGCGGGGCTATGAGGACCGCGATAACGCGGCCTGGATGGGTGGCGCATTGTACGCTAATTATGCATTTAACGACAAATTTTTGCTGGGTATCCGCGCTGAAACTTTGAATGATAAAGAACATACACTTTTTGGCGAAGGCGATGAGGCCACTAACGTAATGGAATACACGCTTTCTGCTAATATCAAACTGCCGGGAGGGCTTACCCTGATACCGGAATTTCGTTTAGATGCTGCTAATACCGCTATGTATTTAGATAAAGACGGTCTTCCGGCTAAAAGCACGGCCGGTTTTCTGATGGCCGCTGTTTATAAATTTTAAATAAAAATTGAGTATTGTGCCCGGGGCTTTTGAGCGATAAAGATCGCTTAAAGGCCCTTTTTTGTTTGGGTATTTGGCAATGCTTTCCGTATGAAGGCCATATATGCTCTTTAATCAGCCAAACTTTCGCGCAAAACCTGATTTTCTGCCTGTAGGACTACCTCAACCGCCTCAACACCAAACTTGTTTCTGAACCTGCCCCAATATTTTGCTTTCGACTCCGGCAATGAAATCTATATCACCCACACGGCCACCCCCAAAAAAACTGGCCAAACAAAGCGGTACCACCGATAAATACTGCGCCAGCGGCTTTTCCAAATCAGGTGGGAAAGACGAGATCCTTTATGACCATTTATATATACTTTTGTTCAAATAGTCTTCATCCATGTTTTCTTCACTTCGGCCGGCGGCGGCACGATTGTTGCCAAACAAAATTTTGGCTCTGAGGCCGAAAAAGAAATACCTCCGACTGTATCTATCCCTTTACCACCTTCACCCGCTGCATTTTTCCTGCATGGTCGGCTACCTGAAGTACATAGCATCCGGGCACGATAGAAGCCGTATCCAACCACTTTTCAGAAGTACCCGATACCTTGCCGTTCAGAAGGTTGCGGCCCGTCATATCCGTCAGGCAATACGACCATTGCTGCACAGAAGGGTCAAGGGTAACGTGCAATAGATCGGCCACCGGATTGGGCGAAATATCGCAGGAAAGTACAGCCTTTATTTCAGCAACAGCAACGGAGTTGGTGATTTTTAGCATGAAAATGCCGTTTTGCATATCAGTTGTCACGATATTGCCGGAGGGCAGCCACGGATAACTGCCCCAATTGCCGTAGTAACCGTTGTATTGAATATTTTCCGGGTGGGAATCGTAACGATCCAGCAGGGCTGGTTGCAGGGGGTTGGATATATCGTACAATAACAATCCGTCCTCGTATTGCGACACAAACAGCCAGTTGTCTTTTATGTAGAGGTTGTGGGGTATGGGCGCGGAGGGGCCACCCGGAATGCCTCGATTCAATATCGTGCCGGCGCTTTCTATGTCTCCTTCTTTTAATTTGCGCAAATCCACAATCCTAACCGGCTGGCCCGCCGGGATTTCTTCTGTATAATAGGCAAAATCACCTTTGGCCGTCAGCCAGCTATTGTGATTATATCCTCCGGTGCTCATTTTAGCCAATTCTACGGGGGCTAAAGGGTCGTGCATATCAAAAATATAATACCCTTCATACCCTGAAGAAACATATAAAGTATCTTTTCGAACGTAGGCATCGTGTACATAGCCTCCCGGCAAGGGGACATTCCCTATTAGCGTTGGTTTATCCGGATTTTTACTAATGTCTAAAATCGTTACCCCATTGCTGGCGGCATCGCCCCCATTCAGGTAAATCCGGCCTGCTAAAGTATCTAAAGTAATCGTATGGGAATAATTGAAAAATTCATTGCTGTAATATACCCGCTTTATGGTATCCGGTGCCTTAGAAAAATCAATAATCATCAACCCTTCATTGCCGCCACCAGCCACGGCATACAGTCGGTTTTTATAGGACTTAAATTCCCGGATAGTTGTGGCGGTACCCCTGAATTTGCCCGCTAATACGGGCTTGGTGGGGTCTGTCACCTCTAACACCAAGACATTTTGCGCTCCGCCAGCAATGGCGTATTCGTGTCCATTGATCGCCATGCCCCAGCAACTGCTGTATTGAATGCGGAGTACGGTGGGCGATGCAACGGCTAAAGTATCATCATCCCAGCGACTCAGGAAATGAAATGCCGAGAGGGGAGTTTGTGCGCACACCACACCAACTACTGTCCTGCTGAAAAATAATATTAATGCTGTGCGTTGGAGGATTTTCCGGATACAGTTTGTATAATTATTTATCATTTTGATAATTGATTATGGATAATCTGGATGGGCTGCGCGTACGCACAAGTGGGTATACTGAAATAAAGGCAGTTATAAATTTATGCAAAATTCACACAATCAAACAGTTGTGGAACTCATAACTCACAATTAATAACTCATGACTCCTTAACTCCTTCTAAGGATTCTCTTTTCGCCGCAGCGTTTTTCGGTCATCCGTCCAAACCATAAACTCGGGTACGAGGATATTGGTCATAAAAATTTCTGTGCATTCACCGGCGGGCGTTTTTATTTTTTTTCGGTTTTTCAGCCGTGTATAAATTTTTAATTCAGATTGATTCACCGTATCAACCGCAAAATCGTATCGGCCCTCTTTGATCAAATAATTCATAATGGCGGGCGAGGCATTGGTCAACTGGATAGTCGTTTCTATCAGCATGGTACTGCCTGCCCATGATTTAAGGTTATACTGACCATACAAATCTATGGAAATAGTTTTGACAGAATCTATCTCCAATACCTGATATAGAGTACGTTCCATTTGCGCTTCACAACGGAGCAAAAATGCAAACAAAAAGGTCATTAAAAACAAAAAACGAAAAAACATGAGGAGGAATTGAATGGTAAAAAGAAAGGTAAATAACGAAATTTTAGACTGTTAAGTATTTTTAAAAGATTTCTTTGGGAACATTAAACAATAGGCATCAATGTCTAAAAAATGAATAAAGCATTTGCCTTTAAATTGTTCATCGATTGGTTGTCAAATGCTCAATTATTCAAATCATCCTTTGTATGTCTGATTTTCGTCATTAAACCCTTCTAATGTATTCGTTTGTAGAAAAATAGAAATTTTTTAGTACCATTTTTTCACCTTTGACGTTAGAAGAAATGTGGTTATATACTTTCATGAAATTCTTTTACTGAAGAACTTAACCTAAAACGCTGTCTTTAACCCATTGGTTGCGAAGTATTACGCTACCATTAAACTTTTTTCCCGGAATGTTGTATTATTCTCGCCGTTTTGGCTCATTTAATTTTGACCAAATTTTATCCGACATGAAATTAAGATCGTCTTTAATGATATTTTCATTCGTTGGTGTACTTGGAGCCGCCTGGTTGCTGCTTGGTGCCAACCCCAAACCTTCGCCCGAACGCGAAGCAGCCCTGATGCAGGCATTGCTACAGGGCCTTACCCGATATCACTTTCAGCCTAAAGCAATAGATGATAATTATTCAAAAAATGTGTTTGCTTTTTATTTGAAAGAAATAGACCTCAGTAAGCGCTTTTTGACCCAAGCAGATGTGACAAAATTAGAAACGTTTGAAAAAAAATTAGACGATCAGGCACAGGCCGGAAAATTTGATTGCTTCAATATGTCTATTGAAATGATGGACAAATCTTACGTGAAAACACAAGCCTGGTACCGCGAAATACTCGCCAACCCAATGGATTTTTCTAAAAATGACGCGGTAGAAACCGACGGAAAAAAACTAAAGTGGGCTGAAAACGATGCGGAATTGCGGGAGCGCTGGAATATTTGGATAAAATATGAAGTGCTTTCCCGGGTAATGGACGAACAGGAAAAGCAAGCCAAAAATGATTTTAAAGGAGAAAAAAAATCTTTTGAATCGTTAGAGGCGGATATGCGCAAAAAGGTGCTTGATATTTATGATAAATACTATAAAAGATTGCAAAAAGCCGACCGTAAGCGCCGGATGGAATCCTATTTGAATGCTTTTACCGAAGTATTTGACCCCCACACCAACTACTTTTCCCCGCAGGAAAAAGAAGATTTTGACATACAAATGTCCGGCAAATTGGAAGGAATCGGTGCGCGCCTGCAAAGTGACGGCGAAAAAACCACCGTTTCTGATATTGTTCCGGGTGGCCCCGCCTGGAAAGGCGGCATCCTGCAACCCAAAGATGCCATTATAAAAGTTGGGCAGGGCGACGACGAGCCCGTAGATATTATGGGATGGGATATCAGCGATGTGGTATCCAAGGTGCGCGGCCCGAAAGGCACCACCGTCACTTTGTACGTACAAAAACCTGATGGTACCGATAAAATCATCAAAATTGTTCGGGAAGTAGTGTTGATGGAAGAAGGTTTTGCAAAATCCCTCCTGCTCAACACGACCGATAATCAGGAAAAAATAGGTTATATCTATTTGCCTAAGTTTTACGCTGACTTTACGGCACAGGGTCAAACCTCCTGCGCAGTAGATGTGGCTAAAGAAATCGAAAAACTCAAAAAAGAGCAGGTAAAAGGTATCATTCTTGACTTGCGGGGCAATGGCGGCGGCTCGCTGCGAGATGTCGTACAGATGTCAGGTCTTTTTGTGGAAGAAGGCCCGATGGTGCAGGTAAAAAGTAAAGGTCGTGCACCGGAAGTGATGAACGATTACGATCGGAACGTGCAATGGGGAGGGCCTTTGGTGGTCATGGTCAATGGTTTTAGCGCTTCGGCTTCCGAAATCCTTGCTGCAGCCATGCAGGATTATAATCGCGCCGTGATTGTAGGCTCTACCAGTACTTATGGGAAAGGCACTGTTCAGCGCTTTTTCGACCTGGATAATGCCGCCTCCGATGAGTCGGTGAAGCCCTTGGGTAATATGAAACTGACGATTCAGAAATTTTACCGTATAACGGGCAAAACCACGCAGTTGGATGGTGTAACACCCGATATTGTGTTGCCGGATTTTTACAACGAATTAGATTTGGGCGAGCGCGAAACCGATCACCCGCTGACCTCCAACACCATTGATGCCGTGCCTTTTACCCAGAACGCGTATCGTATTACTGATATGGGAAAACTGAAAGCCAATAGCGCCACAAGGGTTTTAGCCGACCCGATTATGCAAAAAATAGTGGATAATTCCAAGCGTTTGCGCCGCCAGCGAGATGACAGCCAACACCCGGTTCAGGTTGATAAATATCGCCAGTGGAGCAAGCAACAGGAGGAAGAATCGGAGCGCTATGAAAATATATTCAAGCCTGTTGAGGTGTTTGGTGTCGAAAATCTTGCAGCCGACATTCCTCAAATTCAGGGGGATACTGCCCATGTAGCCCGCAACGACAGCTGGATCAAAGAACGCAAAAAAGATATTCAACTCTTTGAAACCATGCGCATCATTCAGGATATGATTCGGATGGATGGCATAGCGGCACGCAAGGATTGAGGAATTGAGGAATGAATAATTGAGTAACTGAACGCATATTAACAGTTTGAAGGCAGGCACTTTGTTACTTTATTTTTTTCGCTTTCCTAAGTCGGCAATAAACAGTCCTGTAAACTTCTGTAAATGAATTAGTTGCGTGATAATAATATAATTTTTTTATAAAAAAATTATATTATTATCACGCAACTAATTCATTCCCGTGTTACCCCCTCTACAAAATACATACTTATTGCTCCTTTGTTTCGCACATCATGGATGCCTCGGTATTCGCATTTAAAATGTTGCTTAATGGCCTCGTAAGTGGCACTTGAAATATTTACCCGATTGGAGGCTCCATATTCTTCCAATCTGGCTGCCAAGTTGACGGCATCGCCCCAAACGTCGTAGGCAAATTTGTTTTTGCCAATCACGCCGGCTACTACCTGCCCGGTATGAATACCAACGCGCATTTCCCGAAAAATAGCGGTAGGGCTTTCTTTCCCATAACGCTCCAGCCACTCCACCATTTCTAAGGCTGCGCGTACAGCATCTTCCGAGTGCGTTTTGTTGGGTACTGGCAAACCGCCTACACACATATAAGCATCGCCAATGGTTTTAATTTTTTCCAATCCATTGCGCTCGGCTATTTCATCAAAGGCCAAAAAACACTCATTTAAAGCGGCTATCAGGGCATCAGGGGTTAATTGTGCTGACAGGGTAGTGAAATTAACAAAATCGGTAAACAACACGGTTGCAGATTCGTAATGCTTTGGAACGGCAGTGCCATGCAGTTTGAGCTCCTGGGCTATTTCATCCGGTAAAATATTGAGCAGCAGATGTTCGCTTTTTTGGCGTTCTTCATCTAAGGCATGGTTTTGCTCCTGGATTTGCTTGTTTTTTTTGCCCAAACGCTTTCCTGCCCGACGCGCTAATATCCATCCTGCACTGAGCAGACCGAGAATGAGCAGCAGTATTCCGCCAAGAAAATAAGCAAAACGTCGGAAGGAATTTTGCCTTTCTTCGCTTAATTTTGCAATATTTTTATCGCGCTGGCGTATTTCAAAATCTTGCGCCCGCTGAATGCTGTCCGCTTTTTGCTCTGTTCTTTGGAGTTCATCTTTTCTTTTGAGTGCTGCTATGATATTGCTTTGTTTTTCAACATCCAGATTCTGAGCGGCTATTCGTAGGTCTTTCTCTGCCTGAAGTTTTTCTAAAATCAATCTTTTGGACTCTGCCACTTTTACCAACTGGTCTTTTTGCAATAATTCCAATTGATTAATTTTTTGCTGTTTTTCTAATTCTGCTTTTTGGGCCAATAACGCAAACCGCTCGCGGTCAAACTGGCTTTGTGCCAACTCTAATTCTTTAAAATTCTGGCGGGTAATCAGGTATTTGATCTGGCCTTCTGCGGCAGAAAGGCTGGCGCGCTGTGATTCCAAATTGCGTATTTTATCTTGATCTTTTACGCGCACGGAATCTGCCTCTTGCAGGTATTTTTTGTAATAATCATAAGCCTTTTCAAAATCATACAACTCATAATGTACATCGGCAGCCGTTCGGTAGGCGTTGGCTAAGGTGTTTTTTTGTTTGGTTTTTTGGGCGTAATCAATCGCTAACTTATTGTGATGCAATGCATTATAAATATCACCGCTGTTGAGATACACATTTGCCAACAGCTGTTCCAAATTTGCAACCGGGACTAAGTCTTTGTGTGCTTTAAGTGTGTCTAATGCTTTGATCAGGTATTCAATGCCTGTTTTGCTGTCTCCGGTATTGTGCATGGCGATTCCTATATTGGCATACAGGATATCATAAAAGTTGCAGGTAGTATATTTGCATTGTAATTCCGCTTTTTTAAAATAATTAAGCGCTGCCGAAAAATCTTTTAACAGCGTCAGTTGGCGGCCCAAATTGTTGTACAGCAGGGCTTTTTCTTTGTTTTTACCAAAATGTTCGATTAAAAATTCAATTTTTCGATAATACTCCAAACTTTTCGCCGGCAACCTGTTTTGATCGTAAGCAGCCGCTAATTTTTGGTAAATTTGCACCAATCGCGGATTGTTGCCATCATTAGAAAACCGATTAATCAGTGGTTTGTAAAAATACGCTGCGCTGTCAAAACGGAGGTCGAATAAACTGGCATCCCCCGCACGTTCGAGGGCAACGAGATCATCCGGTTCGAGGGCCAGTATGTTTTTGTAATAGCGTCGGGCTGCCCCATAAAGTTTTTGTTCTAAAAAAAGATCGGCTAAAGCCCGGTTAACCGCCAATTGAAGCGGGATACTGCCCACATTGGATAACTTTGACTCGGCTTCTAATAAAAATTGTAAGGCAACCTCTGGCTGACCGTTATTGGTATGGAGGTTGCCTAAAAACAAAGCAGCGCGAATAATGCCCCCGTTATGGCGGATTTCACGTGAAAGGGTCAGACTTTGGAGGGCTAATGTTGTTTTTTCGGTATTGCCGGATATTTTTCTTGCCTGTTCTAAAAGTTGATCGGCCTCGTAGGTATTTTGCTCATGCTCCTCTGTTCCTTGTCCGAACAGGGGTACGGCGAAGAGTAAAAGAAAAAATGATAGGAAAGCGAGGTATTGAGCCGCGCACTTCCCGATTTTGCGAAGCTTAGCCGCAATTAGCAGGAAGCGATTATTCAGCATATTCATTCCGTTTTGATAATCTTTCCGTTGATCCTGACAATTCCGGCTCCAACGTCGTGAAAATAGGTTCCTTAATTCAAGGTCGAAATGGCAATACTATAAAAAAATAAAACACGAATAATGCTACTCCGACATATCCATTGAATGGAATACATTCAGCACATCATCATCTTCTTCTAAGCGATCTACCAATTTAATAACTTGTTCTACTTCCGTATCGCCCAATTTTTTGGTTTGTGTTGGGAGCCATTCCAATTGTGCACTGGTGGTCTCTATATTTCGGTCTTCCAAGGCTTTTTGCATGGTGCCAAAATCGGTAAAATCGGTATAAAGTACCATGTCTTCATCTTCCCGCTTCAATTCGTCCAAACCTGCATCAATTAATTCCAGTTCAAGGCTTTCCCAGTCGTGTCCTTCTGCCTTTACCTTAAAAACACCTTTCCGGTTAAACAAAAAACTCACACTGCCGGAGTTGCCCAATGCACCACCACAGCGGTCGAAATACATTCTTACATTGGCCACGGTGCGGGTAGGATTATCGGTAGCGGTCTCCACCAGCACGGCAATTCCGTGTGCGGCATAACCCTCATAAACGACTTCCTGAAAATTTTCTGCTTCTTTGCCGGACGCTTTTTTAATAGCACTTTCCACATTGGATTTCGGCATATTAGCCCCCTTAGCATTTTGTATGGCTAAGCGGAGCCTTGAGTTATAATCAGGATTGCCCCCACCTGCTTTTACAGCCAGCGCGATCTCGCGCCCTATGCGGGTAAAAGTTTTGGCCATGCCAGCCCAACGCTTAAACTTTCGTTCTTTGCGGAATTCAAACGCGCGTCCCATAGTTTTACTATTTATTTGTCAATTTTAAAAAAAAGAAACGCAAAGGTATAACATTCCGCTTTTTTTGTGCTTCAATCCGCAAAAAAATGCTTTTAATCGAATAAATAATTTTTAACAAAGATAATTGCCCGTTTTTTGCACTTGAAAATGATTAAGAACACCTTTAATCTTTAACAAAACAGTGTGAACACAACAACAGCATGAAAACCAGGGGTTTACTCGACCGAATTTATTCATTTTTGAATCAACGACCTGTCTATCACGGGTTGTTTTGGTCGTTTTTATTTGCGGTCATGCTCATCAGCGGACACGAGAATAATGCAGTAGCGGGGTACGGGTGGGGCTTTACTTTCAGCAATGAAATTATTGGTTTATTTTTTTACGCTATTTTGGTTTATTTCAACCTGTATTATTTGATTCCCAGTTATTTAGCCAAGCGTGCATTTTTGTATTTTGGATTGGTTATAGCTGCCTGTGCGATGATGACACCGTTAGAAGTATTGGTTTTGTACCTTAAATATACCAACTTTCCCGATTCCAAAGAGCAGCTCATCCATAATCAGGATGGTGTTTTTCTGGGTAACCTTTTTGTACTGTTGCTCTCTACTATTTTAAGGGTCATTATGGATTGGTGGCGTTATCAAAATGAAAAACAACAATTGGTGACACGCACCATGCAAAGCGAATTACGTTTTTTAAAAAGCCAGATTAATCCACACTTTTTGTTTAACACCCTCAATAATTTATATGCATTAACGCTCAAAAAAAGCGATCAGGCACCTGAAATTGTTTTGAAACTGTCAGAAATTATGCGTTATATGCTCTATGAATGTAATGAACGACGGGTTTTATTGAGCAAAGAAATTCAGTACATTCAAAACTACTTAGACCTCGAACGTTTGCGTCAGCCTAAAACCGCTGAAATATCCTTTGTCACAGAAGGGCGTATCAGCGAACAAATGGTGGCACCGCTGTTGTTCGTTCCTTTTGTAGAAAACAGTTTTAAACATGGCCTCAACCACCAGATTACCGATGGCGGATTCGTCAGGCTGCGGATGAGCGTTCAAGACAGCGACCTCGAGTTTTATATTGAAAACAGCAAAACAGCCGCCGCCCTCCCCCGGCAGGAACACCCGGTCAGTGGCGGTATTGGCCTGACGAACGTTCGCCAACGATTAGAAATGCTATACCCCGAACACTATGATTTGATGACAGAAAATGACCCCGACAGATACGCAGTAACCCTTCATTTGGATATGAATGGCCCGGAGCAAATGATCAATGAATAAAAAAATCTTTTTATTTCCTCAAATCGCGCTATATTGCAGCGATTATTGAAACCAACCTTTCCTGATATGCTGAAAGTCCTTATTGTGGATGATGAACCCCTGGCACTCGATGTACTCGAGACCTATATAAGCCAAATGCCTGAACTTACATTAGTCAAACGCTGTAGCAATGCGGTGGAGGCTAATGAAGTCTTAAAGCAGCATGAAATTGACCTGATGTTTTTAGACATCCAAATGCCGCAACTGACGGGTATAGACTTTGTCAAAACACTTACCCATCCGCCGATGGTCATTTTTACAACGGCTTACCCCAATTATGCCATTCAGGGTTTTGATTTGAGTGCATTAGATTATTTGCTCAAACCCATTTCCTTAGAGCGGTTTATGAAATCGGTCAATAAAGCCGTGGATCACGCCGAAATGAGCCACCGGGAAGCCGTCAGTCCGCCTACATCCGCTGTCCCTGCGGGCGACGCACTTGATTTTTTCTTTGTAAAGGCCGATAAAAAATTGGTTAAAGTCAATTTTGATGACATCGTATATATTGAAGGGCTAAAAGATTACGTTATTATCCGGCTACTCAATACCCGGGTTATTACCCTGCAAACGATGAAAAGCTTGGAAGACCGTTTGCCTAAAAGCAAATTTCGGAGAATTCATCGCTCCTTTATAGTAGGATTGGATAAAATTATGGCTATTGAAGGCAATATGATTGAGGTGCAGGAAAGAGATAAACCCAAAATGCTTCCGATCGGGAAAAATTATCGGGACGACCTGTTGGTATTAATTGAAAAAAACAGATTATAATCATTAGACATTATCCATTATTTAAATCATGCGTTGTTCCTTTTTTTTTGCGCTTATAATCGCCGTCACCACCCCTTTGGCTGCTCAGCGGCCGGAGGCTTACCAATTCAAAGAAGTAAAATCAACCGCAGCCACTCCTGTGAAAAATCAGGAACAAACCGGCACTTGTTGGGCTTTTAGCACCGCATCGTTTTTAGAAAGCGAGGCAATGCGCATGGGCAAAGGCTCCTTCAATCTCTCTGAAATGTACGTGGTGCGACATATTTATCGCCATAAATGCGAAAATTACGTCCGCCGTCAGGGACACGCTCAATTTGGAGAGGGCGGCTTAGCACATGACCTGCTTAATGCTATACAACAGTACGGTATTATGCCGGAAAGCGATTACCCCGGTCGAAAAGATGCCTCGAAACCCTACAACCACAGCGCATTAGAAGCTAGTTTGAAAAAATTCTGCGACGGATTAATTGAACAAGGGCCATCCGGGCGGTTGGCCGGTAACTGGATTTCGAGGGTGGACAGCCTGTTAGATATGGAATTTGGTAAGGTACCCGTCTCTTTTGTGGTCAATGGCACGCAATTCACACCGACCTCTTTTCGCGATTTCTTGGGTATCAATCCCGCCGATTATGTGAGTATTACCTCCTATACCCACCATCCTTTTTACAAGAATTTCATTTTAGAAATACCGGATAACTGGGCAAATGGCACTTTTTTCAACCTCCCGTTGAATGAAATGATGCGCTGCCTCAACTATGCTGTTCAGCAGGGTTACAGCGTAGAGTGGGATGCCGATGTCAGCAATAAAGGTTTCTCGGCTCAAAATGGCTTGGCCATTGTGCCGGAAAAAGATTGGAAAAACAAAGACAACGTTGCTCAGGCAGCCACTTTTAAATATTGGGAATCCGAAAAAAGTGTCACCCAGGAATATCGGCAGGAAATGTTCGATCGGTTGATCGTGCAGGATGACCACCTGATGCATATTACGGGTATTTTTGACGAAGTACACAGTGGCCTGTTTTATGCAGTTAAAAATTCCTGGGGTGAAATATCAGACCTGAAAGGGTACGTCAATACCTCTGAGGCATATATGCGCCTTAATACCATTTCATTCACGGTACACAAAAATGCGTTGCCTACTGACGTGCGCAAAATGATGGGACTTGATGCTGGTGATGTCAATATAGAAGGCGGACGAAACAGCATCCGCCCCAGGGAAGAGAAAATACAAAACACGAATGAACCTGTGCCGGCAGTAAGGGGCGGACGCACCATCATTCCCGTGAGCAAAACCACTAAACTTTCCGGGAAAACATCGGAAAATTAACGGTACGGGAATAAATTAATGAAGTAGGGAGGCCGTAATTTTTTGTAAAAAAATTACGGACCCCTTACTTCATTAATTTATTTACGGAAAAAAGTACCCCCTCAAAAATTTAGGAACATCTTGGATAAAGAGATAGCATTACATTGATGTTTTTTTTCACGCGCTCACATACCCGCTCGTGTGCAAAATCATTTTACACAATGTCTAATAATTATTTTCCTGCTTTATCCCGATATATTGCTTTTCTGCTGTACTTTTGCGCCGTCAGAAGCAAATAAATTTTTGACGACCCTTCAAACGTGCCACGCGACACCTCCATTCAGTCTATCCTTATTATTGGCTCCGGCCCCATTATTATTGGTCAGGCTTGCGAATTTGACTACTCCGGCACGCAGGCCAGCCGCTCCCTCCGGGAAGAAGGCATCCGGGTAGCACTAATTAATTCCAATCCGGCTACCATCATGACCGATCCGGTAACGGCGGAATTTATTTATTTGAGACCCCTCACACCCGAAAGCATCGAACAAATTCTGAAAGAACACCAGGAAAACCCGGAATTGCCCGCTATAGATGCTGTTTTGCCGACTATGGGTGGTCAAACAGCGCTGAATTTAGCCATTGAATGCGAAAAAATGGGTATCTGGCAACAGTACAACTGCCGGATGATCGGGGTAGATACGAAAGCCATCGAAACGACGGAAAACCGGGAGGAATTTAAAAAATTGGTATTGTCATTAGGTTTGAGCGTAGCGCCTTCTTTTATTGCCAACTCCTATCTGGAAGGAAAAGAGGCCGCACAAAAAATCGGATTTCCTTTGGTTATACGCCCATCCTATACCCTAGGCGGCTCCGGCGGCGGTTTTTGCATGAAAGAAGAAGAGTTTGATGCAGCACTTCAGCGCGGCCTCAGTGCATCTCCTACGCATGAAGCCTTGGTTGAAAAAGCCGTTTTCGGATGGAAAGAATTCGAATTGGAGTTGTTGCGCGATCATTTAGACAATGTCGTGATTATTTGCACGGTTGAAAACCTGGATCCGATGGGCATCCACACGGGTGACTCTATTACTGTCGCCCCTGCCATGACCCTTTCCGATACTTCTTACCAGGATATGCGCAATCAGGCAATCATGATTATGCGTGCTTTGGGCAATTTTGCCGGAGGTTGCAATGTGCAGTTTGCACAAAACCCTGAAACAGAACAATTAATTGCCATTGAGGTCAATCCCCGCGTGTCACGTTCCTCGGCATTGGCCAGCAAAGCAACGGGATATCCCATTGCAAAAATAGCCGCAAAATTGGCCATTGGGTATTCTTTAGATGAATTAAAAAACCAAATTACCAAAATTACTTCCGCCTATTTCGAGCCAACGCTGGATTATGTCATTGTAAAAATGCCGCGTTGGAATTTTGAAAAATTTCCAAATGGAGATTATCGCCTTGGATTGCAAATGAAATCAGTAGGCGAAGTGATGGCCATTGGGCGTACTTTTAATGAAGCGTTGCAAAAAGCCTGTCAAAGCCAGGAAAATGGCCGTACCGGCTTAGGCGCCGATAAAAAAGAGTGGCTGAGTACCGACGATATCATCGAGCGATTGGAAAAAGCATCTGATGATCGTATTTACCGGGTAAAAGACGCACTCCGGTTGGGTATTCCTTCCAAATCGGTACATAAAATTACCGGAATTGACCCCTGGTTTATTGGGCAAATCAAAGCCTTGGTAAAGATGGAGGAACAACTCCTGCGCTATAATGTCCCGCAGGATATTCCGACCGATTTTTTTATTGATTTAAAGAAAAATGGTTACTCCGATGCGCAGATTGCGTGGACGCTGCGTATTGATGAAAAATTTGTCACGCAGGAGCGCAAAAAGCGAAACATCCGTCGCGTGTATAAAATGGTAGATACCTGCGCTGCGGAGTTTGAAAGCAAAACCAACTATTTTTATTCTACCTTCGATGATCACAATGAAAGTATTAAGACGGATAAGAAAAAGATTGTCGTATTGGGTTCCGGCCCCAACCGAATAGGGCAGGGGATAGAATTTGATTACTGTTGTGTACACGGCCTTTTGGCGGCTAAAGAGGTTGGTTATGAAGCAATTATGGTTAATTGCAACCCAGAAACCGTCTCCACCGATTTTGATATGGCGGATAAACTTTATTTTGAACCGGTTTATTGGGAACATTTGGAGGAGATATTAGAACACGAACAACCCGATGGTGTCATCGTTCAATTGGGTGGGCAAACGGCCCTTAAATTGGCCGAAAATCTGCACAAAAATGGCTGGAATATCATTGGCACCTCTTTCAATAGCATGGATATTGCAGAAGACAGGGGGCGTTTTTCTGATTTGCTGAAAGAGTTGAGTATCCCTTATCCGGAATATGGCGCAGCTTCCGATGTGGATGAAGCGTTGGAAATTGCCAAAAGAATACCTTACCCGCTCTTGGTGAGGCCCTCGTACGTATTGGGGGGCCAAAGAATGAAAATTGTGATCAACGACAACGAATTGGAACGGCAGGTGTTGACCATTTTCAAACACATGCCGGATAACCGCGTCCTGATAGATCAGTTTTTAGAGCGCGCCAAAGAAGCAGAGATTGATGCTATTTTTGATGGAGAGGAAATTCATATCATGGGTATCATGGAGCATATTGAACCAGCGGGTATCCACTCCGGTGACAGTTCTGCTGTTTTGCCGCATTACAGCCTCGGGCCTATTGTCATTGAAAGTATGAAGGAGTACGCCGAAAAAATTGCAAGAGCATTGAATATCAAAGGGTTAATTAATATTCAATTTGCCATTAAAAACGATCAGGTATACGTCATTGAAGCCAATCCCCGGGCTTCCCGTACTACCCCGTTCATCGCAAAAGCCTATAACGTACCTTATTTAAACATAGCAACAAAAGTGATGTTGGGTACGCACAAACTCAAGGATTTTGAGATCACACAAAAATTGGAGGGATACGCCATAAAAATACCCGTTTTCTCTTTTGATAAATTCCCCGGTGCCGACAAACGCCTCGGCCCGGAAATGAAAAGCACCGGAGAGGCCATCCATTTTATTAAAGATTTGAAGGATCCGTATTTCAGGGAATTAGAAAGAAACCGGAGTATGTATTTGTATAATTAACGCTCCTCCTATACATGAAATATGTTTTTTGGTGTATGCTCTTGTATCTTGCTGTAACAGGACAGCAGGCTTGCACAAACAGCAAGGTTGCAGACAGCCGCGTTCCGCAGACGCACGAACAAAACCTGACTCCCCCACCGGATGCATTATTTAAGAAATTGCCTGCTTCCGCAACGGGTATCAATTTTCGGAACACCCTGAAAGAGGATTGGTCAATGAATTCGCTTCTATATCCCTATTTGTACAACAGTGCGGGACTCGGGATCATTGACATCAATAACGATGGTTTGCAGGATGTGTTTTTTGCTTCTACTATGGATGCTTGTCAACTGTACCTAAACAAAGGGAACCTGCATTTTGAAGAGATAGCATTCAAGGCCGGAGTGGAAGCCAAAGGAGGATTAAAGACCGGAGTCGCTATTGCAGATATCAATGCAGACGGTTGGCAAGACATCTATTTGTGTCGAACCGGGCCGGCAGCGGATAACCTGAGGCGTAATTTATTGTTTATCAATAATAAAAACAATACATTTACGGAGCGGGGAGGCGAGTTTAAATTAGATGATATTGGAGCAACTACAGCTGCTACTTTTTTTGATTACGACTTAGACGGAGATTTGGATGTGTATTTGGCCAACCACCCCTCCGATTTTAGCACAGTGAATAGTGTAAAGGTTTCTCAGGAACCGGACGGAAGTAGCAAGCGGCAAATTCAACCGGCAAATATGGCAGACAGCGACCATTTATTGCGCAATGACCATCAGATTTTTAAAGATGTTACGCAAGAGGCCGGGTTGGGCGATCGGGGCTTTACCCTTAGCGTTACCGCAAGCGATGCGAATGAGGATGGTTATCCCGACCTGATTGTAGGAAATGACTATGTAGAACCAGATAATATCTATATCAACAATAAAAACGGGACCTTTAGTGACCGACGAGCAGCGTTGATTCGCCATACGAGCAATAATTCGATGGGCTGCGACGTGGCAGATATTAATAACGACGGTTTAATGGATTTTTTTATGTTGGATATGTTGGCAGAGCAATATAAATTGCAAAAAGCCCGTGTATCTAATGCACGCCCTGAACGCTATTTTACCCTGATGCAGTATGGATATGGCCGTCAGGAAACGCGCAATATTTTACAACTCAACAACGGCAATGGTACCTACAGTGATATTGGATGTTTGGCGGGTGTCTTTCAGACTGACTGGTCGTGGGGTTGCCTTTTTGATGATTTTGACCATGACGGTTATCAGGATTTATATGTAACAAACGGGTTTTATCGGGATGTAAATAATGGTGACTACATCCATTTCACTTCGGATTCGATCAATAAGGTTTATCAGGGGAGTATCAGCAATGTCACCATTCCCGATATCAACACTTATTTGTCGCTCATTCCACAGTTTCGCCTGCTCAATTATGCCTACCGAAATAAGGGCGACCTAACTTTTGAAGATGTGTCAGCCAAATGGGGGTTGGCAGAAAAATCGTATTCCAACGGGCTGGCGTATGCTGATTTAGATAATGACGGCGACATGGATTTATTGGTTAATAATATTGAAGATGAAGCATTTATATACCAAAATACCGCAGTAGATACGAAAAAAGGAAATTGGTTGCAAATCAAATTACAAGGCAGCCCCGGTAATTCGGCTGCATTTGGGGCTAAAGCACGAATCATAACCGGGGGACAAATATTTTATAAAGAACTACAACCTGCACGCGGATTTATGTCGAGTGTAGAACCCTTACTCCATTTTGGGCTTGGTTCAATCGGGCAGATTGATCGCCTTGAAGTACAATTCCCGGAGGGAAAACTGATTGTACAGGAAAATATTTCGGTTAATCAACGGCTAAACCTGTCCATTACACAGGCTAAGCCGGGAAAATTGAGCCAATTGCCCGCCGAAAAATCGTTTTTTCAGACCGCCACTGCCCCTGATTTTACGCATCGCGAGGATCCGTTTATAGATTTTAACAGAGAAAACCTTATTCCCTGGCGTATGTCAACGCCGGGGCCGCGCATGGCCGCGGGAGATGTCAACGCTGACGGGTTGGAAGATGTATATATCGGGGGCGCTACCAATCAGGCTGGCGGACTTTTTCTGCAAACAGCAGCAGGTGGGTTTACATTGACCTCTGTGGCAACATGGGAAGCCGACAAAGGATTTGAAGATGTCGGTTGTGTATTGGCGGATGTGGATGCCGACAAAGATTTGGATTTGGTGGTCGCCAGCGGAGGCAACACGGCTCCTGCTAATTCTTCTGCTTATCAGGTCAGGTTATACCACAACGACGGCAAAGGCAATTTTAGCCGGACAAGCGGATTACCTAATCTGAGTGAACCAGGTTCCGCGCTTAGCGCCCGCGATTATGATGCCGACGGAGATGTTGATTTGTTTATAGGGGGCTGGTGCAAACCTGGGGCTTACCCCATATCAACCCCCAGCCGGATACTCCAAAATGACGGAAAAGGCCGTTTTATTGATATTACCGCGTCCATTGCCCCAGATTTTTCCCAATCTGGTATGGTGTACGACCTTCAATGGGCTGATATAGACGGTGATAAGCAGCCGGAATTGCTCATTGCGAGCGAATGGATGCCCATTCGGATACTCAAAAATAGCAGCGGAAAATTTACCGATGTTACTGCCAATTTCGGGCTAAACCTGCACAAAGGAATCTGGCGATCTGTATTGGCTGCTGATTTCGATGGAGATGGCGACCTTGACCTGATAGGCGGTAACCTTGGCGGAAATACCCGCTACCGCGCCTCCGAAGCAGCACCCTTGCGGTTATACGCAAAAGACTTTGACAATAATGGCAGCGTAGACCCAATTATGACCTTAATGCAATATGGAGAAGAATTGACAGTGGCGTACCGCGATATCCTCGTGAAACACCTGCCTGTTGTCAAGAAAAAATTCCTGCGATATACACCCTATGCCAATGCTACCGTGACCGATGTATTCCCGGCTTCCGAACTCAACACCGCGCTTCAATTGTCTTGTACGGAATTGCGGTCCATGTATTTTGAGAATCAAGGCGGTAAATTTGTTGCCCATGCGCTGCCAAATGAAGCGCAAATATTTCCGGTTTATGCACAAATAGCCCTTGATGTCAACAAAGACGGTCACCTTGACTGGCTGGCTGCGGGCAATGATTCAGGACAACAAGTAGAGACTGGCGCGGTAGATGCTGGTAATGGTCTGCTGCTGCTGGGCGATGGGAAAGGGAACTTTAGACCAGTTTACCCAAGAAATTCCGGTTTTTGGGCATCACAGGAAGTACGCAGTATGCTACTACTTTCCGCTAAAAACGGAACAAAACGAATATTGATTGGCAATAACAACGGGCCTGTTCAAGGGTATTTGAATAATTGAATAATTGAGTAATGAGTCCCCTCCGAAAAGTCTGGAGTGTCATTTTGAAACGGCTATTTGGCCATAAAACATCGAAAATTTTACATTTTTTTGATGTTTTTAGTGCGCCCAGTCTTTATTTTAGAGTGAAAAACCATAAAAAAACGATGGTTTCGACTTTTCGGAGGGAACTCAGTATTTGAATAATTGACCGGCGTTTTTATCTGTAAATGAATTAATTGAGTGACAGGAGTATAAATTTTTTACAAAAAATTTATACTCCTGCCATTCAATTAATTCATTCCCGCGCCACCCCACCTATTTCCTAATAATTTTCATCTCTTCCACGAGGTGTTTTGCGCCGCCCAACTTGTCTATAATAAACAATACATAACGAATATCTACCATAATATTGCGGCAAATAGCGGGTTCAAAAGAAAGATCACTCATGGTACCTTCCCATACCCGATCAAAATTGATGCCCATTAAATTGCCGCGTGCATCGAGGGCAGGACTCCCCGAATTGCCACCCGTGGTGTGGTTGGTGCCAATAAAAGCCACTGGCAATTTCCCTTTTGCATCGGCATATTGCCCATAATCTTTCGCCTCCCAAAGTTCAATCAATTTTTTAGGAAGATCAAATTCATAGTCGCCCGGCACGTATTTTTCCATAACTCCGTCTAAATCGGTTTGACTTTGATACTGGACTGCATCGCGGGGTTCGTAGGGTTGTACCTTGCCATACGTGAGGCGCAGGGTACTATTGGCATCCGGGAAAAAACGCTTTTCCGGAAAAACTTCCATTTGTGCCGCCATGTAGTTGCGCTGAATCAGGTTGATATTGGGCTGCAATTCCTGCAATTTTGGCTGAATTTGTGCAGTATAAAGGTCATTTAGGGTTTTCCAAAAGGTATACAAAGGGTCTGCTTTGAGCGTTTCTGCTATTTTTGCCGGGCGCTCGGCCAGTAGCGCCTTCATTTTATCTTTACTTGGAATGGTACTGTTGCTAAATAAGTGTTTGGCAAGACCAGCATATCCTCCGTGCGTTTTGGCTGCCTGCTTCACAAAATCACCGCCCCATTCAGGACGTGGCATAAATTTGGCATACAACTCCAGCATTCCTGCCGTAACAGCCTCATCCACTTCCGGGCGATAATCTTTATAAAAACCCTCTAATCGGGTATCCATTTCAGCAATTTTTCCACCAAAGGTGGCTTCTCCCTGGTCGTCTAAGATTTTGAGCCAACTTTGCAGGCCAGCCACCTGACTAAATGCCTCGGCATTGCGGGAAAAAGTCTCTGCATAAACATCGCGGGCTACGGTGTATGGTTCAATGGTGGTATGGAGTTGTTCTAAGCGGGGTAGCAGGTTGCCATAACGAAGTTTCCAGTCAGGATTGTTGTCTATTCTACGAGTGAACTCGACTTCATAAGCGCGTTTTTTTTCAAGCGCTTTATATTTTTTTAATCCAAGCATTTCACCACTCCATTTTTTCCATGCGTTGGCAATGCCCGCGTATTTAGAGACATAAGCAATCTTAATGGCAGCATCTTCCCGCATAAAACCGTCTAAAGTCTTCAATGCGCGGTCGCGGATGGATACTTTTACGGGATTTAGTGCCTCACCGATTTGTTTTACGGCTGCTGCTGACAGGTATTCATCGGTGCGGCCCGGAAAACCGAATACCATCGTGAAATCACCATCCGCAACGCCATTTAAAGAAACGGGGAAGTAATGCCGTGGCTGATAAGGTTTATTATCGGGTGAGTAGGGCGCCGGATGATTATCTTTGTCAGCATACACCCGAAAAACGGAGAAATCGCCGGTATGGCGTGGCCAAACCCAGTTGTCGGTGTCACCGCCAAATTTGCCAATGCTGCTCGGCGGCGCACCCGCAAATCGCACATCGCGGTAAGTGGCCACTATGTACAGGAAGTATTGGTTTCCATTGTAAAAGGGACGCACCTGAATTTCTTCCCATTTTTCCGTTTTGGTGTTGCGTCGAATGTCGGCAATATTTTTGTCAATCTGTGCCTGACGGCTGCGCTCATCCATGCTTTCGGTCACGCCCAGCAAGGTCATGCGGGTAATATCTTCCATGCGGATGATAAACGTGACGGAAAGACCCCGGCAAGCCAGCTCTTCCCCCTTATTTTTGGCCCAATAACCATCTTCCACATAGTTGTGTTCTAAGGTGGAAAGTTTTTGAATCTGATCGAATCCACAATGGTGATTGGTGAGTAGCAACCCCTGATCGGAGACAATTTCTGCGGTGCAGCCGCCGCCAAAAAGACATACTGCATCTTTTAGGCTGGGTTTGATCGGGTCGTATATATCTCCGGCTTTGAGTTTGCAGCCCAAAGATTTCATCTCTTTTTCATTAACTTTTTTCAAAGTATGGGGCAGCCACATACCTTGCGCTGCAAGGAAGCAGGGAAAGAGGAGTATCGGGAAAATGTATTGTTTCTTCATATTAGCAGCTAAGGTAATCAGGGGAGCAAAATTTTCAGTAATTCAACGAAAGAAAAAATTACTTTTTGCGCACCATCATCAACCCGTCACGCAAAGGAAGCAGCATATTGTCCACACGAGGGTCCTGGTGTATCAGGTCATTGAAATGACGAAGTGCTTGTGCCGTTGCATCTTTATCATTGGCGGGCACCTTTCCGTCCCAAAGTACATTGTCGGCAAGTATCAATCCGCCGACGCGCGTTTTGGCTAAGGCCAACTCATAATGCAGCACATAATCCATTTTGCCGGCATCTAAGAATACAATATCGAAAACTTCATTCAAGGAGGGGATGATGACAGCCGCATCGCCAATATGCAGTTGAATTTTTTGCTCCAAACCCGCCAACGCTACGTATTTTCGGATAATCCACGCCATTTCATCATTGACTTCAATGGTATGAACTATGCCATCGGGGGTAAGACCCTGTGCTAAGCAGATAGCCGTATACCCCGTAAAAGTACCTATTTCTAATACCCTTCGGGGTTGGATCATTTGGCTGATAAAGCCCAATAAAGTCCCTTGTATTGGCCCGGAAAGCATTTGAGGGCTTAGGGTACGCAAATGGGTTTCCCGTTCCAAATCGGGCAGCGGCCACGGTGGGGTAGTGGTGTGGGCGAGGCAATAATCTAACATTCAAACGCTTTCTTAGGGGAGTGATGGATAAAATAATAAACCGTCTATTGCTCCTTTTGCCTTAAAGTGGCTCCAATTTTCCCTTGAATATTGGAGCCGGTCGGCAATAATGGCCAAAACACTGCTGTTGAATCCCAGCCCGATATGGCTGCCGCGTACCTGAATATTTTGGTGCAGTTCGTCTTCTATCATTTCCATACATACCTGCCACGGAACAATACCGTCTTCTTTTGAATAGATGGCAGTGGTAGGTACCGGAGCGGGTATGGGCAGGTTATTGAGCAGGTTGTGATCTACATCTTTCACGGTTTTACCACCAGTAATGAGTGTATGCAGCCAGGCGATATTGTTTGGTTGGGCAATATCCTGAAAAGGCGAGCCTAAGGTGATAATTTGTCGGATGAATTCAGGCCGTTCTTTGGCAATTTGTCGGGCGAATACCCCGCCGAGGCTCCAGCCGATCAGGCTGACTTTCTGACCATGTTTTTTGTGCAATTCCTCCACGGTCGCCGTCAATAATTCCATATATTCCACTTTCCCACGGTTGCGGCCCAATCCCCAGTCATAAGCTGTGTAACCCAGGTCGTTGGCGTGTCGTCGAAGCAGGGTCGTTGATTTTTTAGTAGCCATGAAACCCGGCAGTATCAATACCGGATGCCCATCTCCCGATGGTGTATTTTTTTGAAGTTTTTGGTAGGAATAAGTTACCCCCAACTCGGTGATAGCCCTGCCTATTTCGGTGATTAACCAAAAGAGCGAAGGCCGGGAAATAGAATTCAGCGGGTCAATTGCCATCCAATTAAAATTTTATTTGTAAAAAAATCTGAATATGCAAACGGTATTTGTTTTTTTAACCCTGCAAAGGTGGTGAAAATGTGTGAATATTGTATCTGTATGAACAAAAAAAATGTGTCAAACGGACGGCACAGCACTTATTTATATAATGCTGTCAGCCCAAAGTAATAAACCAGACAGACCCGTTTTTGTTTAAATAGCCCTGCGCTTAGCACAGAAAGATAGTTGTTTTAGCGAAAACTAAGCTACCTAAGTTTAGTACTTTAGACATCGTTCCTTAGGTGAATAGACATTCTGTGGGCTATTGACGGTGGACTACTTACGTCGGTTCAACGATTAGCATATCCCCAAAAAAATAGTTGGCTTTTTATTTGGAAATAACGCCGTACTATCCGTATATTTGTGCAGTCAAATTTCTTTAAAGTGTAAACCTGCGTGAACACCCCCAATAAACGCCGTTATCATTTTATGCAACATTCACAGAATCAAATAGTTGCGTAACTCCTCTCTCCTTGTCCCATCCTAAAAAAAGTTGACAAATGTGAGAAAAGATAAGATTAGTCTAAAATGAAATGACAAAACAAAAAGTATAAATCCTGATTTGTATTAACACCATAAAAGTGCTAATCCTGAAAACATTTGACAAACGGTTAAAAAAGAGTTGAACACTCGTTTTCCACATTTCAATACCCTGCGGAAAAATCCTTAAAATTTTTTCCGCAAAGGGTTGTTGAAATTGTGGTAAACGAAAGTAAGGTTCGTTTTATGTTTTTAAGGTTTATAAGTGATCTGAAGAGAAGTTTTTGATTTAGGTTTCCAACAGTTTTCCAACAGGCCAGTTTTGAGATGCGCCTCATTGGGCGTAATCATCCCGACACTGGAATGAAGTCTGATAGTATTGTAAGTTTTAATGGCCTCTTCAATGGCGACTTTGGCTTGGTGTTTGGTTTCAAAAAATTCCGACATGAGTTCATTTTTAAGAATGCCATTGACCCGTTCAGCGACTGCATTTTCTCTTGGGTCACCGTTTTCGGTTATACTGATTTTGACTTGATGTTTCTGTTGTTTGTACTTCTTTTGATGATTTCATACCTGATGACAAAGGTACATCGATCAGGTTAATTCCCGAAGCGATGCCCTCCTATGCCCTCCAACGGCTTATCGTCATCGTGCCTAAATTGTACTTCTTTCTGATCTCTGAAATACTGTTAAGACCTGACAGCACTTCGCTTAGCACCTGTGACTTTAACGATTCACTGTACCTTTTACATTTTTTTGTTTTAAATAACATGACCTAAAATGGTGTTTTGCTGTCAACCTATGCTAGGACAAGACAAAACTCCTTTTTATCCGTAAACGAATTAGTTGATATTACTTGCATCATTTTTTTGCAAAAAAATTTGCAAGTAATATCAACTAATTCATTTACGTGCCAATTAACGTATCACTGCAAAACGCTGTGGCGGTACGGGGATATTTGAGCCGGATATCCCCAGGAAATATACGCCGCTTTGTAGTTCGGAAACATCTATCAGCCCAAATTCAAGAGGAGCGGCTATCTGTTTTAGCCTGCGACCTGTTGCATCAAAGATAAACCATTTCCCGTTTTCAGGTAAATTACCGGAAAACTGCACGTTTAAAAGACCGTTGGTTGGATTTGGGAAAAGGGTTATTGCCGGATTTTTTGAAAATATATCATCCATAGTAGCCGGCATAGCCGGTGGAGTCGTAATCGTAGCAATAGCCGAATAGACAGAACAAACTGCTTTGACCCGCCATTCGTAAGTTATGCCCGGCGTTAAATTGATTATCCGAACGCTGATCAGGGTAGTGGAACCCAATGAATACCAGGTGGCGGCACCTTGTCTGCGTATTTGAAGCACATACGACCCCGCATTGGGCACTGCCGACCAATTGAGTCGGGCAGAAGAAGAGGACAATATGCTGTGGGTCAGGCCGGACGGTGCCGCACAGGTAGTGGATCCGCCGCCGCCAGTGCTTGTTTGAGTGGTGGTAAAATTGATCGGGCTGGAAAAAGCGGAACAGTTTGCTTTTACCCGCCAATCGTATCCTTTATTAGTCAATAATCCGGACAGTACATAATTGTTGACGGCACTTGTTCCGGCAGTCGTCCAGGTGGTAGCAGTGGTGAGTTTAAATTCTACCGTGTATTGTACGGTTCCTACCACAGTAGTCCAGGCACAACGAGCAGTATTCGCGGCAATATTGGAAGTGGCCAGACCAGTAGGAATGCTGCAATTGGATGAACCGGCAATGGTGGTAAAATTGACTTGCGAACTATAGGGCGAACACCCGCTTTTTACTTTCCAATTGTAAACAGTACTCGGCGCGAGCGCGGTCAGCGTCAGGGTGGTCGTACTTTGTGGGTTGCTTGTCTGCCAGGTAGTGCTGCTGTTGGTTTTATATTGCACAATGTAGGTACTGCCCGATCCGGTTGAAGCCCAAGTTAAAGTAGCGGCAGCGGCGGCAATATTGGAGGTGTTCATTCCGGTTGGTGCCGCACCGCTGCCGCTGCCGGCAGACAAACAAGTGCCTGCTGCAACCCTACTGCGGATACGATCTCCCGGCAATGGACCAAAACCATTAGCCAAATCAATGCCATAGCTCGTCAGGTGGCAATAACTCATGATAGTGCCACCGTTGACGGGGGCCGGGCCGGGGCTGCAACTGCCTTCCTGCCCAAAGCAATTATCAATGGGGCCACCAGGCCAGGAGCAGGATTGTGTGTGCGGTGACCCAAGGTTGTGTCCTAACTCGTGGGTGACTACTTCTACCGACCAGGAGTAAATTGGTGCATTTTTGTAAGTTGTACTAATGGCACTGACACCAAAAGCGCTTGATTTTGAGCAAATTACATCTAAATAAGCAATGCCGCCCCCGAGGTTTCGGGTTGTCAGAAAGTGTGCGATATTGCCGTTGTAATTTACCCCTTTAGTACTCCTGAATACATTGAGTACAGAGGCAGTACTGCCATAGGCGGCATAAGGATCGGGGGAACTCCAGATATATACTTCAGAAATAACAACCGTGATATTTTCTTTAGCATATAAAGTAGCGATTTGATTAAAAAGCCCGGTTACATAGTCTGTTGCCAGCGTGACATCCGCACCTTTGTCGGTGAACAGCTTGTAATCACATTCAAAATAAATTTGGACGGCTCCGCCACAGGCTCCGCCACGTTCTTCAACGGCATTTTCGACGTGTTCCACCAACTCCTGTTCTGCTGTTACCATGCAATGCAAAGGATTGGAAACTGGCAGGTCGGCGCTTCGATAAAAGATGTACTCATGCGTACCGTCTTCCATTTCTCCAAGATTGTAGTTGCCGGTTTCATCTGCAATTAAACCCATTACACCGGAATTTAATAGGCTGACAGACACTACAGAACCGGGTTTCCCCCGTATAATACCCCTGTAATGGGTGCCGGACTGGTAGGGTACGTGATCGTCACGTAAAGTTCCGAGCGTACCGACTTTGAAATCCGGCCCGAAAATGTCTACTTTTGCCAATTCTAAGACCATCGGTTCTTTGTCGGCGGTGGGTAGCACCAAGTTGATGCGTTCTGGTGCGGCTTCGCGGAGCAAGCTCAACGCGTTTTCATCTAAGTTGAAAATGGCGGCGTTTCCAATGGTTTCTGTGCGCTTTTCAGGTTGTTTTGCCCTTTGAAACAGGTGGGCTTCCATCGTGGGAGCGGATATACTTTTTTGTTGTAACCACTCAAAAATTGCTTGTTTCTGGTTTTGGGCGTGGGTGAGGGACATTAATGAAAGATTCAAAAACAGTCCGAAAGCGGATGCGCGCAATGCGGCGATTAAAGAAAAATTAGACATAAAAGAAAAGAACTAAAAGATTAAAAATTAATATGTACAATCTCAATGGGACCCTGCTCGAACAATTACCAGCCGAACTCGCATTGGTGCAACGCGGTCTGTACTATGGGGATACCTTGTTCGAGAGCATCCGGGTGTTGGGTGGTCGTCTGCCGCTTTGGTCACGACACTGGTCGCGATTAACAGCAGGACTTCGGTTGTTGGATTATCAATTGCCTTCTGAATGGTCTTCTGATTTTTTTCATTCGGAAATTCTTCGCATCCTGCCGGATTCCAACGCCAGCGTCAGGCTGACTGTCTGGCGTTCGCCGGGAGGGTTATACCGACCGGAAAATAACACTCCCCAGTACCTCGTGCGTGCAAATGCACACCACGCGGACCGTTATGAATGGCACCCGTCGGGTTTGATAATTGGGCTTTCTGATTCGGTGCGACTTCCGGTTGATGCATTTTCGGGAATAAAAACCCTGAACGCAGCAAGATACGTGGCCGCATCTTTGGAAGCCCAACGAAATGGTTGGGATGACGCGATTTTACTCAATGCCTACCAACGCGTCTGTGAAGCCACGAGCAGCAATATTTTTTGGTGGGAAGGAGATGCCCTTTTCACCACACCGCTGTCGGACGGTTCAGTAACGGGTACCTTCCGAGATTTATTATTGACCTTAACAGATCGGAATAAATTAAACGTAACAGAAAAAAGTATAAAAATCGGGTCGCTTTTGGCGGCAGATGAAGTGTTTTTAACCAATGCCGTGCAGGGTATTCGATGGGTAAAGCAATTCGGGGAAAAGGTCTTTTTGAATGCCAAAACTATTCAACTTTTCGAGAAAACGGTACGGTTGATTTGAGTTTATCAGGAGGGATTTATGCACCGTTTTTCTGTCAGGTATCCTATCTATTTTATTGGTTTTGAGCCTCAAAAAAAAATTATTTTTCTGTAATATTTAACGTATGTTAAAATTTAAATACGTTTATAATTTTTTTTAAAACTTAACAAAGACATGCCAGCAGCTAATTTTTCGGAAAATAAAATCACTAAAATGGACAACAAAATACTCGAAAAAACTTCGCAAACAGGTGCTATAATCAATACAAATGGCCGCTTGCTTGATTTGACCCATCCGGTGGTGATGGGCATTTTAAATGTGACACCTGATTCTTTTTTTGACGGCGGATATTATCGGGATTTGGATAGTATTCTGAAGCGGGCAGAAAAAATGTTGTCCGAAGGAGCCACCATTATAGATATTGGCGGAGCCTCCTCCCGTCCCGGAGCGGAAGATATCGCTTTGGATGAAGAGTTGCATCGAGTCATGCCGGCTATTGAGGCCATATTAAAACATTTTCCACACGCCTTATTATCCATAGATACCTGGCGCACGCCAGTGGCAAAAGCCGCTGTTGAAGCAGGAGCTTGTATGGTCAACGATGTTTCAGCCGGGCGCTATGATGCAGGTTTTTATGAAACTATTGCGGCGTTGGGTGTGCCATATATCTTGATGCACTCAGCCGGAAGACCCCGGCAGATGCAACAAAAGGCTATTTATGACGATGTGGTAACGGAGGTGTTGGATTTTTTTATTGCAGAAATAGCAAAACTCCGCATATTGGGTATTCGTGATATTATGATAGACCCTGGTTTTGGTTTTGGCAAAACGATACAACACAATTACCAATTATTAAATAATTTGCCGGCGCTGATAAATACAACGGGGTTGCCCTTATTGGCAGGCATTTCTCGCAAGTCTATGATTTTTAAAGCTTTAGACATTAAACCCGAAAATGCCCTGAATGGGACAACAGCGCTGAATATGGTGGCTTTGCGGCAAGGGGCTGCTGTTTTAAGGGTGCATGATGTAAAAGAAGCCGTTGAAGTGATTAAGTTATTTGAAATGCTCTCTGTTGATTGACAGCCCACAGTCACACAGTTCTACTTTTACTTTTATTTTTATGAATAATATTTCCATATTTCCAGTGATGGTAATTCGATCGGGAGGATTGCCGTTAAAAGCATTAGAGTGTCCTGTTTTCGACCAAAATCAGGTAGAAAGTGCATGGGAGCAGTCAAATCAACTGCTGTTGCACTTAGCAGCAGCCTGGCCGGACATTTTTAGGCAGACCCTTGCTACATTACCTGAATCAACCGTCAGGACTGTCGTCTACAACCTGTCGCGTAAAATGCGCAAACAATTGGCAACCGGTTTTTACACCATTATTCAATACCCGGTTGTGGCGGAAATTCCTGTTGAATTTAGCCAGGCTGTGCAAGAATGGAACCATGCCGTAGCAACGGCAGCAGACTACCAACAACGCTATTCATCACATTATTCAACTGTTTTAAAAACCGAATTAGAAAGATTGCAGCATGTAGCAATGGGTGAAACGCTGCAACGGGCATTGTTGTTTACCAGCCATGAGTTATTGAAGCCACTGCCTGTTTGGGCCGTAAAATCAGTGGATAATTTTACAAAAAAAGACCGACAAATTGCCCGATCTGTATGGCAATATGCCGCAAGGGCTACCTTCAAAATATCTCCGCGCAGCAGGTTCACAACGGTAGGAATTTGGGCAAAAGATATACCAAACGAGCAATTCCATAATCCCTTCAACGACAATGTATCGGCGGCCGTCAAGCCAAAAATTACCCCAAATGTTGCGATTTTACCCCTTATATATGATGCATTATTAAAAGAGCCCGCCTTTTACAAGTCATTAAATATTGTTTTAAACCCATGTATAGTTGATATTCAATCAAAATATTATGAATGGTTATATTACGATGGAGTGCAGGAAAGTTTTCAAAAGACGGAAGCAACACCGGGCATTGATTTTGTAGTGAACTTTTTTTTAGGAAAATCGAGGTCTTGCCCGTATACCGAAATTCTTTCTGTGTTAGCCGCTACTGTAAGAGATGAAAATCAGGCGGAACAATTCCTGTTTAATCTAACAGATTCGGGCTTTGTAGAATGGGAATTGCCAGAAAAGGGCCTTTCAGATAACTGGTGTAATACCTTGTATAATTACCTTGGCTGGCTGTCATTGGAACCGGTGGTAATAGAAGCGGCAAGTTTGTTGCAATGGCTGAAAACTGCCGCCCGTACCCTTCCTTTTCAGACATCGGATCAGGCAATGGAAACCCAAAAGGAGGCGGCAGCCGTGATAAATGGTTTTTTGCGTAAATATCGGGTGCAATGCCCTGTGTTTACCCCGGAGCAGATTTTTTTGGAAGATGTGGCCCATTTACAGGAAAAACCCGGATATGCAGAAGCCTTGTCAGAATGGTCTGCGCAATTAGTGTCCATCACACAAACGCTCGATGGGGGAGTCCTCCTGCACCGGCCACTGCTGCATGGTTGTAGTGCCGTAGCGCGAGCAAAAATATCCCAGTATTTTCGGGAGCATTATGGTTCCGATTCGGATGTTCCTTTTCTTGAATTTTGCCAGCGGTATATGGACTCGTTGCAACCCGCCGCTGGGCAAGCGAATGAGCAAGCACTCATTGATGATTTGTTCAAAAAAAATATTACTCAGTCAAAATTTTCTTATCAATTAAATAATTCTGATAAAAAAAATAACACTGTTAAAATAGGGGCCTTACTCCAGCCTTTCACAGAAAATGGTCAAATTAAAGCCGTCGTTAATGCCATCTATCCCGGTGGCGGTAAATTGCTATCGCGTTGGTTACATCTTTTTAACACAGAAGTCAAAGCAGCCATGCAGCATTGGAATACGGCACCTGACGCAACACCTTTTCCTTGGCAGCATTGGAGCAATGCGGCATTTCAACCTGACATTGGCTCTAAACGGGTGTTGGTGCCGGGGAATCGCCTGTCAGTACCGCCGGGTGCTACAAAAATTTTATTAGGTAATGTTGGTGTTAAAGATAGTAAAGATGGTTTGCAACTATTTGATAGAGCATCGGGTGTGCTCATTCAGTTTGCTGATCTGGGCGTAGAAGCGCTCGATTCGAGGCCGCCGGTCATGCAATTATTGCTGTCAACGGGTAGCAACATGCCTTTTATTGAAATAGAAGGCGAAGGATGGGAGCGGGTAGGGGAGGAGGGGGAAGCAGTTGCCAGCATAGAAAAACGAAACCGGATAGTCTTCGATGATCTGGTTTTGAGCCGGGCGGCATGGCGTATTTCGTCTTATCCATGGCAGGCGCCGACTACCATTTCGCCACCCCCCAATGCGGTCAGGCATCCGGCTTTTTCTTTTTACGCACTGCGCAAATGCCTCCGCCAATGGGATATTCCACGCTATTTCTTTGTTCAACCCCTCACTATTGCTGTTGAAAAACCCCAATATATAGACCAGGAAAGCACTATATCCATGCAGATTTTTGAAAAAATAGTAAAACAACACGGCGAAAAGGGTCTCTTGCTGACAGAAATGTTACCAACGCCCGACGCTTGCTTAGGCGAGCGGGCAGAAGAAGTAGCGATAGAGGTGGCACGGGAATGAATTAGTTGATAGTGCTTGCATAATTTTTTTTGCAAAAAAAATTATGCAAGCACTATCAACTAATTCATTTACAAATAAAAAGACATAACATTTTTTTATTTTGCTGAAAAATAGGTGAGTCTCTGACGGTTGATTTAATCCTCCCGGCCTTCCGGTTTTTTTTGCGTTCGATTTCGGCTTTCTAACCTGTTGACAATTAATTGAATATTAATATTTTATAAAATTATTTTTCGTAAAATTCTATTGGCAGGTGATCGGGATCGGCAATAAAAGTAAATTGTTTGCCGGTTATTTCGTCTATTCGGATTGGCTCTGCAAGGAGGTTATAGTTTTTTAATTTTTCAACTATATTTTTTATATCAGTGACTTGAAAGGCAAGGTGTCTCAGACCTGTTGCTTCGGGCCTTGACAATCTGGGCGGCGGGGATGGGAATGAAAAAAGTTCGATGATATAGGTGCCATTTAAAGCGAGGTCTAATTTATAGGATTGCCGTTCTGCCCGATAGGTTTCCTGTATGATGTCAAGTCCTAAAATATTAGTATAAAAATATTTCGACTTTTCATAATCCGAACAAATGATAGCGATGTGGTGAACAAAGTTTAGCATAGGGTTTTTTTATTTAATTTGCCGGAAATCAGCGCCGTCCAAAATCCAATTTTTGAATAAGGCAATTTCTTTGGCTGTCAATTGAGGCCGTCCTTTTGGCGGCATATGTTCTTCATGGTGTATAGGGAGATTGATGCGTTGCCACAATAAGCTGGAATCGGGCTGCCCGGCCACAACGCAAGGGCCATGTTTTCCGCCTTTTTTGATACCTTCGGCCGAATCCAATGACAAAGCGCCTTTCCGTTTGGCTGCATTATGGCATTTGGTGCATTTTTCTGTTAGAATAGGCCGAATGGAGGTTTCAAAGAAAGTCGCATGGCCGCCAACAGTGGCAGCCACCGAAGGACTGACCGTTGAGACAGCAACGGGTCGGGTTGAAGGTGCCGTCAAATAACCTTCGCCGTGGGTTAAGGTACCACCTAAATGTCCGGTAATGGCTATTACTAAGACTGTCAGGGTTAAAAAAAATAAAAAAAGAGTGTTTTTTCGCAACATCCAGGTGGCCCATGCTAATCCTGAAGTTGCAAAGCCTAACCATTGGTGCTGCTCAAGAATGGTTTGTTCATAGTCGCCATCTTGTGCCAGCAACCACCCGCAACCCGACGAAATAGCGGCTGTTATTGCACCAAGGAGTAAGGTTATGTGAAGGGCTTCCTGATGCACAGCCGTTTTTTTCCAGTGTGACCAAAATCCGAATAAACCGGCAACGATCAGGAAACTAATGGGTAAATGCAAAAAAATCAGGTGTAAGCGACCTAAAAAATGAAGCATTAAAGGCGTTGTATTGTGATAAGAATAATAAAGGCGTAAAATTACAAGTTAATTTGAAACATTCCCGGATTTATTGTTTATTGGCCTGACGAATATCGTTTAATTTTTTTTGCAATACCCAAAAACTAATCAAAATGGCAAAACAACCCCAGGTAAGTAAGTTGAAATAATCGCGGTTTGGAAGTTCATTAATTGCTTTATTCCTCATCCCCTTCCCCTTTCAATTGGGAAACTGTGGACTATTGGCTCGTTCTTTATTACTGCCTTCTCAAATTTTCGAATGGGAAATTGCTGGTAGGATTATAAACCTTTTGCAAGTAATTGATTTACAAGTACTTAATTTTTTGTTAAAATATTCAAAAAAAATTATGTAAAAAACTTGACAAATTTCAAGGAAACGGTATACCTTTGAGGGTAAACGGTATTCAAATAATATTTTTTTAATTTTTCAATTCTCCCTCCCATGCTCATTCTCACTGTTGCCCTCGTGTCTATGCTGGTAGTTTACACCTTACCTAAGGTGGTAACCTATCTGACTGTCAGTACACGGCGTTAAAAGGAGGTTTTAAAACTCTTGTTGATGCTTTCCTTTAATCTTATCTTCATTGGAAATAATGAAAAAGGCTGCTCGCGCAAGTGAGCAGCCTTTTTTATTTCTATAGTCAATAGTCACAATTCCTCAACGGAGGGCTGAAGAATAATAAAGCAATTATGAAATATTATCTTACCTTCGGACTTTTCCTTTTCCCGCCGGGTTGCCGGAATCCACGGCCTCCCGTAAGGGCTATCATGCTGGGATTCATGGGTGTTTGCTGCGCCATTTTTAGTTGTTTCTCCACCTCTTTAATTTGTTCCCGCAGCATCGGTTCGGTGATATTCAGTTTTTTAATTTCCGCAAATTGATTTTGTGCGCCCTGACGGTTATTGCGCGCCGCTGCCACCATCACTAATTGTAAGATAGCCGCACCACGTTCGTTATCGCTGGGTAAACCAGCTGCTAAGGCTTGTTTTAGCCATTGTTCAGCGACAGGAAAATCCTTCTTTTGCATGGCCAATGCGCCATGTGTCATGTGATAGACACCTTTGTAGCCTACCAATAGCCATTTTGGGAAATAAGTCATATTCAGGCGTTCCTCCGCTTCCTGCCAACGCTGCTGCCCCATGAGCTGATTGGTAGAAACAATAGTGCCCAGCATGAGATAACCAGCCAGCAAAACAATGGCTGCCAATAAAAACAAGAAGCCATACCAAAAACCATAGGCAACCCAAAGGCCGATGCCTAACACGAATCCGGCAGCAATCAGCGCAAAACGAAGTTTAATAGGAATAGAAAACATACTGGTTATCAGTTATTAATGGAAAGTTGATATTGATTGATATTACGATATTAAAATATTGGATTATTTTCCTGATAATCAATGGAATATCCAAATATCATATAATATAAAAATATCATGTGATATCGCTTGATTATGTATAAGCGTGCTTAAAGGACCGCAAAGGTAAATGTTTTTTTCTGTAAATGAATTAATTGAACGGTACCTTAATAATTTTTTCGCAAAAAATTATTAAGGTACCGTTCAATTAATTCATTCCCGTACCATCAACCCTTTCTGCCAAAGTCCGCCGGAATTTCTCCCCAGTCCGCCGTTTCCCACTTGATGATGGGGTTGGTCACCTTGTTTTGGGCTAACCAGCGTTCAGCCCGCTCAATCAACTCAAAAATTTTTCCATTGCGGGCAGTGAGTTCCAGTTTAGTGCGGCATTGTCCTGCTTTTACCCAAAGTTGAGCAATTTTAGAATCAGAGTAAATTGGATAGTTGGGTTGGTCTTGCTGCATGAGCCAGGCCAAAGCATGGACAATAGCGAGGAACTCACCAATGTTGTTAGTACCCTCTTTCAGTGGACCTATGTGAAATAACTCCCGGCCATCGGCTGTAAAAACACCCCGGTATTCCATGTCGCCCGGATTGCCACTGCACGCAGCATCCACGCTGATACTTTGCTGGTTAATAGCCGAACGAGCAATTTTTCCGGTTTTTACGGCTGGTTTTTTGGTAAATGAGCGAGGAGATCGTTCCCGGACGTGCGTTTTTGCACCAGCAGAAAAGGCTGCTTCTGCCAATGTGCGTGTTTCAAAACTTTTATACACGGCATCCGGGTACTTGTGTACCTGCGCCAAAGTATCCTTCCAGTTGTCGTAAACGCCGGGTTTTATACCTTTCCACACGACATAAAATTTTTGTTTGGCCATAAAATTTATACCGTTGTTTTTCGTATGTTTTGAATTAAAATCAGCGTTTTTTCACACATATTTAACCAGGCCTGTCTGACATCCTCATATTTAGGATCATTTTTTTCTACCGTTTTCACTAATATTTCCAGAAAATGTTTAAAATCATCTTCACTGTATTTAGCATGCTTATTTCTTTCAGGATTGGTCGGATTCATAATATTCCTCAAATATTCCTGTTTGTTTTCCCCGTCAATCAATACATCAATGGCCATTTGCAGCATGACCGATTGTCGTTTTTGGGCCATGACAGAAAAATCGGTTTTGTGCGGTGTTTCTTTTAAAAACGCATTATAAAAATCATTGATAAATTCGCGGTTTCTGGAGAGACAACGGCGGTAACTTTGCCGGACAGATGCTTCCTCGGAGTAGTGATTTCTGCGGGTCAGCGGATTAAGTGTTGCCAGCAATTGATGTAAATCGCCAAAAACAACGCTTCTTTCCTTCGGGTTTTCCACGATAAGTTGACGAACGATATTAGATAATTCATCGTCGGGGAGTTTGTCTAATTTTGCCGTTTTGTAGGCGCTGTTTTTTTCCTGAAATTTCCGACGGTTTTGCAGAATCTCGTGCATGTATTTTCCTTCAAAAAGATGTTCTCCTGTCAGCAGCATATAGCCAACCAAACCGATGGAATAAAGATCGGAAAGACACATTTTGTCCAAAATACCATTTTCATCCGTTTCCTCAAAACTCTCTCCATCCCGCTCAAATAACTCCGGACTGCCATACTGACAAACATCGCGATAACGGAAAAAGGTGCGTTCTGCGGGATTTTCCCGTGGAGCGGCGGTAGACGATGCATCCCTGTTTTTAGGTTGGCCAATACCCAATTTTATCAAATCAAAAGGAGAAATCATGATTTGCCATTCGTCATCTACGTAAATTTTGGAAGGTCTGACGTTCGTATGCAGGATACGCTTGTGTCGAAGGTAGTCCAGCGCATCGGTCAACTGGTATAGCCAGTCTGCCACCTGAGCCGGCTGGCGCGGCCCCACCAAAGCAATAGCATCCGTCAGATTTTCGCCATATACATATTCAGTAATAATAAAATAAGGGAAGGCACCTGTTTCATGGTCTATCAATTTAATAACGTTTCGATGTTTCAGGTAAGTCAGGTGTTCTATATCTCTTTTTACTTCTTCAATCAATTCCGGTAATTTTATGACCATCGCAATGGCATGGCGTTTGGTATCCGGGTTGTGCAGTCGGTAAATAATGGAGGAATTACCTTCCCTTTTTTGCCACGTATCATCTCGCATGTATCGTTTAGGCAGCAGCCGGAGGTCGAGAATTTCCTGAATGACCGAATCCCTGTCACTGACGTTATTGAAAAATTCGGTATGTCCGCGTATATCAAAATATTCAGCCAATACCTCCCTCCTGAAATCCATCAGCATACTTTGGAAATTCATCTTGATTTTATTTTCCTCATAAGTACCATCCGGACCTATTGCATTGGCTTCTTTTATGCGCTGCAATCCGGCCATTTGGCTGTTGAGCGAAATGAGTGCATTGCGTTTTTTTTCACATTGGTCAAAGAAGGTACCCATCGTTTCGAGTGCATCCTGTAACCGTCCGTTTTTAATGAGGTACTCTATGGTGTGTTGGTTCGCTGTTTGATCCATACGTTGTGCGTTGTAATAAACATTATGTCATTTTTTGAGGGCGAAGGTATCAATTTCTAACCAACGACACAAAACCCGACATCATTGTGCATAAATTGTCTTAATTTTGCCGCTATAATTTTATTCTAAGTGGGTATACTAAAATAAACGCGGTTATAAATTTATGTAAAATTTACACAATCAATCAGTTGTGGAACTCATAATTAATAACTCATAACTATTTACTCATGAATCATTCCGTATTAAAGGTACATACTTCGGATAATCTGATTGTTGCTTTGCGCGATCTTTCAGCAAGAGAAACCATTCATTTCGAAGGAGAAACATACTATTTGCCCAATGCCATTTCGGCTAAGCATAAATTTGTTACACAGGACCTTGCAATGGGTGACCCTGTTACCATGTACGGAGTGTTGGTAGGGAAAGCCACGCAACCGATTGGTCGCGGCGAACAGGTGACTACCCATAACCTGAAACACCTTTCTGAGGAGTTTTCGACCGCACAACGAAAACCATACCCTGCTTGGCAGGCACCCGATATTGACCGATTTAGAGACAGGACTTTTCGCGGATTTCGTCGGTCTGACGGGCAGGTGGGTACCGCAAATTATTGGTTGGTGGTTCCTTTAGTATTTTGTGAAAATCACAATATTCAACAATTAAAAACCGCTTTTGAAACCGCTTTAGGATATGCTTTGCCCGATACTTACCAGCGACAGGTGACGGATCTGGTCAAAATGTATCACAGTGGCCAAACCGATTTTGATGGCTATCGCCCTACTTCCGGCAAGGTTTATGCAGACCCAACTGACCGCTTATTTAAAAACATAGACGGCGTGAAATTTTTGACACACCAAATGGGTTGCGGTGGCACCAATCAGGATAGCGAACGCCTCTGCGCCTTGTTTGCTGCTTATGCCAATCACCCCAATGTGTCCGGCATTACTGTTTTAAGCTTAGGTTGCGAAAAATCACAGTTTGACATATTACAGAAAGAAATAAGGTTTAGAAATCCGAATTTTGATAAACCGCTCTTATTTTTTCGCCAGCAATCATACGGACACGAATTTGAAATGATGTCCGATGCTATACGGGAAACTTTTAAAGGATTGATGACTATCAACCGCTTAGAACGGGAAGATGTACCCGTCAGCCACCTGACGATTGGTTTAAAATGCGGCGGCTCTGACGGGTTTTCGGGTATTTCCGCCAATCCCGTTTTAGGGCATTTGTCCGATATGCTGATTGCTTTGCAGGGTAAAACCCTGTTGTCTGAATTCCCGGAATTGTGCGGCGTGGAACAGGAATTGATTGATCGGTGTATTTCGGAGGAAAAGGCAGCAAAATTCGAGGTATTGATGCGTACGTATGCTACCCAGGCAGCAGCATCCGGTGCTGGTTTTGATATGAATCCTTCAGCAGGTAATATCAAAGACGGACTTATTACAGATGCCATCAAATCGGCAGGTGCTGCCAAGAAAGGCGGCACTGCGCCCATTACCGATGTGTTGGATTACGCCGATATTGCCCGGGTTCCCGGGCTTCAATTGGTGTGTACTCCCGGCAATGATGTACTTTCTACCACCGGTATGGCCGCTGCCGGCGCAAATATATTGTTGTTTACGACCGGCCTCGGTACCCCTACTGGCAATCCGGTATGTCCTACAGTAAAAATTTCAACCAATTCAACGTTGGCACAACGTATGTCAGACATCATTGACTTTGATTGTGGTGCTATTATCACCGGCGCTAAAACAATACGGGAAACAGCCGAAGAATTGTTGGAATATTGCATCCGACTGGCAAGCGGTGAAATTCAAACCAAAGCTCAGCTACTTGGTCAGGATGATTTTATTCCGTGGCGGCAGGGCGTTAATCTATAAAGCAGGGGTTATATTGTAATACTATGTATTGTAATACTATGTCGAAAATACTACTCATAGAAACCGCAACAGCAGTTTGTTCGGTTGCCATCGCTTTTTCCGGTAAAGTTGTGGCAGTGGAAGAAATGCCGGAATGCCCTAAACATACTGCCATTTTGCCATTGCAGATTCAACAGTGTCTGCGAGCGGCCAATATTTCACCTTCCCATTTGGATGCTATAGCCGTTAGTGCCGGGCCTGGCTCCTATACCATGCTGCGCACGGGGGCATCTTTAGCAAAAGGAATGTGCTATGCGCTGCATAAACCGCTGATCGCCGTTAATACCCTTCAGGCGATAGCGTGGGGTGCCAAAACACTCTGGCAGCCTACGGCTCAAAATACTATACCTTTATATATGCCCATGCTCGATGCCCGCAGAAATGAGGTTTGGACGGCTCTTTACGATCAGGATTTGAAGGAAATAACCCCGCAATCACCATTGATATTAGAACGCAATTTGTTTGAAAAGTACATAGAACCTTATCAAAATGCCGATTATTTGGTTATTTGTGGGAATGGCGTGGCTAAAATGCCCGATGTGCAAAAAATAAAGACAACGGTGCTCAGTGCGGTAATATCGTGTTCTGCATCCTGGTTAGCGGTTTTAGCAGAGACAAAATGGCAGCTCCAAGAATTTGAAAAAATTGCCGATTTTGAGCCATTTTATATGAAAGATCCAAATATTACAACGCCTGCAAAATTTTCTTAATAATAAAACGTTTAGGTCTCAATATAAAAATAATTCTTTTATTGAGTGCTATATACAAGGCACTTATACCTTAAATGAAATTAAAATGTTAAAATTTAGAAATAAATGGCATGGATTTTGAAGCCATCTATGTGTTCTTATTCTAATCTTTTCGTTATTTCAAAACAAATAATATGGGAAAAACAAAAACTGAGACAGCTGTCTTACAAAAAGGATCGAAAGACATCCTGTTAGATTACCTTGAATTGCGTAAAGCTGCATTAGTATTGCGCGCAATCAACCATAAACTTCGTCAGAAAATGATTGAGTTACTGGAAGAAAATGAACGAATGACCGTAACGGACATTTACGTGAAACTTCGTTTAGAACAGAGCGTTGCCAGCCAACACTTAGCTATCTTGCGCAAATCGGGGGTAGTGGTTACAGAAAGAAACGGTAAGTTTATCTACTATACGTTGAATAAAAACCGTATTACTCAGATTTCTGAATTGGTGGAAGAGTTGGCGGCCTAAGACAGCGAAATTTGCAACCGCGCACCGACTAATAAGGCATATAAATACAGAAAAAAAAATAATTCCTTTTTTTGAATGCAGTTACTATTATAACTTATTCATTTTCAGGCAATTATATTTTTACTGATTGTATGCCTTATTTTATTTTTGAAAAATCAAAAATAAGGTGGATATTTGCAGCGTTAGACAAACACTATAACAAAACAACATTATTTTTATGGATCGGCCGGCAACACTCGCCGCAAGTTCCGTTCTCTTTTCTTCCAAGAGTAAGCAGCTTGCTACTGCAAACGGTATTATGCGTGCCATAGCACACCCCTTACGAATTAAAATTCTCGGCATCATTGATGAACAAGGTTCAGCATGTGTATTTGAGATTTTTCAAAAATTAAACCTGGAACAATCTATCGTTTCACAACAATTACGCATTTTGAGGAATGCAGGATTAGTGAATACCAAGAGAGATGGAAAATTTATCAACTACTCTATTGATTACACAAAGGTAGAAAGTACCGTTGCTGCGGTGAAACACTGCAATGAACAAGCGCCGGAAGAGGTGAAAACTCGCCAGCGCATTGTTAAACGTCCCTATGCAACTGCCAATAACATTACTGCATCAGCTTCCGTAAACCCCGCTGGAATGGCTGCATCAGGGCGGTAAAAATATTGACAAATATAAATAGGACAGGGATTAATGGGTATGGTACTTGCATAAATTTTTTAAAAATTCACGCAAGTACCATACCCGGCAATTCATTTCCAAAATAAATAATGATAAATGATGTATCCTTTAACTTGCTCATAATCAAGCACTAAGCAAGAGCAAAAACTGCGACTGTTTCCGCTCGGGTACTCATTTAATATATTTTAATTCTTTTTCTTTTTTTCTCGCCCCATAATATCCTTTCCCCTGCCGGAATCCAATACTGGCACGGGTCTCGGTGCCTCCTCCTGCACGTCATTAAATACTTTGTTGACGAATACCCATTTGCCTTTTTCTAGCTTGAATCCATCGTAGCTGCCATCTGGCACGTAGGTCATTCCGCGCCCAAAAGGACTGGATAACGGTATGAGATGGTCGCACAGGATCATTTTATATTCATCATCCCAGTTTACTTTTACCCGTGCTTCCGCCGAGTAGTCGAATATAATTCGGTGTTGCCGACTTTCCCTTCCTGCTTCAAACTCAAATACCGGAGCGCCAAATTCAGGTTGCCCATTTTTGTCGAAAGAAAGCACCTCAACCAGTTTGCGTTTGTCAAAAAATTGATAAGCATCGTAGCCCAATAACAGGTATTTGCGCCCCTTATCCGTGTCAAATTGTTTTAATTTGTAATATAATACTCCGTACCATTGATCCGGGGGTAATGCCTCCTGCATCGGTGGCGGATCCATATCAATACTTCGATCCGTGAGCGAAAACAGGGTGCTTTCTGTTTGGTTCATCTGTATCAATCCGAAATATTCATACACCGAATCATTTACAAACATTTGCCAGGTGAAAATCCGGAAACTGCTGTCCTGTGGGGCCAGGATGGACAAGCTCTCCATTCGGGTAAAAGGATAATGGAAGGAATTTTGCGTTTTCAGGCACTGGGCCAACCCTTCGGACAGGCTTTTACAAGCCGCAAATCGGCGTTCGGCAAGGGTATCATTGACGACGGATTTAGCCAAAAGGAATAGGGAGTCTTCCGCAGCCATTAACTGTTCTTTAGCTTTTTTGCCGAGGTTACCTGCCTTTTCTGTTGGGGTCTGCGCCTGCAAACCAAGGGGCAGGATGCCCGCCAACAGCAGTGACAGACAGCAATAAAAAAAGCGGAACGATGAAGCGTGGATAATACGAGATGGATGCAAATGGATGATAATGTTCATTTTGCGAAAAAAAGATTTTCTTTTTTTGAAAAAAATACAATAAATCATAACAGGTTGTATCTTGTACATCCTGCCGTAATAGTCTATAAACGATTAAATGCCGCTAAAATTTTCCCACGCATACACTCCTAAGTAGTCCACAGTCAATAGTCGGCAGTCTACAGTCTCACAAACCCTTGATAATAAAGTAATTAATGAAATTCAAAACTACGATTATTTCTATATACCTACTTATCAGTTCATTTGGAACGAGTAAATAATAAGTTGATCATTTACTGCTTTGACTTAATTTATTCCCGTGCTATAATCCCCAATATGTTGCAATTTAACTACCGGTATGCCCGCGTCATTTTTCATGATGATCGGGTTGAACTTGGCATTCCAGGCCATCTCACTGTTGATGTAAGAATGGCGGGTGTGTACCATTTGCTGATTGGCCTCATCAATCCCTTTGACTAATACCAAAAATTCTGCGTTGGCTTCCGCTAATTCCAGTTGCGTCAGTCCCCAAATCGGGCTTTGATCGTCAATGTAATGAACAACCGTCCAGGATAAAGAGAAAAAAGATATTTTACTGTATTCTAACGCCAAAGGAAAATATTCTCGCTCTATTACGCCATTTCCATTCCGCTGATTCATGGTTGCCAGCACCTGCACATCTGTTTCGATCAGCTCACTTTTTCGAGCATTCCCCATTCTAAACATCAACCCATGGCCCCCTCTATGAGGCGCTATTATCATCTTTTCGCTGAATATTATCTTAGCGTCAGGTCGGGAAAAACGCCCATACAATAACCCGGAAATTAAGGCAAAAATCAAAAGTCCGGTAAATGATTCAAAAGAAGCGATCAAACTGGTGGTAAAGGTATGGGGACTGATATGCCCGTAACCCACCGTAGTGAGGGTTTGACTGCTAAAGAAAAAAGCATTTGTGAAATTGTCCTTCCACGTACCCGGCTCGATACCATTTAAATTTTCCACCCCGGCAACGCAATACAGCAAGGCGAAAATGGTATTGAGTATTCCGAAGGAAATCAACATCAATAAGAAAAAACGACCCCAATTCATGATCATTAACTGAAAATAAACATTGTGCCAGTTGGAATTGCTTTCCCGAACGACATTAAAGGTGCCGTCGGAGTGCATGAGCCTCCCGGAGGTAGTAACCGTTTTTCCAAAACCCAATTCACCTTCATAAGGTCGGGATTTTATAAATTTTAGCATAAGAAATTAAATTTAAGCCGCGAAAATTCAAACAATTAGGCTTCTTAAAGGTTTACAAGACTTCAGACTTCAGACTTCAGACTTCAGACTTCAGACTTCAGACACAAGACTTCAGACACAAGACTTCAGACACAAGACTTCAGACACAAGACTTCAGACACAAGACTTCAGACACAAGACTTCAGACACAAGACTTCAGACACAAGACTTCAGACACAAGA
>Ga0209181_10001016_pt1 | contig 50017 bp, 48 predicted proteins | sample MAT05_FD_187208 | JGI IMG/M metagenome (GOLD analysis project Ga0209181, IMG submission 187208) | Freshwater microbial communities from Lake Fryxell liftoff mats and glacier meltwater in Antarctica - MAT-05 (SPAdes) (version 2) | ecosystem: Environmental > Aquatic > Freshwater > Ice > Liftoff... | reverse complement strand
TCAGGAAAGAACGTTCCTTGCCCAGCTTGATCAGGGCCTTGAGCTTGTTGCGGCGCGCCTCGACATCTTCGGCGGTCGGCGCCTTCTGCAGCAGCAGCATTTCGATTCGTTCGCGGTTCCTGCGCTCGGAACGTGCGCTTTTCTTGGATGCCTTCGCCGCCTTGGCAAGCGCTTCGGCATCAAGCGCCGGGACAGCGACAGGAGCTGGCGTTTGTGCTGCGGCCCTGGATTGCTTTGCGGGTACGGAAGCGATGGTCGATCCTTTGTTCGGGGGCGCCGCAGGCTCGGCGACGCCGCCCGGTCTGGCCGCAGCGCTCACCTTGCCGCCATTGACCGGCCTGGCGGGAGCGGCCGGCTTGGCGACCTTTGGGGTTTTGGCGCCCTTGGCAGAACCGGCACTTTTAACAGGCCGCAAAGCGTTGGCTGGCTTCATCGGAGGTTTCGCATGCGTGTTGGCAGGCTTTTTCGGTATGGGTGCCAACTTGGTTCTGGGCTTGCTGACTGCCGTTGGCGCACTTCTGGCGACCGGCTTTTTCGTGGACTGCGCGGCTTTGGTCATCTGTTTGACGCGCTCAGGCGCTTTCATGATTGCGGCTTTTGAGACAGGTTTCTTGGCCATGGGTGCCTCGAAATAGGTTGAAGCGGCTCAAACCGGAGGTGCATGTCCGGGAACGAACAAGACTACTTCCGGACAGTGCCTGGCGAAACGAATAAAGCCCTGGATTATAGCATTATTCGAACCGAAAATGATCCTCAGGCGCCGGTGGGAAGCGCTCTGGTGTCACTTTCCTGCGCCAACAGGGCCGCGAACTCGGCACGCGCCGTCGGATCTTCGGCCATCCGCGCGATCAGCTCCTCTTTGCGGCGCTTGCGCCATTGGGCTAAAAGGGTTTGCAGGGCATGGCCGAACTCCGCGCGCACAATCTCCGAATCCTTGTCGAATTCAAGTTCCTCGACCAGCGCGCGGCGCAGCAGGGGCTCCACCGCCGTTCCGACGAAGGCTTCGGCCAGGGCCGCTGCCCGCGGGGGAACCGGTGCGGCGCAAATCGCGTCGATCACATCTAGTACCGGTGAATCCTGCGGAATCGCATAACGGTGATCCGCCACTTCGGGCAACAGGGCCAGGCTGCCGTCGCGCACCAACAAGCGCAGCAGATGCTCGTCGAGCGGCGTAATGGCGGCGCGAGCGGCGCGGCGCGGCGCGCTGCGCAATACCGACGCCTGCGCCTTGAGCTCGCACAGGCGCTCGACCTCGGAGGGCGTCATGTCGACCAGCTCGCCGATCGCCTTGACCAGCCCGAGACGCAGTCCGGGCGCGGTGACCCTTTGCAAATGCGGTTTCGCTGCGCTCACCAGGCCAGCGCGCCCTTCGGCAGTGTCTAGATCGACTTCGAGTCTGAGATGGTCCAGCAAGAAACGCGACATCGGCATCGCGCCATTCTCGAGTTGGACAAACGCGTCGCGGCCGAACTCCCGAATATAGGAATCGGGGTCGTGCTCGGCCGGCAGGAAAAGAAACGAAAAACGCCTGTCGTCGGAGGTCAGCGCCAGGCTGTTCTCGAGTGCCCTCCAGGCCGCACGGCGGCCGGCACTGTCGCCATCGAAACAGAAGATCACGTGCGTGGTCTGGCGCGCCAGCTTTTGCACATGCGCCGGCGTACAGGCGGTGCCGAGCGTGGCCACCGCATATCCCACCCCATGCTGTGCCAGCGCCACCACATCCATGTAGCCTTCGACAACCAGCGCGCGCCCCGCCTCGCGAATCGCCTGTCGCGCCTCAAAGAGGCCATACAACTCACGACCCTTTTCGAACAGCGGTGTCTCCGGCGAGTTCAGATATTTGGGTTCGCCTGCACCGATCACCCGCCCGCCAAACCCGACCAACTGACCGCGGGTGTTGCGGATGGGAAAGGTCACGCGACCACGAAAGCGGTCGTAACGCCGCCCCTTTTCGCCATCGATCACCAGACCGGTTTCGGCCAATGGTTTGCCAAGGTAGTCATCTCCGTAGACCGCCTCGAGCGCATTCCATTCATCCGGCGCGAACCCCAGGCCAAAATGCTTGGCGACCGTACCGCTCAAACCACGCCCCTTCAAGTAGTCGATCGCCACAGGCTCGGTCTTGAGTCGGTCGCGATAAAAACTGTTGGCTTTGTCCAGCAAGGCCACCAGCGCCGCTGCATCGGGCCCATCGCGCCGCAGATGATCTTCGCCGCCACGCACCTCCGGCACCGCCAGCCCCACAGATTGCGCCAGATCCCTGATCGCCTCCACATAAGAGAGCCCGGCATGTTCCATCAGGAAACCGATTGCCGAACCGTGCGCACCGCAGCCGAAGCAATGGTAGAACTGCTTGGTCGGACTGACAGTAAACGAGGGAGATTTTTCGTTGTGGAACGGGCACAGCCCCATCAGGTTGGCGCCGCCCTTCTTCAACGGGACATGCCCGCCCACCACATCGACGATATCGATGCGGTTGAGCAAATCGGCGATGAAGGTTTGCGGAATCATGGGGTCTGACGAGCAATCATTTTATGCCGAAATCCCGCTGACTCGCCTGCGGAGAACGACGATGCTCGTAGCGGCGGCCCCGTTTCGGGCACAGAAGAAAAAAGCCCCGCAGCGCGGGGCCTTTTTCGTTGCATTCTTGGCCGGCCGTGCGCGGCCAGGCTCAAGCAATCGTGCTCAGGCGTAGTTCTTCGCGACAAAATCCCAGTTGACCAGGTTCCAGAACGCCTCGACGTACTTCGGCCGCGCATTGCGATAGTCAACGTAGTAGGCATGCTCCCAAACGTCACAGGTAAGCAAGGGCTTGTCGGCGCCGGTCAGCGGTGTGGCGGCATTCGAGGTGGACGCCAGGTCGAGCGAGCCGTCGGACTTCTTCACCAGCCAGCCCCAGCCGGAACCGAAGGTCCCCACCGAAGTCTTGGTGAACTCTTCCTTGAACTTGGCGAACGACCCCCATTTCTTGTTGATCGCTTCGGCGAGAGCACCGGTCGGCTCGCCGCCGCCCTTGGGCGACAAGCCCATCCAGTAGAAGGTGTGGTTCCATACCTGGGCTGCGTTGTTGAACATGCCGCCGGAAGATTTCCTGGTGATCTCCTCCAAGCTCATGTTCTCGAACTCGGTGCCTTTGATCAAGTTGTTGAGGTTGGTGATGTAAGTCTGGTGATGCTTGCCATAGTGAAACTCCAGGGTTTCCTTGGAAATATGCGGTGCCAGCGCATCGAGCGCATAGGGCAGATCGGGCAGTTTGTGTTCCATCGTATTCTCCGTAGCAAAGAAGGCGGGTTCGGTATCTTGAAAACAGTTTCGGCTGTTCCAAATTGAATTGTAGGGCAAGGCTGGCCCGCCGCGGCAAACCCACACTCAGTAGGGCTTTTCCACGCGCACCCGCGCAGCGCCGCGTGCCAGCGTCAGTTCGAGTCCGTCACCGGCGAGAAGCGTCGCCGAATCGCGCACCGCGCGACCTTCAGGTGTGCGCACGACCGCGTAGCCGCGCGCCAAAATCTTCATCGGATCAAGATACACGAGTGCGCTCCGCACAGCCGCCAGACGCTGCGTGGCTGCCTGCAATTGCGCCCGCCCGCCACGCGCATGGCGTTGTGCCAAGCCGTCCAGGCGAAGTCCCGACCCACCCAGCGCAGGACCACGCATGAGCAGCGCAGCCAGATCGAGACGCGAGCGTGCCGCGCGGCTGGTCCGCACAGCCGCCGTCGACAGCCGTGCGCCGAGGTCGGCCAGACGACGGCGCTGGTCGGCCAGGCGCTGGTCAGGTGTCGCCAGTTCACGTGCGGCCCAGTCGAGCCGCTGGCGCCTGACCGCAATCGCCTGTTCGATCAGTTGCGAGAGGGCGCGCGTATGGCGCACCAGCTCGGCCAGCATGGCCTGACGCGAAGGCGCCGCCAACTCGGCGGCCGCCGTCGGTGTCGGCGCCCGCAGATCGGCCACAAAATCGGTGATGCTGAAATCGGTCTCGTGGCCGACACCTGCGATCACCGGAATGGCGCTGTCGGCCACGGCACGCGCCACCACTTCTTCATTGAACGCCCACAGGTCATCGATGCTGCCGCCGCCGCGACAAACGATCAGCACCTGCGTTTCAGCTCGCCGGTTGGCTGTCGCCAATGCTGCGGCGATGCGCAAGGCGGCTCCTTCGCCTTGCACCGGCGTCGGATAGACAATCACCTCGATCATCGGTGCGCGCCGCCTGAGCGTGGTGAGCACATCGCGCAACGCCGCCGCGCCGGTCGATGTAATGACTCCAATGGCGCGCGGCAGCGCCGGCAAAGCCCGTTTGCGTTGCGCATCGAACAGGCCTTCGCGGGACAGTTTTTCCTTCAACTTCAGGAAGGCCTCGAACAAGGCGCCGGCGCCGGCGCGTACCAGCCCGTCGACGTTCAGTTGGTAATCGCCGCGCGCTTCGAACAGCGTAAGCGTGGCACGAATTTCCACTGCATCGCCGTCGCGCGGTTGCCAGTCGAGAGCGCCGGCACGGTTCTTCCACATGGTGCAGCGCACTTGGGCGCCTGCATCCTTGAGCACGAAGTACAGGTGCCCGGAAGCGGCTCGCGTGAAGTTCGACAACTCGCCACGCACGGACACCAACGGGTAGCCACGCTCGAGCAGGCCGCGCACGCCGCGATTGAGTTCGGTCACGCTCAGTGCGCGTGCACTTCCCGCTGCCTCGCGATCCACGTTGTCGGGGCGACTCAACATGGCAGCCGGTACAGCGCCGATTTCTTGAGCAAAGCGGAAAAATCCATGGTGCGATAAATGGCATGCGCATTCAGCGCACAGGTTTTCAACAGGGTTGTCCACCGCCCTTGCGGACAACTCGCGGGCACTGCCACGCAACGCTTTCCGCTAAACTGCGCGCTGCGCCGGATGCGCGCCTGATTCAATGGCAGGCAATCATGGAAACGAAACAAGGGGGATCATTCCGTGTTGGACATTGTGAAAGAGGCAGGATGGCCGATTTATCCGTTGCTGGTTGCCTCGGTGATCGCCGTCGCGTTGATTATCGAACGCTTGATGGTGCTGCGCAAGTCACGCATTATCCCGGCCCAACTGCTCGGAGAAGTCCTCACGCTGTACAAGGGCCACCAGATCACGCCCGAAATCATCGGCCGCATTGAAGCCAACTCGCCGCTTGGGCGCGTTTTGGCGGCAGGCTTGCGCAACGACAAGAGTTCGCGCTATGTGATGAAGGAAGCCATCGAGGAAGCTGGCAGTTTCGCAGCCCATGAGTTGGGCCGCTTCCTCAACGGCCTGGGCACCATCGCCACCGCCGCCCCGCTGATGGGGCTGTTCGGCACGGTGGTCGGCATGATCGAGATTTTCGGCAGCCAAAGTCCTTCCGGCACCAATCCCCAGGCCTTGGCCCACGGTATTTCCGTGGCTCTCTACAACACCGGTTTCGGCATCCTGATCGCGGTTCCGGCACTGATCTTCTATCGCCATTTCCGTGCCCGCGTGGAGCACTTCGTAGTCGAGATGGAGCAGGCGGCGATCAAGCTGCTCGATATCGCCCACGGCGACCGCAAGGCCTGAGGCTCTTGCCGAGAGCATTCACACCATGAAATTCCGCATGCGTGCAACGGAAGAGCCCGAGATCAACTTCATCCCTTTGATCGACGTGCTGCTGGTGATCCTGATCTTCCTCATGATCACCACCACCTATTCCAAGTACACCGAGTTGCAGATCAACCTGCCGACCGCAGACGCGGAAAAGCAGCTGGAACGCCCCAACGAGATCAACGTGGGCATCAATGCGCAGGCGCGCTACATGATCAATGGTCAGGCCCACACTTATCGCGATACGGCCGGCCTGTCGGCCGAGTTGAAGTCGGCGGCGGCCGGCAAGAAAGACCCGGTGGTCGTCATCAGCGCCGACGCCCAGGCCACGCATCAATCGGTGATCTACGTGATGCAGGCAGCGCAAATGGCGGGGCTGGGCCAGGTCACCTTTACCACCCAGGCGGCGGCCGGCAAGTAGCCGCCGCCTGCCGGCGCCGCGGGACCGGGTTTGCAACTCGCCTCCGACTGGTGGTTGCCGCAACTGACCTGGCGCACTGCGGCGCTGCTGCCGCTGGCCTGGCTGTTCGGCGCAATGAGCGCCGCCCGTCGCGGCGCTTTCAGGCACGGCTGGCTCACGCAGGAGCGCATGCCGGTGCCGGTGGTCATCGTCGGCAACCTTGTTCTCGGGGGAAGCGGCAAGACACCGCTTGTGATTGAACTGGTTACGCAACTGCAAAGTCGCGGCATGCGGCCCGGCGTGATCTCGCGCGGCTTCGGCCGCAGCGGGCAACATGGACTTGAAGTGGGCATGAGCAGTCGCCCGGCGGACTGCGGCGATGAACCCTTGCTGATACGCCGTCGCGCCAACTGCCCGGTGTTCGTCGCGGCGCGGCGCGCAAATGCCGCACGCGCCTTGCTGGCAGCGTATCCGGACACCGACGTGATCCTGGCCGACGACGGCCTGCAGCACCTGCGTCTGGCGCGCGACTTCGAGATCGCGGTGTTCGATACGCGTGGTGCCGGCAACGGCTGCCTGTTGCCGGCCGGCCCGTTACGCGAGCCGCTGGCTCGCCTGGACAGCGTCGACGCCCGCGTCGCCAATGGCCGCAACCCGATCGCCGACAGCGGCTTCGCCATGCAGCTCCAGTTCGGCGATCTGTATCAACTTGTCGCGCCAGCGCACACTTGCCCGCTGGCACAGTTTGCCGGCAGGCATGGCGCAAACGTTGCCGCGGTGGCGGGCATCGGCAATCCACAGCGCTTCTTCGACATGCTGCGTTCAGCCGGGCTCGATGTCGCGGCGCATCCGTTCCCCGACCATCACCTGTTCACCCGCGCGGACACCGCTGATTTAGCCGGCTCGAAGATCGTGATGACCGAAAAGGACGCGCTAAAATGTGCCGGCTTCGACGATCCGCGCATCTGGGTCGCGCCGGTAACGGCCAAGGTCGACAGAGGATTGATCGAAGCGATACTGGAGAAACTACGTGGACGCAAAGCTGCTTGACATTCTGGTCTGCCCGATTACCAAGGGAGCCCTCGTTTACGACCGCGAGAAGCAGGAACTGATTTCGCGCGCAGCCAGGCTTGCATACCCGATTCGCGACGGCATTCCGGTCATGCTTGAAGAGGAAGCGCGCAAGTTGACCGAAGAAGATCTGGCTTGAGCGGCGAATGACCGTATTCGTCGCGCTGATTCCGGCGCGCCGCGCCTCCACCCGCCTGCCAGACAAGGTGCTGGCCGATTTGGCCGGCAAGCCGATGGTGGTGCATGTCGCCGACCAGGCGCGCGCCAGCGGCGCTCGCCTGGTCGTGGTCGCCACCGACGATGTTGCGGTGCGCGCCGCAGTCGAAAGCCATGGCCATACCGCGCTCATGACTCGCGCCGATCATCTGTCGGGCACCGACCGACTGGCCGAGGCCGCCACCTTGCTTGGCCTGTCCGACGACGAACTGGTGGTCAACGTTCAAGGTGACGAGCCCCTGATCTCGCCGCAGTTGATCGGGGCGGTCGCCGGCGAACTGGAGCGCCGCGCCGATTGCGCGATGGCCACCGCCTGCCACGCGCTGGAAACAGCGGCCGAAATGTTCAACCCGAACATCGTGAAGGTGGTGATCGACCGCCGCAACACCGCGCTCTACTTCAGTCGCGCAACGATACCGTGGGCACGCGACGCCTTCGGCGCCGACTTGCGCCATGCAATCCCGCCCGGCCTGCCGATTCACCGACACATGGGAATCTATGCCTATCGCGCCGAATTCCTGAAGGCATTCCCGCTTCTTGCGCCCGCCCCGATCGAACAGTTCGAGGCCTTGGAGCAGTTGCGGGCACTGTGGCACGGCCATCACATCGCGGTGCTGGTGAGCGATAAAACCGCGGCGCCGGGCGTGGATACCGCCGCGGATCTGGCACTTGTGCGCTCATTGATGGCGGGTCGGTAGCAGCAAGTTTGTTGCAAGCTCATTCCAGCTAAAATCCCGCAAATCGAAAGATTCCGGAGGCAAGGGGCATCATGAGACTCATCCTGTTGGGACCGCCGGGCGCTGGCAAGGGCACGCAGGCGACGTTCATCAAGGAGCGCTTCGCCATTCCGCAGATTTCCACCGGCGACATGCTGCGCGCCGCGGTCAAGGCCGGCACCCCGTTGGGACTTGCTGCCAAGAAGGTGATGGACGCTGGCGGCCTGGTATCCGACGACATCATCATCGGCCTGGTCAAGGACCGGCTCAAGGAAGCGGACTGCGCCGGCGGCTACCTGTTCGATGGCTTTCCGCGTACCATCCCGCAGGCAGACGCGATGAAGCATGCAGGTGTCGCGCTGGACTACGTGCTTGAAATCGACGTTCCCGACAGCGAAATCATCTTGCGCTTGAGCGGGAGGCGCGTGCATCTCGCATCGGGTCGCACCTATCACCTGAAGTTCAATCCGCCGAAGGTGCCGGGACTTGATGATGTCAGCGGCGAGCCATTGATTCAACGGGATGACGACCGCGAGGAAACCGTGACGAAGCGGCTTGAGGTCTATCACCAGCAGACCAAGGCCTTGGTGGACTACTACTCGGGTTGGTCAAAAAGCGGCGACCGGCACGCGCCGCAGTACCGCACAATTGCGGGAATCGGCGCGGTCGAGGAGATTCGTGAAAGGGCATTCGCCGCGATCAAGTAAGGCAATGCGTGCCCGCTGCAACCAGGGCTGGTCCGCAAGGTCCGGCCCTTTTTGCTTGATTTTGTTTCACCCGCCACGCCATTCGTTTCATAGTCATGCATACTTTCGCATCATCATTTTCCAGGAGAAGTCGCATGGTCGCCCGCAACGCCTTTTATGCCCAGTCCGGTGGTGTAACCGCTGTCATCAATGCATCTGCGTGCGGCGTCATCGAGGAAGCGCGCCGCCACAAGAGCATGATCGCCCGCGTGTACGCCGGCCGCGACGGCATCATCGGCGCCCTGACCGAGGATCTGATCGACACCTCGAAGGAGTCGGCCGCGACCATCGCCGGCCTCAGATACACGCCCGGCGGCGCCTTCGGGTCATGCCGCTACAAGCTCAAGTCCTTCGAGCAGTCGGAAGCGCAGTACCGGCGCCTGATCGATGTGTTCCGCGCCCATGACATCGGCTATTTCTTCTACAACGGCGGCAATGATTCGATGGATACCTGCAACAAGGTATCGGCCATCAGCCGCAAGCTGGGCTATCCGGTGGCCTGCATCGGTGTGCCCAAGACCGTCGACAATGACCTGGTCCTCACCGACAACTGCCCCGGCTTCGGCTCCGTGGCCAAGTATGTCGCCGTCTCGATCCGCGAAGCCGGCATGGATGTGGCTTCGATGGCACGTACCTCGACCAAGGTGTTCGTGCTCGAGGTGATGGGCCGTCACGCCGGCTGGATCACTGCGGCCTGTGGTCTGGCCAGCGAGCGCGCCGGCCAGCCGCCGCACATACTGCTGCTGCCGGAAATGAAATTCGATGAGCCGAAATTCCTCGCGCGTGTTGCAGCCACGGTAAAAAAGTGGGGCTATTGCACCATCGCCGTCTCCGAGGGTTTGCGCAATGCCGACGGCAGTTTCCTGTCGGAGACCGGCCTCAAGGACGCCTTCGGCCACGCCCAACTGGGCGGCGTGGCGCCCGTGGTGGCACAACTGGTCAAGGACCGCCTGGGCTACAAGTATCACTGGGCGGTGGCCGACTACCTACAGCGCGCCGCCCGCCACATTGCCTCGAAGACCGACGTCGAACAGGCCTATGCGGTCGGCCGCGAGGCGGTGCGCTACGCGGTCGCCGGCAAGACTGCGGTGATGGCCGCCATCAAGCGCACCTCGAACCGACCCTACCGCTGGAAGATCGAACCGGTGCCGCTGTCGAAGGTCGCCAATCACGAAAAAATGATGCCGCGTCGCTTCATTTCCGCCGACGGCTTTCACATCACGCAAGCCTGTCGTGACTATCTTTCACCGCTCATCGCGGGCAACGATACGCCGCCCTATCGCAACGGCCTGCCTGCCTATCCGGTGCTGAAAAACCAGGCGGTGAAGAGAAAACTCACCGAATCATTTACAATCTGAGAGTTTTTGGCCCCGACATTTGCGACTACAAGCAATGCGGCGAAGCCAGCCCGTTTTAGTTAATCGGTTCAAGCGATTGAATCATCCAGTCAAGCGTCCCCAGAGGAGGAGTAGATGTCAATAGTTCTGTGGAGCGCCATCGCCTGCGGCATCATCGCGGTGATTTATGGCGTCATTTCAATCAAGTGGATTCTCTCGCTGCCGGCCGGCAACGCCCGCATGCAGGAGATCGCCGAGGCCATCCAGCTAGGCGCCCAGGCGTATTTGAGCCGGCAGTACCGCGCCATCGCGATCGTAGGGGTGGTGGTTTTCCTGATTCTGGGCCTGGTGCCGGGCCTGGGATGGATGACCGCCGCAGGCTTTCTGGTAGGCGCCGTACTGTCGGGCCTGGCAGGATTTATCGGCATGAACGTTTCGGTGCGCGCCAACGTGCGCACCGCGCAAGCGGCGACGCAGGGCTTGTCGCCGGCGTTTGACGTGGCGTTCCGCGGTGGCGCCATCACCGGCATGCTGGTTGTGGGTCTTGGCCTGATCGGTGTGGCCGGGTTCTACGCCGTGCTGCAGGGCGCGGCTCCGCACGGGCTGGGCAAGACCGTAGCCCTGGCCGACCTGTTGAAACCGATGATCGGCCTGGCCTTCGGTGCCTCGCTGATCTCGATTTTCGCGCGTCTGGGCGGCGGCATTTTCACCAAGGGCGCCGACGTCGGTGCCGATCTGGTTGGCAAGCTCGAGGCCGGCATTCCGGAAGACGACCCGCGCAACCCGGCCGTGATCGCCGACAACGTCGGCGACAACGTCGGCGATTGCGCCGGCATGGCCGCCGACCTGTTCGAGACCTATGCGGTCACCCTGATCGCCACCATGGTGCTGGGCGCCGTGATCATGAAAGGCAGCGACGCCGGCGTGCTCTACCCACTGATGCTGGGTGCGGTCTCGATCGTCGCTTCGATCATCGGCTGCTTTTTTGTCAAGTGCAAGGACGGCGGCAAGATCATGAACGCGCTGTACCGCGGCTTAGCCGTGGCCGGCGTGTTGTCGCTGATCGCCTTTTATCCCGTGACCCAATGGCTGATCCCCGACAATGCGCTGGCTGGCGAAGGCTTCGCCAATGGTGCGGTATGGCGCCTGTTCGGCGCGGCCTTTGTAGGCCTCGCGCTGACCGGGCTTTTGGTCTACATCACCGAGTACTACACCGGCACGCAGTTCTTTCCGGTGCAGTATGTGGCCGAAGCTTCGACCAAGGGGCATGCGACCAACATCATCGCCGGCATCGCCGTTTCGATGAAGTCGACCGCCTGGCCGGTGATTGTGATCTGCCTGGCGATCTATTCGGCTTTCGCGCTGGCCGGACTGTACGGCATCGCGATCGCCGCCACCTCGATGTTGTCGATGGCTGGCATCATTGTCGCGCTCGACGCCTACGGCCCGATCACCGACAACGCCGGCGGCATCGCCGAAATGAGCGAGATGCCCAAGTCGGTGCGCGATATCACCGACCCGCTGGATGCGGTGGGCAATACCACCAAGGCGGTGACCAAGGGCTATGCCATCGGATCGGCCGGTCTGGCCGCACTGGTGCTGTTCGCCGACTACACGCATGCGCTGGACGCGGTCAAGAACACCAAGACCCTGTTCGACCTGTCGGACCACAACGTGATCATTGGCCTATTCATCGGCGGCCTGATTCCTTACCTGTTCGGCGCGATGGCGATGGAAGCGGTGGGGCGCTCGGCAGGTGCCGTGGTTGAGGAAGTACGGCGCCAGTTCCGCGAGATCAAGGGCATCATGGAAGGCACTGCCAAGCCCGAGTACAGCCGTGCGGTGGACATGCTGACCACAGCGGCGATCAAGGAAATGATGCTGCCTTCACTGCTGCCGGTGCTGGTGCCGGTGCTGGTGGGCCTGACCCTCGGGCCCAAGGCCTTAGGTGGCGTGCTCATGGGCACCATCATCACCGGCCTGTTCGTGGCCATTTCCATGTGTACCGGCGGCGGCGCCTGGGACAATGCCAAGAAATACATCGAGGAGGGCAATCACGGCGGCAAGGGTTCGGACGCACACAAGGCGGCCGTGACGGGCGACACCGTGGGCGACCCCTACAAGGATACTGCCGGTCCGGCGGTCAATCCGCTGATCAAGATCATCAATATCGTCGCGCTGCTGATCGTGCCCTTGCTCTAGCAGCCTGTCGGACTTAGTGCGTCGAAAGCGAAAATCGGTCCCAGCGAGGACAGTTTTTGCCGAATTCGAAGGCCCATAGCCCAGCTATGGGACAAGAAGGCGGTGAAAATTGGACCGCTGCGGCCGATTTGCAGCCGACGATTCCTAAGTCCGACAGGCTGCCAGGCACGGCATGACACAAACGGCAGGGCGGCCCACGCAACGAGTGCGGGCCGCCCTTTTGTTTTGCAGTCTTGCAAGAATTTCCTGGCAGGCGCAGGCATAGCGGCGACGCAGCCAATCCAATAATCAGCAATCGGGAAAGGATCATCATGGAAATTTCGAACAACGTCTTTCTGGTCACCGGCGGCGCGTCCGGCCTGGGCGAGGCCAGTGCGCGCATGCTCGCCGCCCATGGCGGCAAGGTGATGATCGCTGACATGAACGCCGAACGCGGTGCGCAAGTGGCAAGCGAGATCGGCGGCCACTTCGTGAAGTGCAACGTGTCCTCTGAAGACGACGGCCGGGCTGCGGTTGCCGCCACGCTTGCGGCCTGCGGCGCCCTGCATGGCCTGATCAATTGCGCAGGCATCGGCGGCGCGGAAAAGACCGTCGGCAAGAACGGCCCGCATCGGCTCGACTTGTTCACCCGCGTCATCAATGTCAACCTGATCGGCACCTTCAACATGATTCGCCTGGCTGCCGAGCCGATGACCAAGGGGATCCCAAATGCCGGTGGCGAGCGCGGCGTGATCATCAATACCGCCTCGGTGGCGGCGTACGACGGCCAGATCGGCCAGGCCGCCTATTCGGCATCCAAGGGCGGCATCGTCGGCATGACCCTGCCGATCGCACGCGACCTGGCGCGCGACGGCATCCGCGTGGTGACCATCGCGCCAGGCCTCTTCCTCACCCCGCTCCTGATGGGCCTGCCGCCGGAAGCCCAGGACTCGCTGGGCAAACAGGTGCCGTTTCCGCCGCGCCTGGGCCGCCCCGAGGAATATGCGGCACTGGCGCGCCACATCATCGAAAACGCCATGCTCAATGGCGAGACGATTCGCCTCGACGGTGCGATTCGCATGGCACCCAAGTAGGCAAGCGCACGTCAATACGACCACTGACCGGGCCATGCTGCAGGCAGGCACAATGAGATTGCTCGCGACGGCACTGCTGCTGGTGGCGGGCCTGGCCGATGCCCAGCCGCTGGGCGTCGGCCAGTTTCCGATCGGCAGCAGATTCCAGGAAAAATCCACCACCCTGGGATCGCGCTTCATGGTGTCGGCCGCCCATCCGCTGGCCAGCGATGCCGGCCTGCAAATGCTCAAGCGCGGCGGCAGCGCGGTGGATGCAGCCATCGCGGTGCAACTGGTGCTGGGGCTGGTCGAACCGCACTCTTCCGGCATTGGCGGCGGCGCCTTCCTGCTCAACTACGATGCCCGCAGCGGCGCCGTCGAAGCCTATGACGGCCGCGAAACCGCACCGATGGCCGTCGGCCCGGGCTTGTTCATGACAGACGGCTTGACGCCGATGCAGTTTCGCGAAGCCTTGGTGGGCGGCCGCTCGGTCGGCGTCCCGGGCGTGTTCCGCCTCGCCGAAATGGCGCACAAGAAACATGGGCGTCTGCCTTGGCGCAAACTCTTCGAACCGGCGATTCGGCTGGCGGATCAGGGTTACCCGATCGGCCCGCAACTCGCACGCTGGCTGGCGATCGACCAGAATCTCAAGCGCGACCCCGAAGCGCGTGCTCTCTACTTCGAGGAAGACGGGGCATCCAAACCTGCCGGCTCGATCATTCACAATCCGGCCTACGCGGCACTGTTGCGCGACATCGCGCGCCATGGGGCCGACAGCTTCTACATGGGCGCGAGCGCACGCGCGATGGTGGCCGAAGTCAGGGCACACGGCACCAACCCCGGCAGCCTGACCGCAGAAGATCTGAAAAATTACCAGGCCAAGCTGCGCGAACCTCTGTGCTTCAACTACCGCCGTTACGAGATCTGCTCGATGCCGACGCCCTCGTCCGGCGGCATCGCGCTGGCGCAAATGCTGGGCATGCTCGAGAACACCGGCTTCGCCGCGGCCGCGCCGATGTCGGTCGAGGCGGTTCATCTGTTCTCGGAGGCAGCCAAGCTGGCGTTCGCCGATCGCAACCGCTATGTGGCGGATGCGGATTTCACCTATGTACCCGGCGGGCTCACCGACCGCGATTATCTGGCGGCACGTTCGCGCGAGATTGGCGCTGCCGCCTCCGGCGTGGCCCTGCCTGGCAGCCCGCCGGGCGTCAAGCTGTCGCGTGCCGACGATCAGTCGCCGGAATTGCCGTCGACATCGCACCTGTCGATCGTCGACGCGCGCGGCAACGCCGTCTCGATGACCACTACCATCGAAACCATCTTCGGCGCCCACCTGATGGTCAACGGTTTCATCCTCAACAACCAGTTGACCGACTTTTCCTTCGTACCCGAGCATGACGGCAAGCCGGTGGCCAATCGGGTCGAGCCGGGAAAACGCCCGCGCAGCTCGATGTCGCCGGTGCTGGTGTTCGAACGCCGCGACGACGGCAGCCGCGGCCCGCTGAAACTGGTCGCCGGGTCACCCGGCGGCAGTGTCATCATCAATTTCGTGGCGAAGGTACTTATTGCCAGCCTGGACTGGAAACTGCCGCTCAAGGAGGCGCTGGCGTTGCCCAATTTCGGCAGTCGCAATCTGGGCGCAAGAGGCACGCTGGAACTCGAGCGCTACCGCTTCCCGGCCGAAGTCGCACAGGGCTTGCGCGCACTTGGCCATGATGTGACCGAGCTGTCGATTGAAAGCGGCGTGCATGCGATCGAGCGGGTGTGCAGCACGGCGCAAGCGCCGGCCCGCGTCAAATGCCACTGGGCCGGAGCGGCTGATCCGCGCCGCGACGGCCAGGCCTACGGTGAATGAAGCGCCGGCGCCTTAGCCGACCTCAGTTAAGACGCGCAGCCTGAATCGTCACGGCCGCCAGGTCGGCCGCCACCTGCGTCGCATCTTCGGCCGCCGGGCGCGCCGCCGCGTAATGCCCGAGATCGTCAACTGCGGCGCGCGGGCACTCGAGACGGGCGTAGACCCGACCGCGGTCGCGCCGCTCTTCGGGCACATCCGGCAGCAGGATCACCAACCGGTGCATCACGCAAAGGGCGCGGTCGAGAGCGCCAGCCTCAAGATGGATTCCCTTGAGATTGCGCAGCAGACGCGCCAGTATCTGGCGCGGCGTCGCCGGCTCCAGGAAATCCTCGAGCGGCAAGATCTTGGCCGCAGCCTCTCCCGCGAACTGGGCAAGGCGCTGGCGCAGGTCCTCTTCAGAAAGCAATTTGCCGCCGGCAAACGGGTCGAGCACGAGTTCCCCGCCGTTGACCCGCAACTTCACCAGAAAATGGCCGGGGAATGAAACCCCCTTGAGCTTGAGTCCCAACTGCTGACCGATTTCCAGATACAGGATCGACAGCGTGATCGGTATGCCGGTCTTGCGCGCCAGCACGTCGTTCAGGAAACTGTTTCGCGGATCGTAATACTCGTCCTGGTTGCCGGCGAAACCGAGTTCGCGAAACAGGTAATTGTTGAGTGCCAGCAGCCTGTGGGTGGCGGGAAAATCGCTCGGTAGCCGTTGCGCGAGGGTTATCCCCAGGCGCTCGATGTCGGTAAGGGTGGAACGCACGTCCAGATCCGGGTAGGCATCCTGTGCGCACAGCAGCGCCGCTTCGGCCAGATTGAAGCGCACGCGCTCCGGGGCGACGGCATCGCGAAAGCGCTGCAACGGGTCCGCGCTCAATTGGCAGATCTCCTGAAGTCGGCCACCCGGAAGCCCAAGAGGCCCAAGGCCGCAAAATACACCAGCGCGCCGGCGCCGACAATGCCCGCCAGCATCGAAACCCGCAGCAGCGGTTGCGCCCCCATGGCCAGCCACTGCGCATCGCCCGGCGCCAGCCACCAGATCGACAAGCCCATCAGCAGCACTGCGCAGACAAGGCGCGCGAGAAATGCATTCCATCCTGGTCGCGGCAGAAAAATGCCGCGCCGTACCAGCGTACGCCACAACAACGCGGCGTTCATGCAGGCCGCCAGGCCAATCGACAGTGCCAGACCGGCATGGCCCAGCGGCCAGACAAACAGCGCGTTCATCACCTGAGTGGCGATCAAGGCCATGATGGCGATGCGCACCGGCGTGGCAATATCCTGGCGCGCATAGAAACCCGGCGCCAGCACTTTCACAAGGATCAGTCCGATCAGGCCCGCCGCATAGGCCATCAGGGCCGCGCGCGTGGCGGCCACGTCCAATGGGCCGAACGCACCATAGTGATACAGGGTGCTAACCAGCGGCGTGGCCAGCACCGTCAACCCGACCGCCGCCGGCAGGGCCAGCAGAAACGTCAGGCGCAAGCCCCAGTCAAGCAACGCTGAATAACGTTCTTCGTCATTGTCGGCCGCCGCTTTTGCCAAACTGGGCAAGAGGATCGTACCCAGGGCCACACCCAGCATGCCGGTCGGAAATTCCATCAGGCGATCGGCGTAGTAAAGCCATGACACGCTGCCGCTTTCGAGAAAGGAAGCGATGATGGTGTTGAGCAGCAGGCTGATCTGGGCCACCGACACGCCAAGCAGGGCCGGCGCCATTCCCTTGAGGATGCGCCGCACGCCGGGATGATGCCAGTCCAGGCGCAGTCGCGGCAGGTGGCCGATACGCATCAGCGCGGGCAGCTGCAGGGCCAACTGCGCCACACCGCCCAGCAGCACCGCCCAGGCCAGCGCCATCACCGGCGGGTCCACATGCGGTGCGAGCCAGAGTGCGCAACCGATGAAAGAAAGGTTGAGCAGTACCGGGGTGAATGCCGGTACGGAGAAGCGGCTCCAGGTATTGAGCACCGCACCGGCAAATGCGGTCAGGCCGATGAACAGGATGTACGGAAAGGTGATGCGCAGCAGGTCGACGGTGACCGCGAACTTGTCGGGCAAGGCGGCGAATCCGGGGGCGCTGACATAGATGATGAGCGGCGCACAGGCAATGCCGATGACCGAGACCACGAACAGCACCAGTGCCAGCATGCCGGCGGTGTGATCGATCAGCGCACGGGTTTCGTCGTCACCGGCGCGATGTTTGGATTCCGCCAGGATCGGCACGAAGGCCTGTGAAAACGCTCCTTCGGCGAACAAGCGGCGCAACAGATTGGGGATACGGAATGCGACAAAGAAGGCATCGGTATAGGCGGATGCCCCAAAGGCCCGCGCGATCAGGAATTCGCGCGCCAGGCCAGTGATGCGCGACGCCAGCGTAAAGCCGCTGACCTTGGCAAGTGCACGCAGGAGATTCACCGCAACAAGTATACCGTCGCGCACCTAGGCGCCGGCGGAACGGCCAGTCGCTCGATGCGAAGCGTGGATGCGCCGGCCATGCGCCTTGCATGCCGCACATCAAACTTGCTATAATGCAGGGCTAACTGAATTCCGCAGCACGGAATCTGCAACACGATTTCCGCGACGCATTCGCGCAAATCCCACTTTTCTCCCAGGATCAACATGGCTACAACGGCAAAAGCAAAAAAGAAAACAGTGCGCAGCGCTTCCGGCTTGAAGCGTGCCCGTCAGGGCATCAAGGAAAACGCGCGCAACTCGAGCCTGCATTCGAAGTTGCGCACAGCCATCAAGGCGGTACGCAAGGCGATTGCCGGCGGCGACAAGGCGGTTGCGGCGGCATCTTTCAAGACCGCGCGAAAAGTGATCGATATCGTGGCCGACAAGAAAATCGTCCACAAGAACAAGGCGTCGCGCGACAAGAGCCGCCTGTCGGCCGCAGTCAAAGCGCTGGCGTGACGCTCGCTTGTCGGTGGTAAAAAAAGCCGCCTTCGGGCGGCTTTTTTGTGGGCGCCGCCCATCCCGCCCTTGCCTCCCAAGTCAACCAGGCGTCAAGCCTTGCCATCTTCGCGCGGTACCTCGCGGCCAGGCCGTACCTGCAACTCGTTGTCACGCGCGAAATTGAGCAGGAACGCATAGGCCATCGGTTCGATTTCCTTCAACTCAAGGCTCACCACCACGCACTTGATGTTGTTCGTACCGATCGGAAAGCAATACGGAGAATAGCCAAGGCGCCCGCCGCCGAACGACGACATCACGCCGGCCAGACGCTCGGCCCAGTCGCTCGGCCGAAAAACCTTGCCGTCGACGGTGATGCCCTGAATCACGAATTCGTTTGCTTCAACGGGCATTGAATGGGGCCGGAACGGATGCGCAACACGGGGGCGCCGGTGGATCGCCTGACCTGTGCGGTGCGTTTGAGAGCATGCACACTAGCCGCTGAACAAGTTCCTGGCATGCAGGCTATCGAACGGAGGTTCTTTTTAATTCAACGTGTTGCAGAAGCGGCTTTCTTGGGGACATCTTCAGTGTGTCCCCAGACGCCAGCGCGAACGGCGGGGGAACATCGATTGTAGCCGATGCACTTGTACACTCTCGGACCTTGCGGCGCTGTCGCACCACGCAAACAGGCGGTGTTCAGCCGGTACAATCGCGATTTCCCGCATCACTCGCGAAGCCCTTTTCAACCATGAAATCCGTCGCCGTTTTCTGCGGCTCCAATTCCGGCCTGGACCCGGTTTACGCTGCAGTTGCCGCCAGCACCGGCAGATTGATCGCCGAACGCAATCTGCTGCTTGTCTATGGCGGCGGCAAGCGTGGCCTGATGGGTGCGGTCGCCGATGCCACCTTGGCCGCCGGTGGTCAAGTGCACGGCGTCATCACCGACTTTCTCAAGTCGCGCGAACTCATGCATACCGGCATCCAGCATTGTGAAGTGGTGACCGATATGGCACTGCGCAAGCATCGCTTTGCCGATCTTTCCGATGCTTTCCTGGTACTGGCAGGCGGCGTTGGCACACTTGAGGAAACCAGCGACATGTGGAGTCGCGCGCAACTGGGGGGCTTACGCAAACCCATCGGTATTGTCAATACGCGCGGCTTCTACGACCCGTTGCTGGCGCTGATCGAGCGCATGATCAAGGACGGCTTTCTGCCCGAGCAGCAGAAGCAATGGCTGGTCGTAGCCGAGGAGCCGGGCGCGGTGCTCGATGCGCTGGCAAGCTACCAGGTCGCGGCAAACGTGTCGAAATGGATCTGAAGCACGCCTGAGGGGTCGGCATCGCCAACCGGCCTGTGCATCCATGGTCATCCCGGCCGGCGGCACAGCAGAAACTCAAGCGGATCACAGACCATGACCATCGGCTTATCCTACTCACTCGCCCGCGCGGCACTGTTCAAGCTCGACCCGGAAACCGCGCATGCCCTCACCATGCGCGGCCTCAATGCGCTGGCTGCGAGCGGACTATCGTCGCTGCTGGCCGGGCGCATCAAGCCCGATCCGCGCACCGTCATGGGCCTGGAATTCCCCAACCCGGTAGGCCTGGCCGCCGGCGCCGACAAGAATGGCGAATGCATCGACGGCTTCGGCGCACTGGGATTCGGCTTCATCGAACTGGGCGGCGTCACGCCCAGGGCGCAACCGGGCAATCCGCAACCGCGCGTGTTCCGCCTGGTCGCCGCGCGCGGCATCATCAACCGCCTGGGCTTCAACAACTTCGGCGTCGATTTTCTGGTTGAACGCCTGAAGACACATTCCTTCAAGGGCGTGATCGGCATCAACCTCGGCAAGAACCTCGATACGCCGCTGGACCAGGCGGCCGACGACTATGCGGTCTGTTACCAGAAGGTGTATCCCTACGCCAGCTTTGCAACCATCAATATCTCCTCGCCCAACACCAAGAACCTGCGCCAGTTGCAAGGCGAGGACGAACTTGCGCCGATCCTGAAACGCATGAAGCGCGAGCAGAAAACGCTTGCCGATCGTCATGGCCGGATGGTGCCGCTGGTCATCAAGATCGCGCCCGACCTGAACGACATGCAAATCGAGGCGATCGCCAAGATCGCCGTATCGCAAGGCATGAACGGCATCATCGCCGCCAACACCACGATCTCGCGCGAGCAGGTCTTGGGGCAGCCGCATGCAGAGGAGACCGGCGGCCTGTCGGGTGCCCCGGTGTTCGCAGCGTCGAACCGGGTGATTCGCGCGCTGGCCGGCCATCTGGACGGCGCGCTGCCGATCATCGGCGTCGGCGGCATCATGAGCGGCGCCGATGCGCGCGCCAAGATCGAGGCCGGTGCGAGCCTGGTGCAGTTTTACAGTGGGCTGATTTATCGCGGCCCTGGCCTGGTGGCCGAAGTGGCACGCGCGTTGCGACACCAATGAGCAGCGCTCGGACCGGGGACAATTCGTATGCGCGTTTGCCAACCGCGCCATCATGTTCCCTTGGTGTTTGCGGCGCACCTTGAAAGCAATCGACGAAAGGATTCAATCATGATTATCAGCGGCCTGTTTCACGTAGCCATCAAGAGCAACGACCTGGAAGCGACATGTGCGTTCTATTGCGATGTTCTGGGGCTCCTGGAGGTGTTCCGGCCAGACTTCGGCTATCCCGGTGCCTGGCTTGCCTGCCCCTTGCCTGGTGGCCAGGCCATCATCCATGTCTATGCCGGCGGCCCCGCGCTACGCGCCGCAGGGCGCGCGCCGGTGGGCTCGGCGGCGATTGACCATCTTTCGCTTGCCTGTGCCGGTTATCACGAGTTTGCCGCACGCTTCCGGCTAAGCGGGCTTGCGTACCGCGAGTTTCTGGTGCCCGGCACCAGCTTGTGGCAATTGTTTGTATATGACCCGAGCGGCGTGCAGATCGAGCTTACTTTCGAGGGCAAGGCTGAAGCGGGTCCGTCGCCGGACATGTCGCCAGGCCGCGCTTACGTCGCGGGCAGCAGCTTTTTCGACGCCGCTGCCTACCCCAGGCTACGCCGGGCGCCGCCTGCCTGACTGCGCAACGCCAACCCCTGCGCGCTCAGCCCCATATAGGCACTGCACTAGTTCAGCGCGTTCTTAACCGAGGGCAGCCTCGACCGCGCGCATCGCCATCACAGTCACCAGGTGGGCGCGGTGATCGGCCTGCGCGTGCAGATCCGAATTCAGCCCTTGTTCCGGCACCTTGATGGCGGCGATCGCCTGCGGCGCAAAGCGCGCCGAGAGGGCTTTTTCCATCGCCGGCACGCGAAACACACACGGCGCGGCACCGGTCACGGCCACCCGCACGCCTGACCCCAGATCAGCGACGAACACGCCCACGATCGCATAACGCGAAGCGGGGTTCCGGAACTTCATGTAGGCCGCGCGCACGGGTACGGGAAAACTCACCTCGATAATGATCTCGCCGGCTTGAAGCGCGGTTTCGAACATGCCGGTGAAAAAGTTGTCGGCGGGAATCCGGCGGAGGTTGGTGACGACCGTCGCGCCCAGGGCCAAAAGACCGGCCGGATAATCCGCCGAGGGATCGTTGTTGGCCACCGAACCGCCGATGGTGCCCATGTTGCGCACCATGCGATCGGCGATGCCGCCGGCCAAAGACGCCAGCGCCGGAATCGCCGCCAGCACGGCAGCCGATGCCGCCACTTCGGCATGCCGGGTCATCGCGCCGATGGTGACGGTGTTGCCTTCGACGCGAATGCCCGACAAACCCTTGATCGCGCCCAGGTCGATGATCTCGCCGTTGTCGGCCAGGCGCAGCTTCATCGCCGCCACGAGGCTCTGGCCACCCGCCAGAAGTTTCGCCTGTGGTGCCGCGGCCAGGCTGGCGGCGGCAGCCTCGACCGTGGCCGCGCGCTGGTATTTGAATGCGTACATGTCAAGCCCCTTGGGTCAGATGCGGATTTCGATACCGGCGCTCAATTGGCCACAGCCTTAGCACCGGCCATCACCGCCTTGACGATGTTGTGATAGCCGGTGCAGCGGCACAGGTTGCCGTCGAGTTGCTCGCGTACCTGTGCTTCGGTCGGTTGCGGCGTGTGCTTGACCAGATCGATCGCGCTCATCACCATGCCCGGGGTGCAGAACCCACACTGCAAGCCATGCTGCAGGCGAAACGCCTCCTGCATCGGATGCAGCGTGCCGTCGGGTGCCGCCACCCCTTCGATGGTGGTCACGCACGAACCTTCGGCCTGCATCGCCAGCATATTGCAGCTCTTGACCACGCGGCCGTCAAGATGGATGGTGCAGGCGCCGCATTGGGCGGTATCGCAGCCGATGTGGGTGCCGGTCAGGCGCAGCACATCGCGAATGAAATTCACCAGCAAGGTGCGCTCCTCGACCTCGTGGCTGACAGCCTTGCCGTTGACTTGCATCGAAACCGTAAGCGACATGAGAATTCCTTTTTTGTCAGTGCCGACGCAGATTATCAGGGTCGGACCATGCTGAGTGGCCAGCGAATATAACTCGAATCGGTCCGCGCCGAACGCCGATCCCCGAACTGCGGAAAACCGCGGCAATCACTACGATGCGTAGTGAACACAGGGCGCCCTCGACTGCGTCGCCGCCAGCCCGCACTCCGTGCTCAATCACCATCGCACCGGTGCGGCCGGCATCCAAGTGGCGTGCGCATCAATCATGGCGCACCAAGCAGCCCGACGACGGCATAATGCCGGCTTTCCCATTCAGTTGGAGAACCACCTTGAAACGCTTGGCACTTACCGCGATCCTGGCCCTGTCCGTTTGTTCCACCGCAATCGCGCAGACCGCTCCCGCTACGACAACCACCGCCAGCGGCCTTGCCTATCTCTCTGTCAAGGACGGTACCGGTGCAAGCCCGAAGGCGAGCGACACAGTGAAAGTGCATTACAAGGGCACCTTTACCGACGGCCGCGAATTCGACAGCTCCTACAAGCGTGGCACGCCGCTCGAATTTCCGCTCAACGGCGTGATCAAGTGCTGGACCGAAGGCGTGCAACTGATGAAGGTGGGCGGCAAGGCGCGCCTCACCTGCCCGCCCGGCATTGCCTACGGCGAACGCGGCGCCGGCGGCGTCATTCCACCCAACGCAACCCTCAACTTCGACATCGAATTGCTGGGCATCGTCGGGCGCTAGCAGCCTGTCTCCATGCGTACGACCTGCATCCTGCCACGATGGAGGTGCGGGCTTCGACAAGCCGCAGCGCAGCGATGTCGAAAGCGCGGGACCACGCGGGACTTGCGTTATGCGCATGGGCGCCGGAAACCCCGACAAGCCTAGTAAAGTAGCGCTTGCCCGGCGGCTTCGCGCCACCGCGATACTCGCAGCCCAACACTCTCCACCAAGGTAGCTTCCCCATGCCCAACGCACTCACCAAGGATGGCATCAGCCTCTACTACGAAGAAGCGGGCGCCGGCACGCCGCTGATTTTCGTGCATGAATTCGCTGGCGACTGGCGCAGCTGGGAGGCGCAGATGCGCTTTTTCTCGCGCTATTACCGGGTCATCACCTACAGCGCGCGCGGCTTCAAGCCTTCCGCGATTCCGGCCGATCCGGCAATGTATTCGCAGGCCCATGCGCGCGACGACATCATCGCCGTGCTGGATCACCTGAAGATCGAACGCGCCCACATTGCCGGGCTGTCGATGGGCGGCTTCGCCACTCTGCACGCCGGCATCACCTACCCGGGCCGCGCCCGCTCGCTGGTGATCGCCGGTTGCGGCTATGGCGCGGCGCCGTCGGAGAAAGAAAAATTCCAGCAGGAATGCGAAGCGGCGGCGCGATTGTTCGAAACCGACGGTGCCGACACTTCGAAGCAATATGCGATCGGCCCGACGCGGGTGCAGTATCAAAACAAGGACCCGCGCGGCTGGGCCGAGTTCGCGCAGCAATTGAGCGAGCACGATTGGCAGGGCCAGGCCAATACCATGCGCGGGGTGCAGATGAAGCGGCCGTCGCTGTGGGAGCTTGAAGGCGAGATGAAGAAGATCGGCGTGCCAACCCTGATTGTCACCGGTGACGAGGACGATCCCTGCCTGGAACCAGCCTTGCTGATGAAGCGCGCGATCGCCAGTGCCGGGCTGGTGGTGCTGCCGCAGGCCGGCCACACCATCAACCTGGAGGATCCCGAACCATTCAACCGCGCGATGCTCGACTTCTTCACCCGCGTCGATGCCGGACGCTGGGCCAGCCGCGACACCCGCTCGATCGCCTCCGGCATCATCGGCTTTCGCAAGTAAGGCGTGAACATCGACACCATGCATATCGAGACCGACGTTCTGATCATCGGCGCCGGCGGCGCCGGCATGTATGCCGCCATCGAGGCCGCGCGCCGCGGCGCGCAGGTAGTGCTGCTCGACCGCAGCCTGATCGGGCGCGGCGGCGCGACGGTGATGGCGCAGATGACTGTGGCCGCCGCAGTCGGCGAACAAACCCCGGATCACTGGGAACACCATCTGGCAGATACCCTCAAGGCCGGGCGCGGACTGTGCGACCCGGCGCTGTCACGCCTGCTATGCGAGGAAGGCGTCGAGTGCATTCGCGAAATGGATGCTTGGGGAGTGGGCTGGGCGCGGGTTCCCGCAGCCGACGATGCGCCGCCAAAAGGCTTGCGCGCGGTGATGGCGCCGGGCCACGACCGGGCGCGCTGCGTCTATGTCGATTTCCTCAACACCGGCCCGGCGGTGTCGCGCACCTTGCGCACCCAGGTGATCCGCACCCCGGGCATTCGCCGCGTCGGCGATCTGGTCGTCACCGACCTGGCCATGCGCGAGGGCCGTTGCGCCGGCGCCATCGCCATGCATGCACCGACATCGAAAGTGGTCAGCATCGCCGCCAAGGCCACCATCGTCGCCACCGGCGGCCTGACCCGCCTGTACCGGCGCAACAGCGCCTCGGTCAACATGGGGGGCGACGGCTACGCGCTGGCCCTGCGCGCCGGGGCCGAGCTGATCGACATGGAGTTCGTGCAGTTTTTCCCGATCGGCCACCTGGCACCGCGCCTGATCGGTATGGATCCGATCATGTGGGATCCGTTCCGCTACAAACTGGGCGGCCGGCTGCTCAATGGCGAGATGCAGGAATTCACCGAACGCTACGGCATGGCGGAATCGGGCACATACATCGTCACGCGCGATCTCGCCACCTATGCGATCACCAAGGAAGTCGAAGCCGGGCGCGGCTCGCCGCACGGCGGCGCCTATTTGTCGTTTCAGCATTGCGACGCCGCGGAACTGCGTGCCGCGTTCGGCCCGGTGATCGCGCGCCTGGCCAAGCAGGGCATCGACCTGACGCGCGATGCAATCGAAGTCGCGCCGATCGCCCACTATCACATGGGCGGCATCCGGGTGGACACACGGATGGCCACCGCGGTGCCCGGCCTCTACGCCGCCGGCGAAGCCGTGGGCGGTGCCAATGGCGCCAACCGCCTGTCGGGCAATGCGATCACCGAAGCGTTCGCCTTTGGCCGAGCCGCCGGGCGCAGCGCGGCCGCGGCTGTGGCCAAGCCCGGCGTCGCGCCCTGGGATGGCGCCTTGTCCGTAGCCGAAGCCGCTCTCGCCGGCGGCGTGGTGCGCACGCTGCCGTTCAACCCGGCCGGGATGCTGGTCAAGCTGCAGGCATTGATGGCCGACGATGTCGGCCCGTTTCGCACCGCTGCCGGCCTCACCCGTGCGCTCGAACAACTCAGCGCCATGCGCGCAACGCTCGGCGAATTTCCGCCGCGCGCGGGCGATTCATTCGATGCCGCACGCCTTGACTGGCTCGACTTGCGAAACATGCTGCTGGTGGCCGAAACAGTCGCCCGCGCCGCTCTGCTGCGCAACGAAAGCCGCGGCGCGCATCAGCGCGAGGATCATCCCGGACTGGAAGCGCACTGGGCGGTCAACCAGGTCGTCACGCTCAAGGCAGGCGCGCTTGGCATCACGCAGCGCCCCGTGCCGCAGGCACAGGAGGCATACGCATGAACCGGGACGGCAACACCACCCTGACCGCAACGCTGACAATCCAGCGCGGCGTACCTGGCCAAGCGGCGCGCACCGAAACGCGCGAGGTGCCGTTCGAAGCCGGGCAATCGGTGCTTGACGGTCTGCGCTGGATTCGCAGCCACGACGACGCAACGCTGGCGTTCCGCTTTTCATGCATCAACGCCAATGCCTGCAAGGAATGCATGATGCAGATCGACGGCAAGACGCAATACGCCTGCACTGCGCGCCTCGAAGCGCGCGAAATGCAGATCGCGCCACTGCCCAACAAAACATTGATCCGCGACCTGTGGACCGAAATCGCGCCGAGCGACGAACGCCTGGACTGAAGCCTGGCCGCAGCGCCGGGTTGCACCCTTTCGCACGGCTATCGCCCTGATCATCAACCCGAAGCCGGCACCAGGGGCGCTAGAATCAAGCTGCGCCTGACACCCGATACCCGGAGACGAAATGAAAAACATGATCAAGGTGACCACGCGGTTCGCCCGAGCCCTGCTACCTGCCTGCGCCCTGCTGGTGATGCTCGGCACGGCACCTGCGGCTCACGCGCAGAAATTCCCCGATAAACCGATTCGCCTGATCGTGCCGTTTCCGCCGGGCGGCGGCAATGACATTCTGGCGCGCGCACTGGCGCCGAAGCTGGCCGAGCTGTTGGGTCAGCCGGTGGTCATCGACAACCGTGCGGGCGCCGGCGGCAACATCGGCACTGAAGCGGCGGCCAAGGCCGCGCCCGACGGCTCGACCATCGTCATCGCATCCAACCAGGTCACCATCAATCCCTGGCTGATCGCCAAGCTGCCGTTCGATATCGAAAGGGATTTCGCACCGGTGGCCCAGGTGGCCTCGGTGCCGATGGTGCTGGCGGTACATCCCGCGGTGGCGGCGCAGAATGTGCGCGAACTGATCGCGCTGGCCAAAAGCGGCGCCGGCAAGCTCAACCACGCCACCCCGGGCAACGGCACGCCGCAGCACATCGCCTTCGAGGTGTTCAATCATGCCGCCGGCGTGCAGATCACGCACATCGCCTACAAGGGCACCACCCCGGCGATCGCCGATCTGCTGGGCGGCCAGGTGCAGGCGGCCATCGGCACCATGGCCTCGCTTGAGCCGCACATCAAGGCGGGCAAACTGCGCGCCCTGGCGGTCACCACCGCGAAGCGCTCGGCGGCCATGCCCAATCTGCCCACCATCGCCGAAGCCGCGCTGCCCGGCTTCGAGGTGCCGCTCTGGTATTCAATCCTGGCGCCGGCTGGCACACCGAAAGACGTGGTGGCACGCCTCTCTGCGGAGATCGCACGCACACTGGCCACCCCGGACATCCGCGACCGCTTGACCGGCCAGGGATTCGAAGTGACCTACCTCAATGCCGAGCAAATGGGCGAACTGATACGCCGCGACACCCTGCGCTGGCAAAGGTCGATCAAGGAGATCGGCTTGAAGCTTGAGCCTTGACGGCTCCCGTGTTCCCATGAGTTCGATCAACGCCGCCCTGGAAGGCATCCGGGTACTCGACTTCTCGATGGTCGGCGCCGGCCCCGCCTGCGGCATGCTGCTCGGTGACATGGGCGCTGCAGTGATCAAGATCGAGTCGCCGGCTGGAGACGTCGGGCGCAAGCTTGGTCCGCCCTGGCAGGGCGGCGAATCGGTGGTGTCGATGAGCTTCAACCGCAACAAGCGCTCGCTGGTGGTCGATCTAAAGCAGGCGGCCGGTGTCGAGATCGTGTTGCGCATGGCGGCGCAGGCCGATGTGGTGCTGGAGAGCTTTCGCCCCGGCGTGATGGAAAAACTGGGCCTGGGCTACACCACGCTGGCGGCACGTTTTCCACGCCTGGTCTACTGCTCGGTATCGGCCTATGGCCAGAGCGGCCCATGGCGCGACAAGCCGGGCGTCGACGGCATCGTGCAGGCGGTTTCCGGCCTGATGAGCCAGGTCGGCACACCCGGCGCACCGCCGATGAAAGTGCAGATACCGGCGGCCGATGTGGTCACCGGCTTTCTCGCCACCACCGCGGTGCTGGCGGCGCTGCGCGTGCGTGACCAGCCGGGGTCCTTGCAGGGGTGCGGCCAGCACCTCGACATGAGCCTGTACAACAGCGCGCTGATGCTGCAGCAATCCGCTATCGCCTCCTACCTTTCGAGTGGCGAGGTGCCGCCGAAAAGCGGCAGCGCGGCACCTTACTCGGCCCCCAATGAAGCTTATCCGACCAAAGACGGCTGGATCATGGTCGCCGCCTATCACGACGACCGCTGGAAGGCCTTTTGCAAGGTCATCGGCGATCCGGCGATGAGCGTCATGCCGGAATTCGCCAGCAGCCCGCTGCGGGTCGCCAACCGCGATGCCCTGACCCGCGCGGTGTCCCTCAGGTTGGCGGGCAAGACCAGCGCCGAATGGCAGGTGCTGTTGGAAGCCGCCGACATCATCTGCGGTCCGATTGCCGAATACGACGCCGTGATGGCGCAGCCGCAACTGGCACACAACGGCGCGATCGTCGAAATGGAGCATCCGCGTGCAGGCACGGTGCGGATGCCGGGCTCGGCCATCGGCGACCGCGATGCGCAGGCGCGGGTACGCCTGCCGCCCCCCATGGTCGGCGAACACAGCCGCGAGGTGCTCGCCGATTTCGGCTTTGCCAAGTCCGAGATCGAAACATTGCTTGCGGCACGCACGGTGATTCAGAATCGAGGAGATTGACCCGATGATATTCAAAGCCATCCGCCTGTTTCAGGAAGGCGGCGCGCGCGTCAGCCACATGCTCGAACAAAGCCTCGATGATCTCGACGCCGGTGAAGTGGTGATCGAGTCGCGCTATGCAGCGGTCAACTACAAGGATGCGCGCGCCGTCAGCGGCGTCGGCAACGTGATCAAACGCTTTCCGTGCGTACCGGGCATCGAGGTCTCGGGCACGGTGTTGGCATCGACCAGCCCGGCGTTCCGTGCAGGCGACGCGGTCACCGTGCAGGGCGGGCAGGAATTCGGGATTCGCCACGACGGTGCATTCGCCGAGCGGGTGCGGGTGCCGGCGGCCTGGGTGGCGCCGATTCCGGCCGGCTTCGACGCCCATGACGTGGTGGCGCTCGGCATCGGCGCCTACACCGCCGCAGTCGCGGTCGAGGAGCTGATCGCACGCGGCGTGACACCGGCACATGGCCCGATCGCCATCACCGGCGCCACTGGCGGCTGTTCCAGCTTCGCCATCGACATGCTGGCCGGGCTCGGCTACACGGTGGTGGCCAGTACCGGAAAAAGCGAAGCGGCCGGGTATCTGAAGGCCATCGGCGCCGCGGAAGTGATCGGCCGCGATGCGATTGCCACAAGCGACAAGCCGCTCGACGAGCAACGCTGGGCCGGCGCCATCGATGCGGTCGGCGGCAAGCCGCTGCAAGACCTGCTGCGCACCATGAAAAAGCGTGGCGTGGTGTGCTCGTTCGGCAATGCCGCCGGCGAATCCTTCACCAGCTCGATCTACCCGTTCATCCTGCGCTCGGTGGCGCTGGCCGGGATCAACGCCAACCACCCGCTGCCCGACCGCGGCAGCGCCTGGACGCGCATGGCGCGCGGCGGCGACCTGCGGCCGCGGCATCTCGACAAAATCTGTTTCGATATCCCGTTTTCAGGGCTGATGGACTACTGCGCGGAAGCGATCGCCGGCGGCATTCGCGGCCGCGCGGTGGTGCGCTTCGGCTAGCAACCTGTCGGACTTGGGGAACCGTCGGCCAGGCTCAGCCGGCCGCCGCTCGGTAGACCTGCTCCAGGACTTCCTCCTGCCAAGTGGTGGTGCCAAGCGAGGTCGCTGTGTGCGCCATGAAGCTGCTGCCGCTGGCGCCATGCCAGTGGCGCTCGCCGGCGCCGATCCACACCACATCGCCGGTGCGAATCGCCTGCGGCTGACCGCCCTCGACGCACACAAAACCGCTGCCTGAAGTCACCTGCAGGATCTGGCCCTGCTCGTGCGCATGCCAGTAGGTGCGCCCACCGGGTGCGAAAAACACATTGTTGACCGTCACCTTGTCGGTGGTTGGCATCACCGGATCGCCCCACACCACACCGCTGAAGGTTGAAGAACGTTGTTCGGAAACGGTGCCTTGCGCCCTGCCGTGAAACACTTTCATTTGTCGCCTCCTGTCGATAATTTCAGTTTGACCTGCACGCGGATGCCGCCCGACACATCACCAATCGCATCAACCACCCGATTGCTGACCTGATCACCGTAGCCCAGCGCACAAGCCAGGCCGAAGCTGGCGAGCGGCCCGGCGGAATTCAATGATGCCACCCCCAACTCGCGCACCAGTTCGAGATACAGCACCACATCCTTGGTCATCAGCCTGCTGGTCAACCCGCCTTCGATATAGTCGCCATCGACGATTTTCGGAAAGCGGGTCTGGGTGGCGTAGCTCACACCGCTGCTGCTGTTGAGAACCTCGAGCAGCAGATGCGGGTCGAGACCGGCCTTGTTGCCCGCCACCATGATTTCCGCAGTCGCCGCCAGACTCACCGCATTGAGAAAATTGTTCAGCAGTTTGGTGCTGTGGCCCGCGCCGCTCGCGCCCATGTTGAGCACCTTGGCGGAAATTGGCTTGAAGACCCATGCCACCGCCTCGATCGACGCCGCATCGCCACCGACCATCAGCGTAAGCGTGCCCTTGTCGGCTGCCGCAGGCCCACCCGAAATGCCGGCATCAATGAAATGCACGCCGCACTCTCGAAACAATCCGTTCAAGCGAATGCTCGAACTGGCGGCCGCAGTGCTCAAATCGATCACTGTCTGCCCTGCCCGGCAAGCGGCGAGTACACCTTCGGCACCTTCGACGACCGCCTCAATCACTTTGCTGTCCGGCAGCGAGAACAGCACCACATCGGCGAACTCCACGACCTCTTTCACCGACGCCGCCGCTCGCGCACCAGCGGCGGCGGCGCGCCCGGGCGCGGCATCGTAGCCAAGCACGTCGATACCAGCGGCAAGCATGCGCCGTGCCATCCGGCCGCCCATGTTGCCCAGCCCGATGATGCCGATCCTCGTTGTATTCATGATCACCCTCCCTCATGGCGCATGCTCCATCCGCCTGCGCCCACGGCTCATACCTTAGCGCATTTTCCGCCAGACATCTTGCGCCAGATTCTCCGGTAATTGGCGCCGCGTGTTGCGCGGCATACGGTTCGATGCTAAATTTCGCGCTCCAAAAAGGAGATGCCGATGGCGACTTTTCCCGACCCCGCATGGCTGGACGCTTACCGTGAACGGGTCAATGCCGATCCCGAAATGGAAGTCGTCGGCACCTGGTTTTCCACCTCGCTGTCGTTCACCTTTGGCGACAAGCGCTGCGTCGTGCGCGTCGAGCGCGGCAGGATCGTCGACATCAACAACGCACCGCGCTTCGATGCGCGTTCGATTTTCGGCTTTCGCGCGCCGATGGCGGTGTGGGAAAAATTTGTAAGACCGCAACCGCCTGCGCTCTACCATGATTTCTTCGCGATGCTCATGCGCGTACCTGAGTTCGTGCTCGAAGGCGATGGCCTGGTGGCGATGCAAAACGCGCGTGCGCTGCATCGCATGATGAACCTGATGCGCGGTTAGGGGAAAGACAATGCCAAAATTCGAACCGATTCTCGGCCGCTATGTGGAAGTCAGCGTCGGTGGCGCCGCCTGTCGCGTGTTTTTCGAGGAGGCCGGGCAGGGCATCCCCTTGCTCTGCCTGCATACCGCCGGCGCCGACAGCCGGCAATGGCGCCATGTGCTCAATGACCCCGAGATCACACGGCGCTTCCGGGTCATCGCCTTCGACCTGCCCTACCACGGCCGCTCGACGCCGCCGGACCGCTGGTGGTTGTCGAAGTACCGGCTCACTACCAGTCGTTATCTGGAAACCATTCGCGCGTTCTGGCAAACCCTCGAACTGGAACGCCCTGTTGTGATGGGCTGCTCGATGGGCGGCGCGATCGCGCTCAAAGTAGCCGCCGATTACCAGAATGAATTGACCGGCATTGTCGGGCTCGAATCGACGGCATACGCACCCGGCCGCTACAACGACTTCCTGCACCATCCGGCGGTTCACGGCGGCGAGCTTGCCGCAACCTACACCGCCGGGCTCAACGCGCCTGCCAGCCCAGAAGTGTCCAAGCGGGAGAACTGGTGGACCTACAGCCAGGGCGGCCCCGGTGTTTATGCCGGTGACGTGCACTACTACAGCTTCGACTGGGATGCGCGCGAGGACATCAAGCGCATCGATACCGGCATATGCAAAGTGTCGTTGCTCACCGGCGAATACGACTATTCATGCACACCAGAAATGACGGAGGCGGTCGCGCGTTCAATTTCGGGATCCCGCATGACCATCATGAAAGGCATGGGGCATTTCCCGATGGTCGAGAACTACCCGATGTTCCAGCCGTTCCTGCTGCCCGAACTGGCGTTCATGGCAGGTTGAAACCACTCGCCACATTTGCCGCGTCGCTCTGCGCGGTTTCTTCGAGCGCGGCTGCGCCCCTCTCGATGGCCTGCCATTGAGAGGGGCGTCCCGGCGGCTATTTCTTCGACCAGATCGGCTTTGCCAGCGCCGAGGCCGGTGGATAAACCACCACCGGCTCGCCCTTCTGCCATTGCACGATAACCAGGTCAGCGCCTTCGCGCCGGCCCTTGTTGTCGAATTTGAGTCGCCCGCCCGGGAAAAAGCGCGCCGAGCCCGACGTAGGGGCCCAGGATGGTGCCGAGTCCAAACCAGGTGAACGTATACAGCGTGACGTACATCCCCAACATCAGGAACTCCCCTTGCGCGAAATTGATCACGCGCATGACGCCGAAAATGAGCCCGAGGCCGACGCACATCAGTACGTAAACGCTGCCCACCAGCAGTCCGGCGGCAGTGCCTGCAGCAGGTTTTCCGCAAACGTGAGGAGGCTATCCATGCTCACCATCCGCCATTGGCCGGAAGCGCGGCAGCGTCATGCCCGCGCGCACCTCTTCGTAATCGATGCACACGGCCAGCCCGACCGCGAGTCGGTGGTTGGGCAGGCCGACGACGCTTGCGGTCAGGCGCGGCCCTTCCTCAAGTTCGACCTGCACCACGTTGTAGGGAACATCGGCGGCGAACGCGGGGAACCATGCCTTGTGCACCACCGTCCAGGTCGACACCCTGCCGCGCCCGCTCGCCTCACGCCATTCGAGCTGGTCCGAAAAGCAGGCCGGACATACCGGTCCGGGCGGCAGGTGCCACTCGCCGCAATTGAGGCAATGGGGCAACAGCAGCTTGCGCTCGCGCAACGCGCTCCAGAACGGCGCCGAATCCGGCGTAATCCGCGGCAGCGCCTTGGTATGCGCGATCATCGAAGACGGATCCAATCCACTCATGTGAAGGCCCTGCAAGAAGAGACTTTCAGTGTCAAGGACCGCTCCGAAACTTCGAGTCCTGCGTTCAGCATTCTTGTGAAACCCTCGGACAGGAACATGCTCTGGCTCAGTTCCGGAAAATAACGGAGTCGCCCCACGCCGTCGCCCACTGCATATGGCGTGCGTTCGCGACCTGCCTCTCACCGGCGGCGCCGCGCAGTTGGCGGACGATTTCGAGGATCGAGTTCCAGCCGCCGATGTGGGCCTCCGACAACAGGCCGCCCGAGGTATTCATCGGCAATTCCCCTTCGAGTTCGATGCGCCCTCCCTGCACCCATGTCGCGGCTTCGCCCGGCCCGCAAAAACCGAAGCGCTCCAGCGTGAACAGGATCAAGGGCGAAAACGCGTCGTATGTGTAGAGGCCGTCGATTTCGCCGCGTGTGATGCCCGCCATGCGGTAGGCCAATAGCTCATGTTCATCCGGGCTCGCATGCCCGGTCCGCTGCTGGTTGATGCCCAGGCCGCGCGGCGCGAATATGAATTCGTCGCGTCCGGTCCGCAGGCCCTGCATGCCGGATATGTAGACCGGGCGCTGCTTGAGGTCGCGCGCGCGTTCGGCCGAAGTGACCAGTGCAACGGCCGCGCCATCGGTGATGAGGCAGCAGTCGAACAGCCGCAGCGGGTCGACCACCATGCGCGCGGCCTGGTGATCGTCGAGCGTCATCGGCGTCTTCATCAGCGCATAAGGGCTCTTCAAGGCGTGCTTGCGAAACGCGATCGGCACCGCTGCGAGCTGCTCGCTGGTGGCGCCATAACGCGCCATGTAGCGCTGCATCGCAAGTGCCGCTCCCCCCGCTGGCGCGGTAAGCCCGTAAGCCGGGGCCTCGCCATGGGTGCCTCCATCCTCGCGGGTGCCTTCGAAGTCGTCCGGTCCGCCGAGGATATGACGCTCGCGGGTGAAGCTGATCGCGGTAACGCATGCGACCACGTCCGCCAAACCGCAGGCGACCGCCATCGCGGCCTGCTGGATCGCGCTGGTCACGAAACGCCCGTGCAGCCAGGATTGGCTGACCCAGCGTACATCAAGACCATAGGCTTCCGCCACCCGATCGTAGTCGATGCCCAGTGGCCAACCCATGTGGACGGCGATGCCGTCGACGTCGGCACGGGTCAGGCCGGCGTCGTCAAGCGCGGCCTTGAGCGCGGTCGCGCCAAGCGCGAGCTGGCTGTGCGGCAAAAAGCGGCCGTATTGACTCTGGCCGATGCCGGCGATCGCGGTCTGGTCACGCAGTAAAAGTGTCATCCAATCACCCGTTCGGCCGCAGCAGGACGCGCCCGGTGATGCGGCCAGCTTCCATCAATGCGTGTGCCTCGCCCGCTTCCTCGAGTGCCAGCGAGCGGCTGACCATCGCCCTGACCTGGCCGCGCTGCATCAAAGCGAGCACATCCTCCAGTTGGTTTCTTGAAGTGCTGGTCACAGAAAGCATGGACTGGTTCTTGAGGAATAGCTGCGCCGGATTGAACGGTACAAACTCGCCGGTGAGCTGGCCGATCAGTATCCAGCGGCCGGCGATGCCGAGGCTGCGGCGCATCGGTTCGAACAGTGGCGTGCCGACGTTGTCAATGAGCACGTCGACACCGCGCCCATCGGTAAGGCGCCTGACCTCTGGCGAAAAATCGGCGCCGCGCGCGTGCACGACCACCTGGTGCGCGCCCATTTCGCGGATCAGGTCGGCCTTGTCCGGCGAGGTCGTTTGCGCGATCACATACGCGCCGGCCAGGCGCGCCAGCTGCACCGCGTGCAAGCCGAGCCCGCCTCCGGCGCCGGTGACCAGCGCGAATTCTCCCATTTGCAGCTTGCCGACATCGCGCACGCCGTTCAGGACGGTACCGATCGCGCACGAGGCGATCGAGGCGTCCGCGAGCGATACGCCTTGCGGAACCAGAGCCAGGTTGTCGTCTTCGACCGCGACATGCTCGGCATAACCGCCGACCAACCCCCAGTCACCGAGAAACTTGCGGTCGGGGCACAGCGTCTCGCGGCTGCTCCGGCAAAAGCGGCACGCGCCGCAAATGTGGTAGCGCTGCGTTGTGGCGACCCGGTCACCGGTCTTGAAACGCGTTACCTCGCTGCCGGTCTCGACGACGGTGCCGGCAATCTCGTGGCCGAGCACGCAGGGCATCTTCACCCCGGCCTTGAGCGTGCCGGCACGCGTCAGCAGGTCGTGAAAGCAGACCCCGCAAGCATCGACCTTGATGATCGCGTCGCGCGCACCCGCGACCGGGTCGGGGATGCTTTCGAACCGCATCGCATCGATGCCGCCGGGCTCACGCACAACCATTGCCTTCATCGCAAGCTCCTCATGTAGCCGGAACGAATTTCACCAGGGTTACCTCCGGCGTCGCCGGCTCGAAGGTCGCCCACACCCGCATGCCGATGCGTACCTGGCCCTGCGCCATGCCGACTACGTTGCTGAACATGCGCACGCCCTCATCGAGCCGGACCTGGATGACGTCGTAGGGCACCTCGGCCTTGAAGGCCGGCCAGTAGGCGCGGTGAAAAGTGCAAAACGTCTCGACCACGCCGGCACCGGAGCTGGCCACCCATTCACTGTTTTCGCCACGGCACTGCGCACACAGGCGCGTCGCCGGAAAGCGGTGAGTACCGCAGTCACGGCAGCGCTGCAGCATGAGTTCGCCGCGCTTGGCGCCTTGCCAGAACGGGCGGTTGGGCGGGTCGTCTGGCGGCAACGGCTTGGCGTAGTCGCTCATAGCGCGTCGCGGCCGTAGATGATCGAGGTGATCACCGGTGCCGCTGTCATGTACTGCACCAGCCCGGCATCTGACACCTGGCGCGCGCCGCATGCCCCGCGTACCTGGCGCACCGCTTCGACGTTCAATGCCCAGCCTTGCATGTAGGACTCCGACAGGTGGCCCCCGCTGGTGTTGGTCGGCAGCGCGCCGCCGAGCGCCAGCCTGCCGTCGGCCACGAATGGACCGCTCTCGCCGACCGGGCAGTAGCCGAAGCCTTCGAGCGAGAACAACACCGTGGGCGTAAAGTTGTCGTAAATCATCAGCGCATCCATGTCGGCGGGCCCCGCGCCGGCCATCGCATATACATCAGCGGCGACGCGCTGCATGGTGCCATGCCAATAGTCATCCGGCGGAAACGTCGACCCTGCGAGTTGCGCGGCCTGCGCGAAGCCGCGAATGTAAGCTGGCGGCTGGCGCAAATCGCGCGCCCGGTCCGACGAAGTGAGGATCATCGCAACGCCGCCGTCGTTGATCAGGCAATAGTCGAGCAGGCGCAGCGGTTCGCAAATGAAGCGCGCGGCACGGTATTCCGCGAGCGTGAACGGAGTGCGCATCACCGCGTCCGGGTTCAGGCTGGCGTGGTGGCGAAATGCGCAAGCGATCGCGCCCAGCTGATCGGTGGTGGTGCCGTACTGCTCCATGTGGCGGCGCATCATCAGCGCATGAAACGCGCCCGGCGAAGTCATGCCGTAGGGAAACCACATGCCTGCACCGCCGCTGCCGTAGGCATCCGAGGCACCGCCGTAGTGATCGCCCGCCGAGCGGCCATTGTTGCCGTAGACGAGCGCGACCGTCTCGGCCATGCCGGCGGCGATCACCGCGACCGCGGTCTGGATGCAGATGCCGGAGAACCGCCCCTGCCCCGGCGTGATGGTGGTGTAGCGTGGATTCAAGCCGGTGATCTCGCCGAAGCGCTGGTAATCCGGAATGCGGTTGATGATCAGGCCGTCGATGTCATCGAAACCGAGACCGCAGTCGTCGAGCGCTTCCTTGAGTGCCCAGGCACCGAGGTCGTAGGCGTCGTACTCGGGCAAGCGGCCATAGCGCGTCGTCCCCACCCCTGCAATTGCGACGGTTCCGGCAAGCGCCTGGTTCACGCGCCGAACCTCGACTCGGGCAAGCCGCGCACACCCGGATCGAGCGCGAACACACCGCCAGCCTGCGGTTGCGTCAGGTGTGCGTCCGCCGGAAGATCAAAACGGGCGCTGGCTACGTAAAGTGTGGCCAGATCGGGGCCGCCGAACATGCAGGTTGTCGGCCGCTGCACCGGCAGGCGAATGCTGCGATCGAGCGAGCCGTCGGGCGCGTAGCGATGGATACACCAGCGATCGAACTGCGCACTCCATACGTAACCTTGCGCGTCGACTGTCATGCCGTCAGGCCCGCCATTCCCGGGCGCGACTTCCGCGAACACGCGCCGGTTCGAGATTTCGCCGGCGACCGCATCGAAGTCATAGCAATAGATGTGCCGCGACGGCGTATCGGTGAAGTACATGACGCGGTCGTCAGGACTCCAGCCGATGCCGTTCGAGACCGTGAAACCACGGTCCATGGTGGTGACACGAAAGTCGGGGTCGAGCCGGAATAGGCGGCCGATGGCGTTACTGACGCTGCGATCGAGCGTGCCGGCCCAGAAACGCCCCATCCGATCGACCTTGCCGTCATTGAACCGCTCGTCGCCGAAGTCGAGGCCGGCAACATCGCGCCAGTTGAATTCAGCACCCGGTGCATCGAGTGTCGCGAAGCCCTTCTGGAAAGCGAACAGCAGGCCGCCGTCCTTGCGCAAGGCGAAGGAGCCCGGCCGCTTGGGCAGGGGCCAGTGATCGGTACGGCCCGATACCGGTTCGAAGCGCCACAACTGTACGCTCACGATATCGATCCACCACAGAACCTGATCGCGCGGGCACCACAACGCGCCTTCGCCGAGCATGTTGCCGCAGTCGACGACACAGGTCGCTTCGCCAGAACTCACGTCTCCTCCGTTCGGCGCATCCCGCAGAATCAAGACGCGGGATGCGCATTTGAATTTGAGTATGTTTTAATACTAACCAATTGTCTGGAAAATGACAATCTCGAATAGGCTGATGCAGGCGAACCGCCGGACCGAGGCCGCCGTACCAGTCGGGAAAACGGAAGCACAATAAATATCTTGCTGGAAACGCACGCAACACCTATGACATACGATGAGTAGAAAACCGAATCCCGCCGCGGTGCCGGCAATGGCCCGCGCGATGGCGCAATGGATCCGCGCGGTAGACCCTGCAACCCTCGACGCGCAGGTCACGGCCAAGGCCCGGCTGTGCCTCATCGACATGATCGGCGTCGCGGCACAGGCGCACGACCTGCCTTGGAGCCGCCAGGCCGCGGCCTATGCCACCGCGATGGGCGGCGACCGCGCGACGCTTGTCGGCGCGACGGCGCGCGCGAGCGTCGCCGAGGCGGCCTTCGCCAACGCGACGATGGCCCACGGCCTGGTCCAGGAGGATATGCACACCGCGAGCGTGTCGCACATCGGCGTCATCGTCTGGCCGGCCCTGCTCGCGCTCGCCGAGCACCAGCATGCAACCGGCACGGAACTCATGACCGCCGGCATCATCGGCTACCAGGTGATGGCGCGGCTGGGCCAGGCTTTGATCACGAAAGAGGTGGCGCGCAGGTTCCGGCCGACCGGGCTCATCGGTGCGATCGGTGCCGCGGCTGCCGGCGCGCGCCTGCTGCGCCTGTCGGAGGACCAGACCGTGCGTGCGCTCGCGCTGGCCGCGAACACCGCCGGCGGCCTCAACGAGTGGCCGCACGTGGGCGGCGGCGAGATGTTCTTTCATGCCGGCTTCGCCGCGCGCAACGCCGTGACCTCGGTCCTGCTCGCGCGTGCGGGCGCTACAGCATCCGAATCGGCACTCGACGGGCGCGCGGGACTGTTCGCGGCCTTCGGCGGCGAGCAACGAACCAGCCTGGACTTGTCGGGCGCCTGGGAAATCCTGGCCGTCTATCACAAGCCGGCGCCGGCCTGCAACTACGCGCAGACACCCGCACAGGCCGCACTGGCACTACACCGCGACCACGGCATCGCATCGGCGGACATCGAGAGCGTCCTGGTGCGCAGTTTCCCGGAGGCGATCGAGTACCCGGGGTGCGATCACCCCGGTCCCTATCGCTCGCAGCTCCAGGCGAAGATGAGCATTCAGTTCACGGTCGCGGCGGTACTGGCGCACGGCCGACTCGACGACACTGTGTTTCGCGACTTCTCACCCACCGCGCCCGCGGCACGCCTGGCACTCCGGGTGGCGCTTAGGCACGATGAAAAATTCGCCGCCGCGTATCCGCAGCACCAGGGCGCGGAGGTGGCAGTGTCTCTGAATGATGGCCGGACCTTGCACCACCGTCTCGCAGCGCTCGAACCGCTGTCCCCGGCAGGCGTACGTGCGCGCACGCGCGGCGCGCTCGAGCGGCTGTTCAATGGCGAACGTGCCGCACAGATCGAACGCGAGATCGATGACTGCGCCGCATGCGATGACGCCGCGCGCATTGTCCGTCTGCTGGCGGGCGATCCGCCAAACGGTGCGCCGACGATGCCGGCGAGCCGCACCATCCCCGACTTGATCGACGAAATGGCGCGGCGCTTTCCCGAGCGAGAAGCGCTGGTCGGGTCCGGCCAACGCTACACCTACCGCCAGTTGCGCGCCGAAGTGCGGCGCGTCGCGCGCGCCTTGCATGCACTCGGCGTGCGCCACGGCGACAAGGTCGCGATCCTGATGGGCAACCGGCCCGAATGGCTGATCGCCGATTTCGCCATCACTCTGCTGGGCGGCGTAATGGTCGGCGTCAACACCTGGGCCACCGCACGCGAGCTTGAGTATGTACTCGCGCACTCGGACACCCGCGTCCTCATCACGGTCGACCACTTCCTCAAATACGACTATTTCGCGCTGCTGCAAGCGCTCGAACCACACCGCGACCGCCTGCCGTCCCTCGAACACATCGTGGGGCTGACCACTGCGGCACCGCCTGGCTGGCTGCCCTACGCCGATCTCGGCAGGCTTGCAGAGACGGTTCCCGAAACGCTGATCGACGCCGCACAGCGCCATGTCACACCGGCCGACGTGGCATACCTGCTGTATACCTCGGGCTCGACCGCGCTGCCCAAGGGGGTTCCGCTGCAACACTACGCGCTGATCGAGAACATGTGGCACATCGGCGAACGCCAGCGGGTCACCGAGCGCGACCGGCTGTGGCTCGCGGTATCGCTCTATTGGGGGCTGGGCTGCGAGAACGCATTGTTCAACCTCCTGACCCACGGCGGCTGCGTGGTACTGCAGGAGCATTTCGACGCCGGCGAAGCGCTGGCCCTGATCGAACGCGAGCGCTGCACCATGTTCTACGGCACGCCAAACATGGGCCAGGCGCTGCACGAGCACCCCGATCGCACGCGGCGCGACCTTTCGAGCCTGCGCGGCGGCGCGACCATCGGCACGCCGGAGCAGATCATGCGTGTGGTCGCGCTCGGCGCGCGCGAAATCTGCAACATCTACGGCCTCACCGAAACCTATGGCAACTGCAATGTCACTGACGCCACCGATCCGCTCCCGCACCGGCTCGCCAGTATCGGGCGGCCGCTGCCGGGGGTCGATCAACGCATCGTCGACACGGTCACCGGCGCGGTGCTCCCTGCCGGCGAGGTAGGCGAGATTCGGGTCAAAGGCTACGTGATGCCAGGCTACTACAAGGACCCGCAGCGCACCGCGGAGGCCTTCGATGCACACGGCTACTTCATGACCGGCGACCTCGGCTTCGCCGACGCCGACGGCTCGCTGCATTTCCGCGGGCGCATCAAGGAAATGGTCAAGACCGGCGGCATCAACGTGGCACCGGTCGAAGTGGAAGAAATCCTGATGACCCATCCGGACGTCCACCTCGCCTTCGTCACCGGAGTACCGGACCCGGAGCGCGACGAAGTGCTCGCAGCGGTAGTCGTACCAAAACCGGGGATCTCGCTTTCAGCGGATCAACTCGGCGCGTTTTGCCGCGAGACGCTTTCCGCCTACAAGGTCCCGCGCCTGATCCGCTTCGTCACCGAACATGAACTGCCGCTCACGACGACCGGCAAGCTGCAGAAAAACAGGCTTGCCAGCTTGTTCTTCGCCGAACACTTCCAGAGCGTTCAAGAAAACACTGGATAAGTCCCCGGGGAACAGAGAGCCGCTCGTGCAACGGACTGAGTCGAATCAGGTCTGCTCGTTGGAGCGTCCGCAGTACAAGAACTTGTTCAGCGTTTTCGCAGGCGAATGCCTACGCGCCAATGCTTGTATCCCTGACCCGCACCTCGCGCTGAAACACCTCAAGGCACTGCGCCTTGGCGCGAATGAAGGCATCCGAGGTCAGCGTCTCAGGGTGGCGCGGGCGCGGCGCATCAAACCGCACCACCTCGGCGATACGCGTGGGCCGGCGTGTCAGCATCAGCACCTGGTCGGCCAGATATACCGCCTCGTCCAGATCGTGCGACACCAGGATCATGGTGGTCCTGGTTGCCTCGAAAATATCCTGCAGCTTGTCGCGCATGAACAGCGTCATCTCGTAATCCAGCGCCGAGAAGGGTTCATCCAGGAACAGCACTTCCGGATGCACCGCCAGCGAGCGCATGATCGACACCAGTTGCTGCTGGCCACCCGACAACTCGTACGGGTAGCGATTGAGGTCGAAGCGGATATCGAAGGATTTCACCAGTTCATCGGCACGCGCATCGGCCTCGCCCCTGGATGCGCCGGCGATCCGCAGCGGATACTTGATGTTGTCGATCGCGCGCTTCCACGGAAACAAGGCGTCGCGATAATTCTGGAAAACATAGCCGATCACGGTATCGGCCAGGGTCTTGCCGTCGAACAAGGCCTCGCCGCCATCCATCGGCAGCAAGCCGGCCACCATGTTGATCATGGTCGACTTGCCGCAGCCGTTGGGCCCGAAGATCGAAGTGATCTGCCCCTTGGGGATATCGAGATCGAAGCCCGAATACAGCGGCTGACCGGCGAAACTCTTGGTCAGGCCACGGATGGTGATATGGGTGCCGGGTGCCGGGCGCAGCAGCTTGCCCGCCGGCACATCCAGAGGTGCGTTCATCGGCCCGGCCTCATTTGCCGCCCCAGTGGATGAAGCGCCGCTCGATCACGATGAAGATCAGGTTGAGGCCGTAGCCCAGCACACCGGCAGCGAATATGGTGGCATACATCTCCGGCATGTTGAAGATCATCTGCGCGTTGATCACGCGCTGGCCGAGGCCGTCGGTGGAGCCGATGAACATCTCGGCTACGATCACGATCACCAGCGAAAAGGAAACGCCCGAACGCATGCCCACGAAGGTCTGCGGCAGCGATTCGAGGAGCGTCACCCCCATCATCACGCGCATCGGCGAAGCCCCCATCACGCGCGCCGCCGCCTGCCGTGTCTTGCGCGCATTCATCACCCCATAAGCGGTGTTGAAAAGGATCAACAGGCCGGCACCGAAGGCGGCCACCGCTATCTTGGTGCTTTCGCCCACGCCCAGGATCACCAGGAACAAGGGAAACAGGGCCGAGGCCGGGGTGGAGCGGAAAAAATCGATCACGAATTCGAGCGAGCGATACACGCGCACCGACGAACCGAGGATCAGGCCCAGCGGCACGCAGATCGCCACCGCGATGCCGAAAGCCATCAGGGTGCGGCGAATGGTGATCAGCAAGTCCTTCATCAGGTTGCCGCCGACAAAGCCGTCCCAGATCGCCTTGGCCGAAGCCTGCGGGCTTGGCAACAGGATCGGATCGACCAGCTTCAACCAGGCGATGAACCACCACAAAAAAATGAAGGCCAACGCCCCGATCGTCGGGGTCAGGGCATTGGCAATGCGGCCGTTGAACATGCGGGAAAGCCGTTAGATGTCTAGTAGGTCTTCAGCATGGTCTTGACGTCGATCTTCGACTTCACCAGGCCATAGGCGGTGGCCTGGTCGACCAGGTTCTGAAAATCGGCGATTTCAGCCGGCTTCAGGTCCCGCACCATGTTGTAGTAGGACAGCGGCACCGTCGGTGCGACCGCGGCCGAAGTGTTCATGTGCTTGGTCAGCAGTTCGCGAGCCTTGGGGTCGTTGTTGCCGTCGTTCAGTGCCTTGGCCCAGGCACGCGCCAGACGCTCGGCCACCTGCGGGCGTTCCTGCATGAACTTCACGCTCATCACGCCCCCGGCCAGCACCGCGCAGGCATCCGGCCGCCCCAACATGTACTTGGCGATCAGGCCCCCTTCGAGCTTGCGACCGATGCCCTGCGCCACCATCATGCTGACGATCGGCTCCAAGGTGTAGGCGGCATCGAACTGCCCCGACTGCAAGCCACCGATGTGCACGCTCATCTGCTGCTCCTGGATGGTGTAGTCCTTTTCGTCGACCCCGGCGGCCTTGAGCACGCCTTTGGCCACGAACAGGTTGCCCGGGCCGGGCGCCGACATGATGCGCTTGCCCTTGAGATCGGCCAGGGTCTTGATGCTGGTGTTGGCCGCCGGCACGACATAGGCTTCCACCTGGTGCTTGACGTTCTGGCAATTGATCGAAAAGTACTGCAGGGTGTTCGGACGCAGCGCATTGATGTTGGCGCCCTCGAGCGACAGCAGGTTCGACGCGGTGTCGAGATCGCCCTTGACCAGGCCCTGCACGATCAATGGATGCGTCGCCAGCGGAATACCTTCGACATCGAGGTTCTCGGCGGCGAAATAGCCGCGCTCCCTGGCGATGAAGTAAGGCATTGCGGACGAGGCGATGAACAGGCCCATCTTGACCTTGTCCTGGGCCAGGGCATGGGTGCAGACGGCGCTGGAAGCTGCCAGCGCCACGATGGCTACGACACGGTTGATGCTGCGCATGGTGTTCCTCATTAGTCGGTGGTTGGAAATTACGGCAGGCGCGATATTAATTGATTTGTTGCAACTAGTGCCCGGCAGAAAACCCCCATTTTTCAAGAATTCTTCCCGCCTACTTTTTAAGCACACTGCATTTTTCCACTTTCTTGTGCCCGTGGATCGAAGGAATCACGCGATTGCCGTTACGCGTGGCACAAATTTGTAAATCCGAGACGAGCCTCATCCCGGATTTGCACCGATTTGGTCAGCCGTGAGGGAGTTGCGGGTAGCCTGCGCTACACCGCGTGCGGTCTCTCGCGCGCAGAGCATTTTGTACTGCGCCGCGCGCGCAGCTCAGCGCGCTGCCACAGGATCGCACCGATGCGGTGAATGTTTCTGGCCAGCACAGCCTGTTACCGGCGGTGCAAAAGCGAACATTTCTGGTGACGAAAATCGCTGGAATCCATGGTTGCAAGCGCGAAACTGCCGCGCCTGCAACCATGATCCAGTGTATCGCCCCTCCACCGCGTCAAGGGTCCGCTACGCCAGGCTGCGAAAGGCCGCAGCCTGCCCTTGACCCGGCTCCGGGGCTGCCTGGCAGGCGGACGTCAGAGCATTTTCCATGCCCGAAAAAAGCGCATCGCCATTTAGTGGCGGATTTGGACCGTCGTTCACAGCCAAGGCTGCTCGCTTTCTCGTCCTTGTTCGTCAGTTCCATCAGCATTGCTCCTCATCGGGTTGATCTCGCTGACGAAGCTAACAAAGATGAAAATCTATTTCATGCAGATTTGCCGGTAGGACACGTGGTTCCCCCAAACAAAGGGAACCATACAGAAAACCCGCCTCTGACGACAGCTAAATCTTTCAGACGGCTAAAGTCACACAAAACTTCAATCGTGACCTGGCAGAAAAACACCCGGCAAAAGCCGGGTGTTTGATGGTTCGCTAGCGTATTACTGTTTGGGCCAGATGGCAGGGGCCACTGCCATCTCAGGTGGAAAAACCACCACGGGCCGGCCATTTTGCCACTGCGAGATGGTTAACTGAGCCCCCACGCGCCGGCCATTTTCGTCAAACTTGACACGACCACCTGGGAAATACTTTGCAGGCCCATCGGTTATATCCATGCGGCGTAGGGCCGCAGCCACTGCTTTGCGATCAGCAGACTTGGCCATTTCCAAAGCTTCTTTGAAGATCCAAATTTCACCATAGGATGACATGGGATCCTGTGGAATCCATGGCTCACCTTTGCGTTTACTGAACTCCTCGATGAGTTTGTCATGTCCTTTGCCCGCCGAGTTGGCAGTGATGTTGAGCACGCCCTCCAAGGCGTCCTTGCCCAACAAGTTCAGCAATTCAGGAGCTCCGACTGCGGCACTGTTGGCCACGATGGGCAGACGACCTTTCCCCAAGCCCACTTCGTTGATTTTTTCGAGCGTGAGCTTGAGGTCAGGTAGCGCTGTGGCCAGATTGATCAGCATGTCCGGCCGCGAGGTGCGGACCTTCTGGATCATGGAACTGGCGTCAGACAGTGGCGGCGTGAAGATCTCGTCGACCACCAACTTCAACCCCATTTTGTCCAGTCCACCTTCGCGCAAGGGTTTGGCGAAAGCCATCGGTGAGGCAGTGTTGTCACTGACGATTCCCACGGTCTTGATGGGTTTGCCCGCCAATTTGGACAACTCCATCAACGCAGGTATCGCCGACGAGGACATCTGCCCCGCTGTGATGGAGGTCTGGAAAACGTATTTGAAGCCGCGGGAAGTAATGCTGTCAGCAAACGAAAGTGTCAACATCGGCAATTCTGCGCGTTCGGTCACCTCGGTGATGGCCAGAGTGAACGAGGATAGCCAAGCACCGCTGGCGCCAGTCAAATCGGGCTCTTGCGAAAGCATGCGCTGCGCAGCATTTTTGGCCTTTTCAACCGAGTCACCTGCATCGATGACGACCAAGCGCATGCGGGCACCGCCCAAGGCTTTGATACCCCCGGCGTTGTTGATATCTTCAACCGCCATTTCAGCGCCCTTGCGCATCAGGTCTCCGTTGCGTGCCCAAGGGCCGGACAAAGGCGCGATCAACGCCACCTTGACCTCCTTGGGTTGCGCCATTGAAGGCAGCGCCGTGCCCAATCCCAGGGCGGCCGTGACTGCAGCAGCCACGCCAAGCAATTTACGCTTTGAATGATGAACCATACTGACTCTCCTGTTGGTTGTGAACACAGACATTACATACCCAAATAAATTTCTTTCACATGGGGATCTTCCATCAAGACACTGGGCGCACCTTCGAGCACGATGCGCCCGGTTTGAAGCACATAGCCATGGTCGCAAGAGCTCAGCGCCTCCGCCACGCGTTGCTCCACCAATAAAATGGTCACGTTGGTGTTGGAGTGAATCTCTTCAATGCGCTCAAAAATCATGTCGGTGATTTTGGGCGCCAGGCCCATGGTAGGTTCATCGAACATGATCAGTTTTGGCGACGACATCATTCCACGGGCAATCGCGACCATTTGCTGCTCACCCCCGGACAAGGTTCCCGCCAGTTGATTTTTTCGAGAAGACAAAATGGGAAACAGGCTGTACATCTGATCCAAGTTCTTGTCCCAGTCAGCTTGACCTTTTTCGGTCTGCGCCCCCATCTCCAGGTTTTCGTAAACAGTGAGTTCCTTGAAAACCTGTCGGCCTTCCGGCACATGGGCAATTCCCAAGTGAGGACGACGCGCTGGGGGAATGGAGGTCAGTTCCTGCCCCAACCACGTGATTCTGCCGCTTTGGGGCGTGACGGTACCGGATATTGATTTGAAGAGTGTGGTTTTGCCTGCGCCGTTGGGACCAACGATCGCAACAAACTGACCCTCACCCACGCGCACCGATACATCGGAGAGGGCTTTGAGTCCACCGTACGACGCGCTCAGGTGTTCAATGCTTAGCATGATTCATCCATTTTTTACCCAAATAGGCCTCTATTACAGAGGGATCTTTGGTAACCTCTAGTGGCTTGCCAACGGCCAATACCGAGCCATGGTCAAGCACCACAAAACGGTCAGCGAGCCGCACCATGGCCTGCATGGTGTGCTCAATGATCACAATGGTTTGTCCTTCGTTGGCCAAGCGGCGAATCACGGCGAGCATGGTCTCCACTTCGTCGGCGCCCAATCCCGCCAAGGTTTCGTCCATCAGCAGCAGTTTGGGCCTACCCGCCAAAACACGGGCCAACTCCATCAAGCGTAACTCCAAACTGTTCAAGCTTCCAGCCACGACATTTTCATGCCCGAGCATGCCCACTCTTGCAAGGGCTTCACGCGCCTGAGCTACCGCCCGCTCATCGTTATCGGGTTGAGACACAAAAGCGCCGACCACCACGTTCTGCAAAACGGACAAACGCGGGAAAGGTCGAACGACCTGGAAAGTCCGGCCAACGCCTTCACGGCAAACCTGGTTAGGCTTGAGACCGACCAGTTCCTTGCCCATGAATTGAACTGATCCTTCATTGGCACCGATGAAGCCATTGAGCAAATTGAACAATGTGGTTTTGCCGGCACCGTTGGGGCCAATGATGCCCAAGACCTCACCACGATAAACATCAAAGGAGACGTCGGAAACAGCTTTCAGACCCCCAAACGAGCGGGACAAATTGCTCACCTTCAAGGCTATGTCCTGACTGACGGCGGGCCGCGCCTGGGTTTCGTCCACTGGCGGCACCTGAATCACACGGTGGGTTTCGCCGGTGGCCACCGCGCCTTTGCGTTTCTTGAAGGCATCCCTGATGCGAGGAAATATGCCTTCAGGTGCGTACAAGATCATGGCAATGATGGCCAACCCGAACACTACGCCGTGGATACCGTGGACTTGATTGCCCATTTCTGCGTGCAATATCTCCGACAAAGGTATCAGTATCAACGCGCCCAACACCGGTCCCCACAATGTGGCAACCCCACCGAACAAAGCCATGATCATGGCCTGCGCTGAAGCCAACAGACCAAACACCGAAGGTGGAGTGACAACGATCAATACCACGGCGTAGTAACCACCTGCTGCCGCAGCTATCGCGCCGGAGACCATGATGGCCTTCAGCTTCCACCACGCTGAATCTATCCCTGCAGCCTCTGCGGCAGCCTCGTTTTGTTTGATGGCGGTGAGGGACAGACCAAAGCGAGATCCGTGAATGCGACTGGCCACATAAATTGCAATGGCCAAGAACAAAATGCCGACAACGATGTATGCGTACTGCCCTTGAAATTGCATGTACAAGGGGCCATTCTCGCGCTTCATGGGTATAGTGACCTCTTGGTAGCCCAACCACTCAAACACATACAAAAGGGTCAGAGGATAGGCCAACATCGCCAGTGAAAAATAAACACCACGCAATCTGAAGGTAGGGTACCCCACCAGCGCAGCAGCAATGACGCCAGCCAGCGTGCCCAACGGTATACCCAGCCACGGTGACAGATGCCAATGGATCATCGCGAGCGCCACGGTATAGGCACCGATACCGAAAAACGCGGCATGCCCGAAAGACACCAATCCGGAGTAGCCTGAGAAAACATTCCAAGCTATTCCCATCATTGCCCAAATCGGCACGATGGTAAGGATTAACTGGTAGTACTTGTCGTCGATCAAATACGCCAGCAGAAGGTAAACCACCGCCAGCAAAAGAATGGTTTTGACTTGACTGGGTTGTTGGTCGAGCTTCACTTAGACTCTTTCGACGTTTTTGCCAAACAAACCCTGCGGGCGGAACAAAATGATCAACAGGAAAATCAAGAAGATCATTGCGTTTTGCAACTGCAACGGCAAAAAGAGGGTGGAAACTTGCTGGATCAGACCAATTGTCAGGCCACCCCAAAAAGCGCCAATCACGCTGCCCAAGCCGCCAAGCACTACACCGGCGTACATGATCACGACAAAATCAAGACCAATATAGGGTTGAAACGGGTAATAGCTGGCAATCAGCCCACCCGCCACTGCGGTAACCGCCGCACCAAGGCCGAACGAAATGCGATGCGCCCTTTCGACATCGATTCCCATGTAGGTGGCTGCTGACGCGTTGTCGGCGGCTGCACGCAGGGATTTGCCTAAACGGGTGCGATGAACGAAGAGATAAACAGCAATCGCCACCAACACCGACACCAACAAAGCCAAAGTTCTGGCCTTGTTGAAAAAAATCATGAAATCATTGCCAATAGCCAATTCCCAGGCTGTGGCACTGAAGGGAGTTCTAACGGTTCTTGAAATGTTGCCAAACAAAATCAAGGCACCGTTGGCCAACACCAGCGATATACCCAGAGTCAATATCAGCTGGGGGTAATGCCCTTCACCTTCGGTGCCTACTACCTGGATGCCTGTACTTTTGACCAGCAAGGTCTTGTGCATGGCCAGACCCAGGCCGAACATGACCACACCAGATACGAGAGAGCCCAAAATGGGGCCAAACGCGGTGCTCAGCCCCAGTGACGTGCAGAAGAAAAAGGTCACATACATGCCCAACATCAGGAATTCGCCCTGGGCAAAGTTGATGACCCGCATCAATCCAAAGATCAAGCCGAGGCCAACGCACATGAGTCCATAAACGGACCCGATCAACAAGCCGGCAACGACAGCTTGCAAGATACTTTCAATCAAAACCAAAGAGATCATTGGGTTGGTCGTTCGTCTAAGGATGGTCTATAACCCTCGGGTATTCCCGCTTGCGCAGTCCAACGGCGAACTCGACCGTCTGAACCATGCAACAAGCTGACCTGGGATTGAATCTGCGCACGAAGCGCAAGCGCGAGTTTCTTGCGCAAATAATGCTAAAGATGTTCCGCTTGGCTACGTAGTGCAAAATCAGCGCTGAACCCGGCACTCTTGAGATGCTAAACACAATGCAAGAAATAGCTATCCGGGTAAACTCGTATGGCCGAGCTGCGGGACTCTGGAATGAAGGCCCACATCGAAGTCGATGCCGACTCGGTGCGGGGTTTGTACGCTCGGT
>Ga0209181_10001015_pt1 | contig 50020 bp, 43 predicted proteins | sample MAT05_FD_187208 | JGI IMG/M metagenome (GOLD analysis project Ga0209181, IMG submission 187208) | Freshwater microbial communities from Lake Fryxell liftoff mats and glacier meltwater in Antarctica - MAT-05 (SPAdes) (version 2) | ecosystem: Environmental > Aquatic > Freshwater > Ice > Liftoff... | reverse complement strand
GTGAAGGGGATCACACCTTCGCACGCGGTGACCGGGGAACCTTGGTCGAATTGGCTGTAACCGTTCGGATCGGTGGTCCACACCAATTCGAGGTCGCCTGGTGGCAGGTTCACGAAGGTCTTTACGCCACCATCGGTTTGCTGTTCAAAATAGATGAGGTTCGTGTTGGCCACACAATCCACCGCTTGGCCCGCGGGTCTCACATACAGGCCGAACGTATTGTTGGTGGTGATGTTCACGGCCACGCTCAAGGTGCCGGCGGCAGCGTTCAAGCAACTTGGGGTGATGTTCAGGATCTGCAGGCTGGGCGGCTCAAAGGGGGGCGGTACGGTCACGATCGCAGTGCCTTCACAGCCATCCGCATCGCTGTAGTTCACGGTCACGTCAGTGCCCGGTGGCGCATCGATGAAGATCACATCATAGACTATAGATCCAGAAGGGTTGGAACAATTCAGCACTTGCCCATAGTTCGCTACGGCATTGCCCCAATAGGAATAGGGTCCCGGACCGTAGGGAGAAGACGGGTCATACGGGTCCACAAGGCTGTTGCCGGAGTACTTGATCATCTGGGCGAGTTCACCATCACAATAGCTGGCACCGATCCCCAGTGGACCGAATGGCTGCCAAGACGAACCGTAGCCATCGAGCTCATCGATCACCACGTCAGCAGTAGCCTGCTCCATGGCCGCGTCGGTCACGGTAACGGTGTAGGTACCCGGAGAGAGTCCGGTGACACCATTCCCATCGGACAGCCCCCCGCTCCATTCATAGGTGTACGGCATCACACCGCCTGTTGCGTTCGCAAAGGCCCTGCCGTTCGCCCGGCCGCAGTTGCTGTGGGCCTGTACACTGGTGCTCACGCTCAGGGCAGCAGAGGCGTGCATGGCCAACAGTACGAACACAAGGGAGAGTATCCGTCTGCACATCTGCTTAAGGTTTGATCACATGGACTACGGAACGGCATCGGGCACCAGAAGTGGAAATGGCTTCCACGATGTAGCTGCCACTGGAGAGGTTCTGTGTATCGATCCAGAGGCGGTCGTTCGGCCTGGAAATGGTCTTCACCGTCCGTCCATGCAAGTCGCGGAGGATGATCTGTGCGGTCCTCATGCCGGGGAGGTCCACATGGAAACCCTCACGGGCCGGGTTGGGTCTGATGAGGATGGATCCTGCTGCGTGGGTGTTCACCCCCGTACTGAACTCCGCCACCAGCACGCTCGGCTCGGTGATCACCGGCGGATTGAAATCGAAGTAGATGTTGGCGATGTTCTCGAAGGTCGTACCCGGCAGTACCGGTTCACGCGGCTTTATGCGGAAGGATACGAAGCCGTGCGAAGCCGGTTCATTCACATTGCTGTCCGGCAGTTGGATGTTGTAGAACGCGAAGCGCAAGGTGTTCCCATTCCGAATGCTCAGATCATATGATTGAGAAGAGGCACCCGCTACGAAGGTTCGCAGATCCAAATTCGGCGCGATCGTATCGGTCACCACCACGTGGAAAGCGGTGTCGGTGCCGGTATTCTGGAATCGGATCGTGTAGTCGATGTAATCATCGGCCATGATGTAATACAAGGAGTCGCTGATCCCGGTACTGGTGCGCGCCCGCTTGTCGTTCGGGTCGTACGCGCCGGTGATCACGCACGAATGGGAAGCACTGTTATTGCTCAGATCCACATCCGTTTGCACTATGGAGACCGATACCGAAGCTTCGAGCACCGTACCGAGCAATTCGATATCCGGCGGCACTTGGAACTGGATGTAGGTTACGGCCAAGGAACTGCCCCACATACTCGGGGCGTTCCACGTAAGGGTGTTGCCATCAACGCTCGTAGGCGCAGGCGTCGCGTTCAAGTAGCCGAGTATCGGGTCGAAGGACAGGGTGAGCACTTGGTTTCCCGTAGCTCCAGGGCCGAGGTTGCTGCGGTGTATAGCATACTCCAATTCGAAACCGGGTCGGGCAGCACCACAGGCCAACATCACCTGCATATCAACCTCCACACTCTGGACCAATGTGCTGGTATCGGCAATGTTCACATACGTCCAAGGCACTTCTGGTGTCAGGGTGAAGGGGACGGGATCGGGTTGGCAGTATGGCTCATACACCGATCCCAATTGCTGCATGGTATAGTCTCCGAAGGGGAGTTGCAGTCCATACATGCCGCTGTATTGGCGACTCAGCGTGTAATAAGGGCCGGGCAGGATCTCGAGCAGCTGCTCGCCAACGCCGGGTTCACTCCACGAATTTTCACAATCCCTCGTGTAGTCGAGGTGGGTCCTTCCGCGGATACTGCCACACGTGGGGCCGAGGTTCGGTACAGCGAACCATGTCGTGTCCGCGCATCCATTCCATGCGAAATCAGGTCCGGCAGCGGGCCCGGTCAAGGCCAAGTAATAATCTCCTGGCGGCAGTTCATAGCATGGTGTGATCGCGTTTTGGTATTGCGATCCACACCATGATGTGCCATTTCCCCAAAAGGATCCGATGAATTCTTGAGCATGGGTTTCGCTGCCGACATCCAAGGTCACTTGGCCGCTGCTGTCGTTAGCGCAGGAACCCATGATATCAAGCACATTCACATCGGGGAATTCGTAAGGCCACCCCACCACGTCCTCGATGGTGCCGGTGCATCCGTTGCCATCTTCGAAGGTGAAGATGTAGGTGGTGTCGTTCGTTGCCGGTATGTACGGGTGGTACGGATCCACCAGAAGCTCGCCGTCAACATAGTATGGAGGCGGTCCTTCAATATCGCTTACATCAAGTACCAAATGGTCCACTTCGCCACAGCGTCCCTGATTGCCGAAAATGAGGAGTTCATTCAGGTCATAGCCTACGCTGATCAAGGTGTGGTTGGCTGTTGCTTCTTCTCCGTTGAAGTCGGTCACCGTAACGGAGTAGGATCCGGCCGGAAGGTCCACGACCATCGCCGTGATGGCCCCATTACTCCAGAGGTAGGTATAAGGTCCCACGCCGCCAGTTGCCGAAGCTGCGAGCCGACCGTTGCTGTAAGTGCAGATGGGACGTTCCACCCAGTTGATCGTGACCGAGACGGCGAGTGCCTCCGCGGCGAATGTCCAGCAGACAGCGAGAACAAAAAAGGTGCGCAACAGCATGTTATGGAAACTTATTTCGCGTTTGATGGATCATGCGTTCAGGCTGTGCGTCAGAAGCTGCCCAAAGAAGCATAGCAAGAATGGACCAATACATTCTCATGGCAGGTAGGAATGATCACATTCCTCTTATTCAACAGACGAAAGTCCCCGGAAAGGATGCCTGAAAGTAACTGAACTTCCGTCCATTATATGTTCACAGGCCCTTCGGTACCTTTGCCACCGCTTCAGGGATCAGGAGCAGGAGCAAGTGCAGGGGGCATTTGCACCTGCCCCAACACCTGCCGCCTGATGAGTTCCCCCCGCACCGTCGCCTTCCACACCTTGGGCTGCAAGCTCAACTTCAGCGAGACCAGCACCCTGGCCCGTTCGCTGGAAGAGGCGGGGTATGCCCGGGTGAAAATGGAGGATCGCCCCGATGTTTTCGTGCTGAACACATGCAGTGTTACGGAGAACGCGGACAGGGAATGTCGCCGGCACGTGCGCAGGTTCAAGGCTATCAACCCGGAGGGCTTCATTGCTGTGGTGGGCTGCTATGCCCAGTTGAAGCCGGAGGAGATCGCTGCCATCCCCGGCGTGGACTTGGTCCTTGGTGCCAACGAGAAATTCGATCTAGCTGCATTTCTTGAGCGTCAGGCCGGTCCCGGCATACTCCGGGATGACCCGGCATCTCCAAAAGGCCGAGCGATCTACTCCCCCATCAAAGATGTAAAGCGCTTCATCCCCAGCTACAATTCCGGCGATCGTACCCGCACTTTCCTCAAGGTCCAGGACGGTTGTGATTACTTCTGCTCGTTCTGCACCATCCCGCTGGCGAGGGGACGGAGCCGCAGTGGCAACATCGCTGAAACTGTCGCACAAGCCGAGGCGATCGCCAAGACGGGCGTGAAGGAGATCGTCCTAACAGGAGTGAATACCGGGGATTTCGGTCGCGAACATGATCAGAATTTCCTTCAACTGATCGAGGCATTGGATCGTGTGCAGGGAATAGAACGCTTCAGGATCAGCAGCATTGAACCGAACCTCTGCAACGACACTATCATCGACTTCGTGGCGCAGAGCGATCGCCTCGCGCCGCACTTCCACATGCCCTTACAAAGTGGCAGCGATGTGATCCTGCAACGCATGCGCCGCCGGTACGACACCGCGCTGTACGCCGAACGCGTCGCACGGATCAAGGAACGCATGCCGCACGCGTGCATTGGTGTGGATGTGATCACCGGGACACCGGGGGAGACGGACGAAGAATTCCTGAAGACCCATGAGTTCCTGCGTTCCATGTCGGCCGGCCCCGGAGCCTCATCAGGGGTGGATCACCTGCACGTCTTCACGTACAGCGAACGCGCCAACACCACCGCTGTGCGCATGACCGATGCTGTTCCTATGGAGATCCGCAGGGAGCGCACCAAGCAATTACGGATCTTGGGCAGCAAGTTGCAACGGGCATTCTACGATCGCCACATCGGGACAACACGCGAGGTACTTTTCGAGGCCGAAGAGAACGACGGCGACATGCTCGGCTTCACGGACAACTATCTGCGCGTGGCCATGCCTTACGATGCATCATTGGTCAACATCATCGTCCCCGTTGAACTGGGCCGGATCAATGGGGATGGCCACATCTCAGGAAAGGTCCTCGCTCAGCAATTGTCTGATCTTCTGATCGTCTGATCGCCCAATGTACCCCACGCTCTACCACGCCCTCCTCGACCTCACCGGTATTGATCTGCCGGGCCTCCGATTCCTGAACAGTTTCGGCTTCTTCGTCGCATTGGCCTTCTTGTTCGCGAGCTGGACCTTGGGTTCCGAACTACGTCGCAAAGAAGGACAAGGTCTTCTGCAACCTTCTATCCGCAAGGTCACGATCGGGCTCCCTGCTACGCCGTGGGAGCTTGTCACGAGCGCACTTATCGGGTACCTTATAGGCTGGAAGGGACTTCACCTACTGCTCAACTTTACCACATCAACTGCGGACCCGCAGGCATTCTTGTTGAGCGGCCAAGGCAACATCATCGGCGGCGTGGTCCTGGCCGGGTTGATGGCGTGGTCGAAATGGAAGGAAAAGAACAAGTTGAGGCTTGCCGAACCGCGTACGGAAGAAGTGCGAATGCTAGCTCATGAGCACAGCGGCAACGTCACGCTGACGGCCGCTTTGTGGGGTCTGATCGGTGCCAAGCTCTTCCATTGGTTGGAGAATCCGGACGAATTCCTTTCGTTCATCAAGAACCCCAGCGGCGACGGCGTCTTCAGCGGCCTCACGATGTACGGTGGTCTCATCATGGCGGGTTTCATGGTGATCCGCTATTTCCGCCAACACGGCATACCGGCATGGCATGGTGCTGATGCTGCTGCACCTGGTGTCATGCTCGCCTACGGCATCGGACGCATCGGCTGCCAAGTGAGTGGCGATGGCGATTGGGGTATCGTAAACAACATGCCCGCGCCAAGCTGGATGCCCTCGTGGCTGTGGTCCTACACCTATCCCAACAACGTGAACGGCGTTGGGGTGCCCTATACCGGTACGCCTTGTTTCGAAGGCTATTGCACCGTGCTGCCGGAACCGGTCTACCCCACTCCCCTGTACGAGACGATCGTGTGCGTATCCTTCTTCTTCTTGTTGTGGGCTTTGCGTAAACGGATCAGCACCGGCGGGGTGATCTTCTTCGCATTTCTGTTGCTGAACGGCATTGAACGTTTCCTGATCGAGAAGATCCGCGTCAATGTGGAGTTCGCCGGTACATGGACACAAGCGGAGGTGATCGCTCTTATCCTCATACTGGTGGGTGCTGGCGGCATCATCTGGTTGCGGCGGAAAGCGCCCGGCATTCCCGCACCCGTTGCGACAACTGACAACTGACCTCGGCCTTCGCCCAACAGGCTATTACGAACCACCGAAACCTCTCGCTTCCATGGACCTCAAGAAACTTACTGAACAGGTCGACGCTCTCTGCGTTGAGGTAGCGGCTTTCATCCGCTATGAAGCTGGCAAGCTCACCGCTGCCGGTGTCTCTGAAAAGAGCGCGAACAACCTCGTCACGCATGTTGATCACACGGCCGAAGACAGATTGGTCGAAGCGCTGGAGAAGATCCTTCCCGAAGCAGGCTTCATTGCCGAAGAAGGCAGCGGTGAAAAGGGCGATGGCCTGAACTGGATCATCGACCCGTTGGATGGCACCACCAACTTCGTGCATGGTGTGCCGTGCTATTGCATCAGCATCGCGCTCGTGGACGGCACCGAACCGTTGTTGGGCGTCGTGTTGGAGGTGACACGGGCCGAACGCTTCACGGCCTGGAAAGGTGGCGGTGCCTATTTGAACGGTGCCCCGATAAAAGTTTCCCCACGCAAGGAATTGCAAGAGAGCCTGCTCGCGACGGGCTTCCCTTACGACGATTTCGGTTATGAGACCGAATACATGGACCTGCTGCGCGAACTGATGCACCGCACACGCGGTGTCCGTCGTCTGGGTAGTGCTGCTGCGGATCTGGCCTATGTGGCCTGCGGTCGTTTCGAGGCGTTCTACGAATACGGGTTGAACAGCTGGGATGTCGCCGCTGGTATCCTTTTGGTAAGGGAGGCGGGTGGCCGTGTCAGCGGTTTCGCGCCTAGTAAGGATCCTGTATTCGATGAGGAGATCGTGGCCACCAACAGTGCTATACATGACGAGTTGTTGGAAGTGATCGAGCGGAATTGGCAACGGCAGGATTGAGCATCCCATTCGCCAAGGGTTCTAAGCCCATCACTGTGGAAGGAACCCTCGCTAGCGTGCGAACGTAGAACGCGACGCTTCGCACCTTTGCCCGAGGCATAGCCAGCAGCCGTCCGTCGATGCAAAAGGAACTTATCCGCCCACTTACCGCGCTGCGGTTCTATGCGGCGTTCGTGGTGTTCTCCTTGCACGGCAGCATGCTTCCCGGCTTGGAATGGTTGGGGCACCCGCATGCTGAGTTGCAAGGGCGGCTGGGCGTTTCGATCTTCTTCGTGCTCAGTGGTTTTATCATGACGTATGTCTACTACGGCGCGGACAAATGGGAACCGACGCGCGCCAATGCTGGACGCTTCCTTATCGCCCGCGTCACACGCATCTTCCCGCTGCACCTGCTCACCATGCTCGTATGCATGCCCTTGGGATTGAATAGCAACACCTCTCCCATCCAGTTGGAGAACCTGCCCATCCACATCGCTCTGCTGCAGGAATGGAGCCCGATCGGTTTTCCCGGCCCCGGCCCCAATAAAGTGTCGTGGACGTTGAGTGTGGAGATGCTGTTCTACGTCTGCACCCCGATCATCTTTGCCCTGATGTTGAGGGCGGGCAAACGCAAAGTGATCTTCTTGGCAAGCCTTTTCATCGTGCTGGCCGCACTAACGCTCTACTTCTTCACCGAGCACAACGACCCCACCACGTTCATCCACGCGGAGCGCGCGCCGTTCCGCCTCACGGACTATTTGCTCGGCATCTTGGCCTTCCTCTTCTTCCAGCAGTTCAAGACCTATTCGGAGACATGGAAACAGGCGTTGCTGCCTTTGGGCATCCTCTGGTTCTGCGGCATGATGGCCTTGGAATACTACAACGACACCGACTCCGGCACGAACCTGTGGATGTTGCCCGGCAGTTTGATGATCGTTCTCGGCATGGCCTTTCGCCGCGACACCAAGAGTTGGTTCTTGGCCAGCGACCGCATGGTGTTCTTGGGTGAAGCGAGCTTCACCTTCTACATGATCCACGAGTTGATGTTGCGCTACGGCCGGCAGATCCTGCTGAAGCTCGATTTCGCCATCCCCGTATGGATGTATATCCCATGGTTCATCGCGGTATTCGCAGTGATCCAGTTCGCGGCCAACCAAGTGCATCTCCGTTTCGAAGCACCGATGAACACCAAGGGCCGCAAGTGGCTCACGAAGGTGTTCGGATTGGAGAAGAAGAAAGCAACGCCGGTCAAGGCCTAGCGTGGACTAGAGCGCATCCACCGCTGCTTCGAATGCCTGTAACGTCGTGGGTTGGAACGACAAGCCTGCGCTACCACCAGCGGACGTTGTGAAGGAAGTGAAGGCCGACCGGTAGAAGGCACCCTCGCGCGTTAAACCAACGGCCACGGCCTGCAACCCAACGGGTACCTCGCTAAAACCGAAGGTGTGTGGCATACTTCCGTAGCTGGAGGTGACCGCATTGATCGTCGGGAAGACGAACCACACCAACGTGCTGTCGTTGGGTACATCGGCTGTGGTAATGGCTGTTAGGGTCGTATTGTTCAGGCTGTAAGGGAAGAAATCGCAGTTGATCCATTGCATGGAATCGACCTGCAACGCATACGCGTACTGGAAGCCGCCCAGCGTTTCTATGATAACAGAGTCGATCGTCGCGCTTGGGGACGGTTCCCACACCAAGTCCGCACCCAACGTGCGATCAGCAACGAATACACCCATGTCGGGATCGGGATCCACGGTCGGCACGATGATCCGCATGCCTTGCGGGCCGAGCAGCAATTCGTTCCCGCCTTGCCTTGCGCTGATGTACACGGCGCCGCCACTTTGCAGGACACGCAGCGTTCCATTGTCATTCCCCACGGTAGGTGTGTTCAGCCAGATCATGTCCCCGATATCCATCACTTCCACAAGGGAAACATCCACCATACCGATGACCGAAGTGCCTGAAGCATTCCGGAACGCATTGGTACCGAAGGTCACCTGGACACCTTTCGTTCCAGTGATCGACCCACCGGCGGCCGCATCCACTTGAAAGTGCTGTCGTGCGTTCTCCACATTGGCCTCCATCAAGGCAGCCAACGAGCTACCGTCCTCGTTCAAACCCGGGCCGAACCCCGGCCCCTTGCTGCAAGCTGTTGAAAAAAGAATTATTGCTGAACAGAGCCCGAACTGGGTGGTACTTGCACTTCGCATGGTGGATCGTATTTGGGGTCTATGAAGCCCGATCAAAAGGCGTAACGCGCTGAAGCGGGATCCACGATGAAGACACGGGTCGGTCGAACTACGTTGCCTCGCCCTTGCGATCGCCGATCAGCGCCAGCCCCGACATGGTCAACGCCGCTACGACCAGCAGCACTTCGAACCCCATCTGGTAGCCGAAGAAGAGTTGCTTGGAATGTTCGCGCAGGAAATAGGTGATCACCGGCGCCACGATGCACACCAGCGGCACCCATCGTTCCACGGGCTTGCCTTTGAAGAAGAGGCCGTACGCGAAGAGACCCAGCAAAGGCCCGTAGGTGAAGCCTGCGATATCGAACAAGGTCTTGATCACCGTGGGCGTTGCGAGCCAGTGGAAGTACAGGATGAACAGCAGGAACAGCAACGCCATTCCCAGATGTACCCGTTGACGCACGCGCTTCTGCTTCGCTTCGGCCCAACCCCGGTCACGAATACCGATCAGGTCCAAACAGGTACTTGCGGTAAGCGCCGTAAGCGCACCATCGGCGCTGGGAAAAAGTGCGCTGATAAGGCCGATGATGAAAAGCAACCCGAGCCACATGGGAAAGAGTTGCAGTGCCATGGTGGGGAACACATCATCGGGGCGCATGGGCAAGGCAGCTCCGAACCTTCCCGTGTAGATGAACAGATAGAGCAGCGCACCCAGCAACAGGAACAAGAGGTTCACACCCAACAGCACCACGCTGAAGACACGCATGTTCTTCTTGGCACCACCCACCGTGGCCACGCTCAGGTTCTTCTGCATCATCTCCTGATCCAACCCCGTCATGGCGATCGTGATGAAGATGCCCGCGAGGACCTGCTTCAGGAAGAACCCGTCGTTACGCCAATCCGTGTTCAACACCTTGCACATACCACTCGCCGCAAGCGCCGGTGACCAATTCGCCATGCCCTCGCTGTTCACCACATACACGATCGTCCCGATGAGCGCGCCGAGCATGAAGAGCGTTTGCAGCGTGTCGGTCCAAACGATGGTCTTTACTCCGCCTTTGAGGGTGTACGCAACGATCATGAGCATCACCACGGCCGCCGTTACTACGAAGGGCACGCCCATGGCATCCAGCACGAACAGCTGGATCACGTTGAGCACCACGAAGATCCGAATGGTGGCCCCGGCCAATCGTGAAAGGATGAAGAACGAGGCTCCGGTGCGGTAGCTCACCATACCGAAACGCTCGCGCAGATAGCCGTAGATGCTCGTGAGCTTCATGCGGTAGTACAGCGGCAAGAGGACCCCGGCCACGACCCAATAGCCGATCGCGAAGCCCACCACCAACTGGAAATAGGTCCACCCCTTCGCTTGCACCATGCCCGGTACACTGATGAAGGTGACCCCGCTAAGAGAGGTGCCGATCATGCCGAAAGCCACCACATACCACAAGCTCTTGCGCTCGCCGCTATAGAAGGCGTGTTCGCCGGCCCCACGGCTGGTGTACCAAGCGATCCCGAGCAACAACAGAAAATAACCGAAGACGATGGAAAGGAGGAGCGCTGGGGACATGGTACAGGACAAAACAAGAACGAACCGTGGGACCACGTGCAACCGACCGGAACGAGTTGTCGATCGCACCATGTCAACTGGCCGGTCCGGATCTGCGGAATAACTTGGCCCTGCATTCCAGGATCCGCCATGAAAGCCCTTACCCCTACCGACAGCTACCACAAGATCGAATGCAGCCTGATCCTCGTGGACCTCAGCGGCTTCACGCAACTGCTCTATCATGCCAGCTACAAGGAAGAGATCATGCGTACGGTGGTGCTGGCCATGCAACGCCTGTTCCAGGATGCTATGGATGCCGCCTCCACGACGCAGGACATCCGCATCATCAATACCACCGGTGATGGTTTCATCGCCATTGCCACAGGTAGAACGCCATCGCGCACGGCGGTCGGTTTCGTGCAACAGGTACAGTCGCATTTCAAGCAATACGTGAAGGCTGTGATCCATTCGGTCCCGTTCCGGCAACGGGCCGATCTGCGCATCGCCTTGCACCACGGCAGCGTGTACGAGATCGACATCACGCAACACGGGAAGGAACCCTATCCGGTCTTCATCGGCGATGACATCAACCTGCTGGCCCGTGTGATCAATGGCCAAGTGGCACGGCGGTACGGTGTTGCCATTACGCGTGCGTTCTACCGGCGCTTGACCATGAGCAAGCAAGACCCGCCCACCGCCGACGAGGTGATCTTGGACCGCAACCGCTATCCGGAACAGATCGAGATCTACAAGCTGCCTACTGAGATACCGGAAGTGGAAAAAGGAAAGAAGTAGCCTTTCCGGTGTTCTATCGATCGGATACCGATGTAGCCCGATCTTTACGCCCATGTCGCTTCCTTCCATGTTGCTGGAACATGCCGTCGATCAGCTGGCCACCTTACCGGGGATCGGCAGGCGCACGGCCATGCGGCTGGCACTGGACCTGCTGCGGCGCGATCAGCACGAAGTAGCACGCTTCAGCGATGCCATCCGGAAAATGCGCGACGAGGTCCGTTTCTGCGACACGTGCTGCAACATCAGCGATGAGGCGAGATGTGCCATCTGCCGCGATCCGAACAGGGACCCTTCCACGATCTGCGTGGTAGAGGATATCCGCGACGTGATCGCGATCGAGAACACACGGCAATTCAAAGGACTTTACCACGTTCTCGGGGGTGTGATCAGCCCCATGGACGGTATCGGGCCGGACGACCTGAATACAAAGGAACTGATGGCCCGCATGAACGCCGGTCATGTGAAAGAGGTGATCCTCGCGCTGGGCACCACGCTGGAAGGGGACACCACCGGCTTCTACCTGAACCGGAAACTGGCTGAACATGGTCTGGTCGTAAGCATGCTCGCGCGCGGCCTGAGCGTTGGTGGTGATCTGGCACAAGCCGATGAACTGACCCTAGGCCGTAGTATCGCGGACAGGAAACCTTACGAGCAGAACGCTAAACGATGATCCAAGTAAGCAGTTGGCAGTGGACGCTTGGCAGCGGGCTCCTTGGCAAAGCTTCGGTAACGCTGCGCACTGCACACTGCACACTGCACCCTACCGAGTGATGAAACTCTCGGTCATCATCGTCAACTACAATGTCCGGGCCTATCTGGAACAATGCCTGCGCACGGTCGAAGAGGCGTTGAAAGGCATCGATGGCGATGTGTTCGTGGTGGACAACCAAAGCACCGACGGCAGCGTGGAAATGGTGCGGGAGAAGTTCCCCTCGGTGAAGTTGATCGCGAATAAGGAAAACGTCGGTTTCAGCCGGGCAAATAACCAAGCGATCCGCGCCAGCAGCGCCGATCATGTGGTCCTTCTGAACCCCGACACCATTGTTGGGGAAGACGTCTTCCACAAGGTGATCACCTTTCTGGACGCACATCCGAAAGCGGGTGGTTTGGGTGTGAAGATGATCGACGGTACCGGCAACTTCCTGCCCGAAAGCAAACGCGGCCTGCCCACACCGGCCGTGGCTTTCTATAAGATCATCGGGCTTACACGGCTCTTCCCGCACAGCCGTGTCTTTGGCCGCTATCACTTGGGGCACCTCCCCGAGAACGAAGCCGCACCCATCGAGATCCTTTCCGGCGCCTGCATGTTCCTGCGGAAGAGGACGTTGGACGAAGTGGGCCTGCTGGACGAGAGCTTCTTCATGTATGGCGAGGACATCGACCTGAGCTACCGCATCACGCTAGGAGGCTACGAGAACTGGTATTTCCCGGATGCACGCATCATCCACTACAAGGGCGAAAGCACGAAGAAGAGCAGCGTGAACTATGTATTCGTGTTCTACAATGCCATGGCCATCTTCGCCCAGAAGCACTTCACACGGCGGCGCACGAACCTGTTGGGGGTGTTGATCAACGGCAGCATCTACCTGAGCGCTGCGGGGGCCATCGTCATGCGGTTCCTGCGGCGGGCCCTGCTCCCGTCCCTCGATGTAGTATTCTTCCTGTTGACAGGTATCGCTGTAGACATCTTCTCTCCTTGGCTGGGCCTTTTCCTGCTGGTGGGCTTTGGCGTGTGCGGCGCCTACGACCTACCGACGCGTTTGTTGAACGTTGTAAAGGGTTCAGCGCTGGCAGCCCTTTTCGTCTTCGTCCTGCTCTGGGCAAAAAGCGATAGCGGCGGATGGTTGAACGACCCGATCCGGTTCGCTCAGCTCTCCGTTGTGATCGGGGCGGGGTTCCTACTTGTGGGACTGACCTCTCGTTTACTGCTGCACATGGCCCGAGTGAAACCGTACAGCCTGCGCAGTACGGACCGTAAAAGGGTGCTCTCCATTGGGAGTGAAGCTGAGAACAGGCACGCCCTCGCGCTGCTTTGGCAAACGCACTTCGGCCTCGGCCGCCAGAAAGAAATGAGTGCTGCAGAAGCCATGGCACCGGACGCCGTGAAAGTGATCCGGAAGAAGATCAGGAAGCACGGGATCGATGAGGTGTTGTTCTGCGCCCGCGACTTGTCCTGGGGCCGGATCATCGAACTCATGGAAGGCATGCGCCGCAGCCGGGTGATGTTCAAGATCGCCCAGCCAGCGCGCGAGTTCATCATCGGCCCCAACAGCATCGAGAGCATCAACGACCTGTTCATCATGGAGCGCCATGCGGTACATAGCGCCGCCGGTCGTCGGGGCAAACGCTTGATGGACCTGTGCATTGCTGTGGCCTTGGGCCTGTTCCTTCCATTCGCTATCGCGCTGCGCAACGACCGTGTCCAGTTCCTGCGCAATTGGTGGGCCGTTGTTCGCGGAGAGAAGAGCTGGGTGGGTTATGGCCCCATGGTGGAAGGGGCTTTGAAGCTTCCGGTTATCAAACCCGGTATCCTGCCGCCCATGATCCTCGGCGGTGCCATGGATCCGGTTTCTGTGCGCCGTGCGAACATCACTTACGCCAAGGATTACACGGTATGGAGCGATGTTCGATCCGTGGTCAGGGGCTTTGGAATGCTCGGTCGCGGATAAGCGTTCCTTCCATCCACCCCCATCGCTACCTTTGGCCGGATCCCATAACGGGAGCTACTGACCATGTCCCAGATCGACATCCTGCTGCCCAAGATGGGCGAGAGCGTGGCCGAAGCCACCATCATCAAATGGCTTAAGAGCGAAGGTGATCGTGTGGAAGCGGACGAGCCCATCGTGGAGATCGCCACGGACAAGGTGGACAGCGAGATACCCGCTCCGGAGGCCGGCATCCTCCTAAAACGGTTGGTAAAAGATGGCGATGTGGTAAAAGTGGGCCAGCCCATCGCACAGATCGGCAGCGCTGAGGCGGCATCGGCCAAACCGGCAGCGGCACCTGTGGTCGCAGCACCCGCATCTGCACCGGCAAGCAATGGCAATGTGAAGATGGCAGCACCGGTTTCGGCTACCGCACCCAGTGCGGACCCTGTATCTCGCTCAGGCCCAAGTGGTAAATTCTATTCTCCTTTGGTGCGCAACATCGCCCAGAACGAAGGCGTCAGCCTTGCCGAACTGGAAACGCTACCAGGATCTGGGCAAGGTGGAAGGGTGACCAAGAAGGACATCCTCGATTACCTACCCAACCGTGGAACACAAGCCACAAGCGCTGATCCACAAGCTACGAGCCAGCCATCCGCGGACGTGGCAATGACACCCAAGCCCGAGTCCCCAAGCGTGAAGGCCGAGGCCGCTCCGAAAGTGGTACCCGGCAGTGGCGACGAGCTGATCGAGATGGACCGTATGCGTAGGTTGATCGCCGACCATATGGTGATGAGCAAACAAACCAGCCCCCACGTGACCAGCTTTGTGGAGGCCGATGTGACCAACTTGGTGGTATGGCGCGAAAGAGTGAAGAAGGCCTTCGAGCAGCGCGAAGGCGAAAAATTGACCTTTACCCCGGTCTTCATCATGGCCATCGTGCAAGCCATCAAGGAGATGCCCATGATCAACGTCCAAGTGAACGGGTACACGATCATCAAGAAGAAGGACATCAACATCGGCATGGCCGCTGCCATGCCCAATGGCAACCTGATCGTACCGGTGATCAAGAACGCCGACCAATTCAACTTGGTAGGCTTGGCCAAAAAGGTCAATGACCTTGCCAACCGCGCCCGTTTGGGCAAACTTTTACCGGATGAGGTCAGCGGCGGGACCTACACGATGACCAACGTGGGCACCTTCGGGAACGTTCTAGGCACACCGGTCATCAACCAGCCTCAGGTGGCGATCATGGCCACTGGGGCCATTCGCAAGAAACCGGCGGTCATCGAAACCCCACAAGGCGACCTGATCGGTATCCGGCACCAGATGTTCCTCTCCCATTCCTATGACCACCGTGTGGTGGACGGAGCCTTGGGTGGACGGTTCGTGCGCCGTGTAGCTGATATTCTGGAGGGCTGGTCCCAGGATCAGAGCTTCTGAACAATAAAGCCGTCTGCAAGCGGAAAATTCTACATTTAACCGCTCTATTTTCCTCTCGAATCATAAGAAAGCGCCCTCTAATGAAGTACGGCTACGCTGCCCTCGCCCTGTTCGCCCTGTCCTTAGTGCATGCACCTGTCCTTGCACAAGGGGAGAATACCTCCTTCAATTGGAAATTCGAGGAGGGTAGCAAACTGATGGAGGAGAAGTTCTACAACCAGGCGGCCGACATCTGGAGCCAGCTACTGGCCACGGACGCGGAGAATGCGAACCTGAACTACAAGATGGGGTACTCCTACTTCCATTCTTACAACCAGAAATCCAAATCGCTGCCTTACTTGGAGAAGGCTGCTGTATTGCGCACTACCAACCTCGGTTCTTTCAACACCAGCGGCTACGACCCGTTCGACCCACGGGAACGCAATGCGCCTGCGGAAGTGGACTACTACCTGGGCCGGGCTTACCATTTGAGCGGAGAGTTCGTGAAAGCAGATGCCTCTTACCAGAAATTCCAGGACGGTGCCGACGCCAAGCATGAACTGCGCGCCGCAGCCGCACGAGGCATGGAACAGACCGCCAATGCGCGTGTGCTGCAAGCATCACCCATGAACTACGAGATCTCCAACGTTGGTCCGGTGATCAACTGGGCAGGCCCGGATTTCAGCCCCGTTCTGAGCGTGGATGGCAACGCCTTGTTCTACACCTCCCGTCGCGTGCGCCCCGACAGTTCCAATGCGGCGGTTATCGACCCCATTGCCGGACAGCCGTACGAGAACGTATACGTAAGCTACAAGGACCGTGAAGGCACCTGGCAGAAGCCTGAGGTGCTGAACATCAACACACCTACCGGTCACTTGGCCACCATCAACGTCTCGGCCGACGGACAGACCCTTTTCGTGTATCGTGATGATGGAGGTGATGGCAATATCTACGAAAGCAAGCTCGTGGGTGAATTGTGGAGCGAGCCTGTGCTCATGGGCAGTGACATCAACACGAAAGCTTGGGAAACGCACGGTGCGTTGACTGCGGATGGGAACACCTTCTACTTCGTGAGCGACCGCAAGGAAGGCTCCGTGGGTGGTCGTGATATCTACCGTGTGGTCCGCCTGCCGAACGGCGACTGGAGCAAGGCCCAGAATATCGGCAATGTGGTGAACACCAAGTATGACGAGGATGGACCTTTCATCCACCCCAACGGGCGCACCTTGTACTTCAGCTCCATGGGCCACAACTCCATGGGTGGGTTCGACATCTTCTACACAGAGCTGAACGATGACGGCACTTGGACCCTTCCGAAAAACTTGGGGTCCCCGTTGAACACTACGGATGACGACGTCTTCTTCATTACTACGGCCGATGGCCGTCGCGGGTATTTCAGCAGCGACCAGATCGGTGGCTACGGTGAAAAGGACATCTACTTCGTGGACTTGCCTTCCGAGATGGAAGCCGAAGGTCTTACGGTGCTGAAAGGATACATCATTCCCGCTGCGGGCGAAACCCTTCCGCCGAGCACGATCCTTTATGTAACGGACAAATCCACCGGTGAAGTGAAGACCTACAAGCCCCGCCAACGCGATGGGGTGTACGTGGCGATCCTTCCTCCTTGTAAGGAATACAACCTGGACTACCGGGTGAACGACAAGACCGTACACACGGAGGACATCTTCGTTGAGTGCGAAAGCAGCTACCAAGAGATCAACAAGGAGATCTACCTCAGCCCGATCTCATTGGCCGGCCCTGCCAGCATCGTGGATCTGCCGAAAGGATCGCCTCCAGGGAAAAAAGAGAAGGGCGAAGTGGTCGCTATCGGCAAAGAAAAAGAGCGTGCGCTCACCGATGCGGAGATCAAGGAAAAAGCAAGCAAGCACGTGGCACCTGATGCCAAATATGCTGACGTATACACCAAGTTCTACGTATACAACGCAAAGGATATCGACCAGAACGAGGACCGTTGGAAGCAGTTCGTGGATGTGGTCGTAGGCTTGATCGATACCAATGGGAAAGCTAACGTAGTGATCGAGGCCAGCGCCTCCAAAGTTCCCACCAAGACCTTCGGCACCAACGAGAACCTGAGCCGCAAACGAATGGAAGATGCCCGTACCCGGCTGCTCGAAGCCGTGAAGGCTCGTGGCAAGGACGAGACGAAGCTGTACTTGGAAGCGGTGAACAACTTGGTACAAGGCCCCAAGTACGCTGGCGACTTCAAGAACACCGAGAAGTACGGCAAGTTCCAGTATGCCAAATTGAAAGTGCGTTAAAGAGCCGATCGTGAAGAACTAGGGAACCCCGGCGGCAACGTCGGGGTTCTTTCTTTTCTACATTTCGACAGATGGCCCTTACCCTACAACGCCCCCTCGCCTTTTTCGATCTGGAGACCACCGGCATCAAGATCGGTCGCGACCGTATCGTACAGATCGGTATTGTTCGCCTACTGATCGATGGCACCCGTACCGCCTACCAGACCTTAGTGGACCCCGGCATACCCATTCCTTCCGAGGCCACCGCCGTGCATGGCATCACCGATGCTGATGTCGCGAATGCACCGGATCTGAGGGCTGTCGCACCCGAGGTCCTGGCCGAACTGGCGGGTTGCGATCTGGCCGGTTTCAACTGCCTGCGTTTCGACGTGCCTTTCTTGGCCGAGGAACTGCACCGCGTTGGCTGTGGTTGGGACAGCAGTGGCCTGCGCGTCGTGGATGTGCAGCGGATCTACCACAAACTGGAACCGCGCAATTTGAGCGCCGCGCTCAAGTACTATTGCGGTCGCGAACACGAAGGTGCACACGATGCCTTGGCCGATGTACAAGCCACGGCCGATGTGCTGCTGGCCCAACTGGAACGGTACCCCGAAGCACTCCAAGGAGATGTCGCCTTCCTTGGTGAAATGAGCGGTGATCGGCAACGCAGCCCGGATGCGGCAGGCAAATTGAAGTTCGACGACCGGGGCAACATCTGCCTCTCTTTTGGAAAGTACCAAGGATGGACCTTGGAGACTATCGGCCGCAACGACCCCGGCTACCTGCAATGGTTAATGACCAAAGCCGAATTGCCGGGAAGTACACTATCCGTGATGCGCAACGCCCTCTCCGACCTCCACATATAGCCCAGCACCATGAAGATCGTCTGCATCGGAAGGAACTACGGCGAACACGCCAAAGAACTCGGGAATGCGATCCCGGAGGAGCCGGTGGTTTTCCTGAAGCCTTCCAGCGCACTCATTCCCCGAGGTGGCCCCATCCGGTTGCCGGCCTTCAGTAACGACATCCATCACGAGATCGAACTGGTCTATTCCATCATCCACAAGAATGGCCGCGCGTGCGCGGATAAAGTGACGATCGGCCTGGACCTTACCGCGCGGGACCTTCAGCTGGAGCTGAAAGCGAAAGGACTTCCTTGGGAAAAGGCGAAGGCGTTCGATGGATCGGCCTACGTAGCCGAGCAAATGGCGGCAGTGGAGTCGTTCCCGAGCGGCAGCCACATCGATTTCATGTTGAAGCGGAACGGGAAGGTCGCACAGGCCGGGCACCATGGACAGATGCTCTTCGATGTGCCCACGCTGATCGCCCATGTGGAACGCTATATGGCCTTGGACAATGGTGACCTTCTCTTCACTGGAACCCCGGCCGGTGTTGGCCGGATCGAGGCTGGCGACCGGTTAGAGGGTTACTTGTTGGGCGAACTGCTCTTCGACATTCAGGTAGAAGCGGCTGCTTCCGGGCGGTAGGATACCTTTGACGCCTCATTCGCAAAAGCGGACACCAAGGAGAACCCATGACCAAGATCGTCCAAGTCGGCAACATCGCTTGCGGATCGGAACAGTTGTTCCTGATAAGCGGGCCGTGCGTGATCGAGACGGAGAGCATCATGATGCGCACCGCCGAGAAGCTCAAGGAAGTGAGCGAGCGCATGAAGGTGCCCGTGATCTACAAGAGCAGCTTCACGAAGGACAACCGCAGCAGCGTCGATTTCTACCAAGGTCCAGGCCTAGAAGAAGGATTGAAAGTGCTGGAGCGTGTTAAGAAGGATTTCGGATTCCCGTTGCTCACGGACATCCACTACCCTAGCCAAGCAAAAGCCATCGCCGAGGTGTGCGACGTGATCCAGATCCCGGCCTACCTATGCATGCAAACGGAATTGGTGACAACGACCGCGAGGACCGGCGCCATCGTGAACATCAAGCACGGCCAGTTCCTTGCACCGGAGAACATGATCAATCCGGCGAAGAAGTGTGAGAGCGTAGGCAATTCGAAGATCATCCTCACGGAGCGCGGCTACACCTTCGGATACAATGACTTGGTCGTTGATCCACGGGCGTTCTACCACTTGCGCAAGACCGGCTACCCACTGGTGTTCGACATTACGCACAGCATCCGCAAATACGGTATCCCCAGTGCGGATCCGAAAGGCGGTAACCGCGAGGTGATGCCCACGATCGCCCGTGCCGGTGTGGCCGCTGGTGTCGACGGTGTGTTCATTGAAACGCATCCCGATCCAAGCACCGCGTTGTGCGACGCTGCCAGCCAACTGTGCGTGTACGATCTAGAGGAATTCCTGAAACCACTGCTCGACCTGCACGCCGTGGAGGTGAAGTACCGGAATACCTTGGTCAGCGCTTGATCACTTCGGAAAACCCAGAGAATCAGATCACATTGTCCGATGTCTTATGTCCTATGCGGGACCGAGCCTAGGACATAAGACATCGGACACAAAGCAATCATCCAATGGAACTTTACCTCGACAGCGCTGACATCAAGGAGATCGACGAAGCCTTCAAACTCGGTTTCCTCACGGGTCTCACCACCACCCCCACGTTCATGCACCGTGGTGGTGTAACGAACATCGACAAGATGATCCTGGACCTCGCCAAGAAGGTCCCCATCCTGCAGGTGGAAGCCCTTGGCAATACGGCCGAGGAAGTGGTGAAAGAGGCGAAGCGCCAACTGAAGATGGGCCTGAAGAAGGAGACCACCGTATTCAAGATCCCCGTTTCGCTGGAAGGGCTGCGCGCCTGCCGCATGCTGCGCAATGAAGGCATCATGGTGAACGTACACTTGGTGTACACGCTGCAACAAGCCTACATGGCCATGCAGGCCGGGGCCAACTACGTATGCCCGCTAGTGGGTCGTTTACAGGACCAAGGGCACGATGCACTCACGCTCGTTCAACAATGTGTGGAAGCCGTGAACTACTACGGCTACGACAGCAAGATCATGTTCAGCAGTGTGCGTACCGTGGAGCACGTGCGCAATGCCGTGCAGATCGGCGTGCATACGATCACCGTGCCGTGGAAGCTGATGAAGCAGCTCACGGACAACCACATGACCCAATTGGGCACGCAACAGTTCTACGAGCACACGCGCCTGATCACCATGAAGGTGAAGGACATCCTGGGTCGCAGTAATCCCATTGTTAAAGAGAGCGCGACCGTGAGCGAGGCGTTGGTGGAGATGACCAAGCACGGCTTCGGCGCTGTCATGGTGGTTGATGCGAAAGGCAAGAACAAGGGAGTCTTCACCGATGGTGGCCTGCGCCGCGGCATTGAGAAGGAGGGCAACAAGTTCCTCGCGAAGAAGTTGAGCGCCATGTCCTTCAACGAGCCGATCTCCGTTGGACCTGAAGCATTGCTGGACGATGCACAGAAGCTCTTCAAGGAGAAGAAGGTGGATACGATCAGCGTGAGCGAGAATGGCAAACAGCTCGGCATGCTCGATATCCAGGACCTGATGAAGGCGATCGCGGGGTAGCTCCACATGTCGGTTGTCAATGCCGCTTGACAACTGGCAACGAACAACGGACGACCATGAGCGCCCTCCAGCCCTTCACCGACAACGGTCTCCGCGTCATCAGCTCCGAGAAGGACCTGTTGACCCGTCTGGCGCGCACCAAGGCCGTGCTCTTCGACTGGGACGGCGTGTTCAACGACGGCTTCAAGGATGCCGAAGGCGGTAGTCCGTTCAGCGAGATAGGGAGCATGGGCGTGAACATGCTGCGATTTGCGCTTTGGTTGCACAACGGCGCGTTGCCCAAAGCGGCGGTGATCACAGGACAGCACAATCCTTTCGCCATTCGTTTCGCCGAGCGCGAACGACTGCACGGCATTTACATGGGCTTCACCAACAAGCCGGATGCCTTCGATGCCTTCCTGGCGCAGCACGGTCTGGAAGCCGATGAAGTCGCCTTCGTGTTCGATGATGTGATCGACCTGCCCGTTGCTGCGCGATGCGGTCTTCGGGTGATGATCGGTAGTCCGGTCACAGCATGGTTTGTTGAGCATGTAGTGGCGCGCGGTGAAGCTGATCTGGTGACCGCCAACAGCGGTGGCCACAATGGACTACGGGAGGCCACGGATGCGCTCATCGCTTTGCTCGGGAACGGGTCGGAGGTGATCGCGCACCGCGCGGGCTTCACAGAGACCTACCAACGTTACCTCGCCGAGCGCAACGCAGTACAACCAGGGATCCTGCGCAGCGAGCGTTGAGGTATCCGGCGTTCGGCGGGAAGCACCGACCTTTCCAACGATGGGGATAGTAGGCAATGGTTACCGGACCGCCGGCTGGAGCTTGCTCCTTGTCTCACTGGCCTTTCTGTTCGTGCGCTATGGCGAAGTATTGCGCGCACCCAACAGCGTGATCTTCTGCGACCATGGCGATGGCGTGAAGAACTATTACACCTTCCTCTATCACATCCGGAATGATGAAAGCGCGTGGTCATTCACGGGGATGAACCATCCTTACGGAGAGCATGTGTTCTTCACCGATGGACATCCCGCACTGGCATCCCTGCTCCGGTTGATCGCTGTTCCTTTCCCGGGTGTGACGGATCATGCGGCAGGTATCCTCAATGTGCTGCTCTTGCTGGCGCTACCCTTTTGTGCGCTCTGCATTTTCCTCGTCCTGCGCGAGCTTCGTGTTCGTCCATGGATGGCGGCCGCTTGTGCGTTCGGCATCATGCTGCTCGCTCCGCAGACCCAGCGGCTCACGGGCCATTTGGCGTTGGCCTACTCGTTCTTCTTACCGCTGGCTTGGTGGTTATTCATGCGCGTGCGACGATCTGAGCGGTCGTGGCTGCCGATGCTCGCGCTAGGCCTGCTAGGCCTCGCCGGTTGGGGTACGCACGCCTACCTCGGCGTCATGGTCGCGGCCTTCGTAGCGGTGATGGCGATCGCTTGGGCCGTCACCCACCGACGTGATGCAACACAACGGAAGAAGGCGATCATGGTCCTGCTCTCGGCTTGCATCACGCCAACAGCATTGTTCCGCACTATCATAGCCATCACGGACCACCATATCGGCCGATCGCAACACCCCACAGGGTTTTTGAACTACACCGCCGAGCCGGATGATATCCTGCTTCCCTTCCTTCCGCCATTGCGACCGTTGTTGGATGAATTACTGCCCGGCATGATCCGCCAGCAATGGGAAGCGTTGGCTTACATCGGCATGGGCACCCTACTCGTCCTTCTAGCTTGGGCAATAGCATCCATGTGGCGCGGAAGAAGGAAAGACCCATGGCCCATGGAGCTGCGCGTGGCAAAGTTGGCCGCTATGCTGTTGTTGCTTTTCGCGTTCGGTATTCCGTTCAAGGACGCACCGAGCCTACTGCGCGCAATGCCCATTCTGGAGCAGTTCCGGGCGCTAGGGCGGTTTACTTGGCCCTTCTTCTTCGTCGCCACCATCACTGCGGTCTGCTTGGTGGACCGCTGGGCGGTGCGTGCTTCATCACGCGGATGGCCTGTCGGATCGTTGCTCCTCGCCTGCGCGCTTCCCATTTCGTTCGTCATCGAAGGACTTCCTTATCAATGCATCGCGACGGAACTAACGCGCACGCCGAACCTCTTTTCCCTGGAGCACCTTCCTCCGGAACAACGCGCGTTGATGGAACATATTCCTGCGGAACGCTACCAAGCGGTGATCCCTATGCCGTTCTTCAACTACGGTTCAGAATCGTTCACGCGCGGCAGCAAGGATGGCATCACGCTGGCGGTCCTACCGATCAGTTACCACAAACGACTTCCCATCCTCGGCAGCATTCTATCACGCGTCTCCATACCGGAATCGAAGAAGATCCTGCAGGTGGTATCGCCGCGCTTCTATCCCAAAACGATCAAGGATGACATCACCGACGACCGCCCGTTCCTGATCATCCGAAGCGCCGAAGATCTGAGCGCGTACGAACTGGACCTGTTGCGATCCGCAATCGTGGTCGATACCACCACGGCGATCAAGGTCTATGAACTCAGTAAGGCAGAGCTTTTCAGGAACACCGCCGATGAGGTCTGGTCACGTTTCCGATCTCGCGACGACCTTCTTACCGGACTATCAGGATTTTCTACGACCGATAGCTTGGGACGCTTCGCATACTTCGATTTCGAAGAACGCAACACCAACATCACGCACAACGGCAAGGGGGCATTGGAAACCACCAAGTTGGGCGAGCAATTGATCGCGAGCGTGAGCATGGCCGGACTGGAGCGTGGTGATCAAGCGATCGCGAGCCTGTGGATGTACAACGGCATTGAAGAGGCGTTGAACCAAGGTCTGTGGTTACAAGTGGTCCAGCATGTGAACGGGAAAGAGCATGTGGCCCGGATCTGGCCGAACGAAGCGGAGGTGGTGGATGGAGATTGGTCTCTGGTCGAGCTACCGTTCACCGTGCTTTCGGACGACCCACAACTGATCATCCGGACACGTTGCGACCACTACATACAACGGCCAATGATCGTGGACGACGTATTGGTCCGCCGAGCGGATAGCGATGTGTACAGGAGCGATAGTTTGCCTGATGGCCGCAGCGTCCTGTTCTGGAACGACCATCGGGTGCTGGCTCCGTAACGATAACGCTCAACGCAAGGCGATCCGGATCGTGATGGCCTTCTCCCCCATCTTGATCGCTGCCAACCGGAATGGCGGTGGCCCTGTATTAACGGGTGCATCATTGCTGAAGCCGTAAGGTTCCTGGGGCCAACCGATCCAACTCGTGTTCAATTCACTGTCCGAATTGATATCGTGGAACACCTTCACGGCGTATGTTCCAGGAAGCACATCCGTGAATACACATCGCACGGAACGACCAACGGCATCCACACTTTTTGTGCGACATCCCTTCTCGGAATCATATGCCTCCTTGTTCGGGCAAAGTGCAAGACGAAGCACGCCCCCGGCATCGGGCTTATTCAGTATCATCTCCACGCTCATGGTCGCTTGAGCTGAAGCGGACAACGGGAGGAACAAGATGGATAAAAAGACATAACGCATGGTGCGAAGTTCAGAAATACACATCCAACGCCAGTGCTTCGGCAAGTCGTGATCGGAAGATCTTTCGTGGGATCTCGATCGCACCAAGCTGCGCGGTGAACGGGTTAATGTATTGTGAATCGAACAAAAGGGACCCGTTCTCCTTCAAACGCCGGACCAATTCGTGGAAAGCCACCTTACCGGCGTTGCTCTGGTGGCTGAACATGCTCTCGCCGAAGAACACGCCGCCCAACGCCAGACCATAGATCCCGCCGACGAGTTGTCCATCGTCCCACGTCTCGATGGAATGCGCATGCCCCGCTGCATGCAAGGCATCAAAGGATGCGACGATGCGCGGGTCGATCCACGTTTCCTCGCGTTGCGCGCACCCGCGTATCACCGCAGCGAACGCTGTATCGCTTGTCACAGTGAAGCGCCCAGAACGCAGCAACCGCAGCATGCGCTGGTTCGGACCGATCTTCTCCAACGGGAAAACGGCCCGTGGATCGGGATCATGCCAGTACAATTCTCCATCCTCATGGCACATGGGAAAGCGTCCCATCCCGTACGCATCCAACAACACGGGCACGGGAATGCCCAACGGCTGCTGCGGTCGGCTCACGGCGCCTTGATCGTCATGTGTTGGAGAACTCTTCCACCCTGCTGCACACGAAGCACGTACGACCCAACGGCAAGGGCATCCAGACCGGAACTGATCCGAAGCAACCCGTCGCCATTCACGGTTGTGCGCTCATCAACGACCATTCTTCCCGTGGCATCGAAGAGCGAGGCACGGATCGGATCGGTGTTGCTTGCTGCAAGACGCACGAAGAGTTCATCCTGGAACGGGACCGGGAATACCCGCAGTTGCTGATCGTCCACGTTCGGTTCGGGAACTGTCGCCGTCAACTCCAGCCAAGCATGCGCCGCACCGAAGTCAGGCACACCATACCCCATGGAGTCGTTCGGCGCGGTAAAGAAAGAACCGCTACGGCGGACCGCATCCATGATCTGTTGCGAAGTGCGCTCCGGATGCAATTGCCACAAACAAGCCACCAGACCTGCGAGGATCGGTGACGCGAACGACGTACCGTTGGCTGCAGTGACGCTATCCACACCATTGCGCAGTACAATGGAGCCCCAGCCCATGGCGCATACATCGGGCTTTGTGCGACCATCGGCGCTTGGGCCATGGGAACTGAACGGTGCGTGGTTCTCCACATCACCAACGGCCCCGACCGCTAGGATGTCGATGGCATCGGCCGGTGCACTGATGTAGTACCAATCGCTATTGCCACTATTGCCCGAACTATTTACCGGGACCATGCCTTTGCGCGAAGCGATGTTCGCTGCGATGCTGATGCGCAGCGTCAGACCGTCGAGGTCCTCATACCGATGGTCCATGGTGGAGTCATCGAAGGTGGTGTAGCCGAGCGAGGTGTTGAGGACATCACATCCCAAGCTGTCGGCCAATTCCGCACCGCTGATCCAGTTGTCTTCTTCAACCGGGTATTCGGTGTTGGCATCCTCTGTGCGAAGCAGTACGTAGTCCGCTTCCGGGGCCGTGCCCACCAAATTGCCCGGTAGTTGAGCAGCCATGCACGAAAGCACCGACCGCCCATGGGCATTCCCTTCGAAGACATCCCCGCCTTGGACCACCAGATCGCGTGTCATCACAAGACCGCCACGATCCCGGAGCGGCTGGAACGCCGCTGATGAATCAACGCCATCGAACCCGGCATCGAGCACACCGATCAACATCCCCTGCCCTTTCGCATCCAAGGCATGGAGCTGTTGGCCGTTCAGCATCTCGAACTGCCGAAAAGAAGGTCCAAAGAGCTCCGCATCGCCATCACGTTCCTCACCGGGCAATGGCTCATCCAATTTGTTGTGTACCGATCCCGGGGCGGTGGAAAGGCCACTACTGCGGATCATGAGCACGATGGGCAACGCTTGGATAGCGGCCAGCGCCTCCTGATCGGTGGTCCGCACGGTGATCGCATTGAACCACTTGCTGCGGTTGACCAATTGCACGTCGCCCAAGGCGAGCACAGCCTCGATGTACGCCGGGTCCACGGGAAGGTCCAGCGCGTCGAAAGCGATGCCTTGTGCAGCGCGCCGCGCAATGGCCCGGGCCGAAAGGAAATCTTCCGGTTGACCGAGGCTGTAGGGTGTATTGTCCTTGTCCGCGAACTGCACCCAATAGGTATCGGGAGCGGTTTGTGCAAAGACCATGGCACTGACCAGACAAGCACAGAGCGCTGCATGGATCCGGGCTTGGAGCACCTGCATGATCAATCGTTACCGTGTGCAACAGCTACCATGTTCAACCGCCATCCGCGCACCTGGACGATCGGAGGGGGATACGGGCTTTGCGGGGTGGGTGGTGGATAGGTGACCTGCGTATTGGTCTCCTCCCAGTACTTGGATACCATGCCAACGCCGTGGGCATACCGCTCTTCGAAGTTGCGCTTATCGACGAAGTTCGCCGGCACCGTGTTCCTCAAAAGGATGGTGCGATCGTAGGAAGCACCATTTGCGCTCCACGGTTCATCGACTTCCCGATAGGCCACGGTAAGATCATCGACCGTGTTGAAGACGTTGATATTCCACGTGGTCCCTTCGCGAACGGCGAAGGTCAGCTTCAACCGGCGTAAATTCTCCTCGGTCATCTCGGCAGCCGTCTTGCTCACGGTCATGGTCCAAACGTCGCGGACCACCCAAAGATCATCCTCGTCCTTCACATACCTGTGGATACGCTGGCAGGCGCGACCCTCATCGTCGGTGTACACTTCTTCAATGCGCTGCTTCAGACTGTAGCTGACACTATCCAAGATCTGGGAAGGATCATCGCGCCACAGCGAGTCCACCTGGTATTCCACCCAGGAACCCACTGTTTTCGGGAAATAACCATAACCTGGGTCTACCTCTACCACTTCATCCTTCTTGCACGCACCAAGTGCCAGCAGACCTGTTAGCAGGATGATCTTATGTGCCTGTGCCATGGTATCCTTCAGCGTTCGCGATCGATGAAACCGCCACCGATCACATCGTTGCCTGAATAGAAGACGGCACTTTGCCCAGGAGCGATGCCTGTAACGGGGGCATGGAACTCAACTTTAACACGTTCGCCGTCCATGACAAGGGTGGATGGGGTGCCTTTGTCCTTGTATCGGATCTTGGTGGTGGCCTCCATGCCCCCTTCCAACGCGGAAATGGATTGGAAGTTCGGCCGGCGCACCCACATGGACTGTCGGTCGAGGTCGGTCTTACGGCCCAGTACCACGGTATTGGTCTCCGGCTGGATATCGGTCACGTAGAGGGGTTCGCCGGTGGCGATCCCGAGTCCCTTTCGTTGGCCGATGGTGAAGAAGGGATAGCCGTCGTGCTCGCCAAGTTGTTCCCCGGCAACGCTCATCAGCTTGCCGTGGGCCAGTTTCGCGGTGGCTTCGGGCTCTTTGCGCTTCAGGAAACCCCTGTAATCGTTGTCCGGGATGAAGCAGATCTCGTAGCTCTCGCTCTTTGTGGCCAATTCTGGAAAACCGCTATCCATGGCCATCTGGCGGATATCGCTCTTGCGGAAACCACCGATGGGAAATCGCGTTCGGGCCAAGTTCTTTTGCTCCAGACCCCAGAGAACGTAACTCTGGTCCTTATTGGGATCAAGACCACGGCTTACCACCCAACGGCCTTCGGTCTCCAACTGCCGCACCTGGGCATAGTGGCCTGTGGCGATCAAGGCGCAATCCATCATATCGGCACGTTTCAACAGGGCGTCCCATTTGATGAACGTATTGCAGAGCACGCACGGGTTCGGAGTGCGGCCGGCCATGTATTCCTTGGTGAAGTTGCCGATGATGGCATCGCCGAACTCCTCGCGAATATCGATGATCATGTGATGGAACCCTCGGCTCACCGCCATGTTGCGGGCATCATTGATGCTGTCCAGATCGCAACAGCCCGTGATCCGCTTGCCACCGCTGTTGTCGGCATAGTCCCACGTCTTCATGGTCACACCGATCACCTCGTAGCCCTCGTCATGCAGCATCAAGGCGGTAACAGAACTATCCACCCCACCGCTCATGGCCACCAGTATGCGTCCGTGCTTGCTCATTGTTCCACCCCCGCTGCGTAGTTCATCTTCTTCACCACCTTGCCCTGCTCATCATATTCCTTGACTTCCCCTTCCAGCAGGTCGTTCACGTATTTCCCTTCGCGTTTCTTGGTCTGGGCCACCAAAACGCGCTCCACGTCCGCCGATGATACCTCGGCATCCTCCATCTTCAGTGGCCGCACCACCCAGCGACCGTTGTCGTAATACTCGATGAAGATCCCTTCCCGCTTGCCCTTCGTGTAGGTCACTTCGGACTGCAGCTGTTCGTCGTCGTAGTACTCCTTGAAGGTTCCGTTCTCTTTGCGGTCCTTCACGAAGATGCCCTTCTCGTAAAGCACTTGCACTTGGATGCTCCCATCGTCGTTGAAGTAGAACCACGTTCCGTCGCGGTCCCCGTTCACCATGTTCCCTTCGATCTCCTTCTTTCCGTTCAGGAAATAGAAGGTCATCTTCCCTTCGGGCTCGCCGTTCAGATAGTTGGTCTCCGATTTCAGGTTACCATTGGCGAACCAGCTTTTGCTTGCTCCTTTCAGGATACCTTTTTCACGGTTCTCCCGCTCCGCAACGGCGCCATCCGGATAGTAGCTCACCTGTTCACCGTGCAATTGGCCGGTCTGGAAGCGTTCCACCTTGCGCAACTTGGCATCGGGGCCGAAGTAGTTCCACGTGCTGTCCTTGACCTGACCCACGTATTTGCCCGTGGCCAGCAAGGTGCCGTTGACATGGAAGTGCTTCGCCCTGCTCACTAGGCCATCGCCAGCGTGTACCTGAAGCGTGGTAAGGGCACCGTTCTCATCGTAATGCTTGAAAGTGCCAATCGGCTGATCATTCTTGAACTGGCCCAAATAGCGGGTCTTCCCATTCGGCCAAGGCTTGGACCATGTGCCCTGTTTACGGCCTCCGGCGTCCGTGGTGTTCGGGTCTAGACCGGATGGCTGGGCCGTAAGGAAAAGAGCGAACGTGGCGAACAAGATGGAATTCAGCAGGCGAAGCGGCATGTGGTGCAAAGGTATGAGCGGTGGTCAAGGGTCGTGCCGAACCGGAACAACGCGACGTGGCCGGACAAAAGGCCGGTCCGCAGCACCTACCTTCGCGGCAGGAAACACACCATGAAATTCTTCATCGATACGGCCAGCTTGGCCCAGATCAAAGAGGCCCAAGACCTCGGCGTTCTCGACGGCGTAACCACCAACCCATCGCTCATGGCCAAGGAAGGCATCAGCGGCACGGATGCGGTAATGAAGCACTATGTAGCCATTTGCCAGGTCGTGGACGGTGACGTGAGCGCCGAAGTGATCGCCACGGACTATAACGGCATGGTGCGGGAAGGCGAAGACCTCGCCGCCCTGCACCCCCAGATCGTTGTGAAGTTGCCCATGACCCGCGACGGCATCAAAGCGGTGAAGTATTTCGCCGGTAAAGGCATCAAGACCAATTGTACGCTGGTCTTTAGCGCGGGTCAGGCCTTATTGGCCGCCAAGGCTGGAGCCACGTATGTTTCGCCCTTCATCGGTCGGTTGGATGACGTGAGCACGGACGGGGTGCAACTGATCGACCAGATCCGGACGATCTATGACAACTACGGCTACGGCACGCAGATCCTCGCTGCCAGCATCCGCCATCCGATGCACATTATCCAATGCGCGGAGGTGGGTGCCGATGTGGCCACCTGTCCGTTGAGCGCCATCACCGCCTTGTTCGATCATCCGTTGACGACTATCGGGCTGGAGAAATTCCTCGCGGACCACAAGAAGGCTGCAGCCCAGTCGGTGAAGGCCTAAAGCGGGAATGCTCCTTAGCATCCATCCGAAGGACCCCGAGCCGCGGAAGATCCGCACGGTGGTGGAAAAGCTGCTCGCCGGCGGGGTGGTGATCTGTCCTACCGATACGGTCTATGCCTACGTATGCAGTGCCCATAGCGCGCGGGCGATCGAAGAGGTGGCCCGACTGAAAGGGATCAAACCCCAGAAAGCGGACCTATCCCTTATCTGCCAAGACCTGAGCCAGTTGAGCACCTACGCAAAGGCGGTTGATACGGCGGCATTCCGGATCATGAAACGCGCTTTGCCCGGCCCCTACACCTTCATCGTCACGGCCAGCAGCGAGATCCCGAAGCTCTTCAAGAACAACAAGCGTACGGTGGGTATCAGGGTACCGGGCCACCCGATACCATTGGCCATTGTGCGGGAATTGGGACATGCCTTGGTGGTGGCCAGCGTACACGACCCGGACAAGGTCGTTGACTACACTACCGACCCCGAGCGGATCGATGAGCACTTGGGCCACCAAGTTGAACTTGTCATCGACGGCGGGATCGGCGGAATGGAAGGATCCACGGTGATCGACCTTTCCAGCGGGGATCCGGTGGTGCTTCGCGAAGGCAAAGGCTCATTGGACGGCCTGCTCTGAAGTGCCTCGGAGAGTTTTCCAAGCTGTGGGCAAAGCGTCCACCAGATCACTCGGGCGCATGGCGTCCATTCCGAGCTCTTCGGCCGCAAGGTCGCCGGCGAGACCATGGAGATACACACCGATCAGGCACGCATCCAGCGCGGAATAGCCTTGGGCAAGCAGCCCAGCCAACAGTCCGGTCAACACATCACCACTTCCGCCCTTCGCCATACCTACATTCCCTGTTGAGTTGAAGTATAGCTTGCCATCGGACGCGCATGTCACGGAATAGGCTCCCTTCAGCACCACCGTGCATTCATGGAGCTGCGCGAAGGCTTGCGCACGACGCAACCGTTCATAGCTGGTCTTGGAAGGGCTGCCCAAAAGACGGTCCATCTCTTTCGGGTGTGGGGTAAGCACCGTGTTCGGCCCCAAGAAGTGGAACCAGTCCGGGCGGGTGGCAAGGATGTTCAAGGCATCTGCATCCAAGACCATTGCACCTCGAACGGATCGCAAGCAGTGCTCGACCACAGCCGTGGTCTCTGCATGCTGTCCCATGCCTGGACCGAGCGCTACAGCATCGAACCGGTCCAGTGGCGGAACGCCGGACAAATGATCCGAACCGGTATCGATCGAACACATAGCGTCCGGAACTGCGGATGTCAAACCTGCTGCCGCCTCACCCGGTACATGCCCGGTTACCAATCCAACACCACCCCGCAGGCATCCTTTCAAGGCCAAAACTGCAGCTCCGTACATCCCGCGTGAGCCGGCAATGACCAACGCATGGCCGAAAGTGCCTTTATGCCCGAACCGAGGACGAGGGTGCAGGCACCCGCGTAGATCCGAGGCGCGCACCCAATCACCGATCCGATCAGCCCCTGCCTTTACTGCCGCGTCCAACCCGATGGGGAGTATCTCGAACCGACCGGCGCACACACCCGTCTCGGGAAGCAGGAAACCAAGCCGTGGGCCTTCGAAGGTCAAGGTCAGGTCCGCATGGATGCATGCTGCCGGATCGAAGTCCTTACCATCCTCCGGAGCGACCATTCCGGATGGTAGGTCGATCGCGATGACCGTACGTCCTGAAGCATTGACCGAGGCGATCAGCGCGCCTACCCAGCTATCCACCGGGGGGGTAATTCCAGTGCCAATAAAAGCATCAATAACTATCTCATTTTGAATTATATGAATAGCTATAATTGAATGATCAATCGCATCAATTTCGATTCCCATGGATCGAAGCTGTTGGAGGTTCAGCGCATTCTCGTTTGACGGCTCATTACGGTGCAGTACGTAGACGATGCGCACCGGCAAACCGGCCAAATGCAGCAGTCGCGCGATCACGAAACCATCGCCTCCGTTGTTCCCCATACCGGCTAGTACCACGAAACGATCGGCACCACCGAAGTCCCCCTTGCCATGGAGTTCGACTATCCTTCGGACGCAAGCGGCTCCAGCTCGCTCCATCAGGTCCAGCGCCGTGATCGGTCCCTGTTCCATGGCCAGCACCTCCAACCGGTGGATCTGCGAAGAGGTAAGTATGGGCAACATGTGGGATTTGCTCGACGGGCTTCGTCAAACTTACTCCTCCTTGCAGAGCCCTTGGATCGTTCATGCCTTTCCCGGCCCTTCATGGCATGCAGCACCGTCAAGGGGGGGGGAGTTGGGCGTCGAAGATCAGCGACCCTATAGGACCTTTATATCCGGTCAACTTTAACCCCGCTCCTCACGGCATATTGTAACCTTGACTCGTCAACCTATTTTCGCACATCAACCTGAACCTGTAACCCTTTATTTGGGACGGGTCACATGGTCGATGTATCAGGAACTCCTGACCGCCGCCGCCAACATCATTTATCAGGGCCGGGTTCAGCGGTTCATCACGTCCTATCCAAACCTCCTACCACGGAACGGACGAACACCGAACCACGCACTTGGTATGTGTTGGTCACCGGACCATCACCTGTTTCCTCCAGAACACCATTCACCCGAAGTGCAATGAGAAGACTGCATACACGTCCTTGTTTCCAAAGCCTCAGCATCCCGGATCAGGCACTACTGAGCCGGTGAATAAGATCCGCCCGCTCTCTCCCTCATACTTTCGCACTATTCATAGGTCGCTTCTTGGTTCCTGTCTCAGTAAAAGTGTGGACCAGCAATACCTACCTCGAAGCTATTGGATGCGGTGCTAAGGGTGCTGGGTCTGATAAGGAAATGGCGCTGCCGGGTAAGATCGATCCTATACCCCCTGAATAGAGAAAGGGCCGTTCCTTCCGGAACGGCCCTTTCGAGCTGAATTGAACGACTACTATTGGAAGTAGAAGTTGATGCCCAAAGAACCACGCAGTTGGGTATCGATACCGAAGCTGCTGGACTTGTCGGACTGACCATCGTTCGGGGTACCTTCAACAGTCTCCGTGATGATCGCGTTGGTAGCGCCGTCGAAACGCTCGGTGGTGGACTCACCAGCACCGGTCGAGGTCATGTTCAGACCCCAAGCGTACTCGCCGCTGAGCGAGATCTTCGGAGCGCAGAACCATTCAACACCCGCAAAAGCGTTAACACCGAAGGCGAACGTACCGCCTTGCTTGCTTTCGGTGATGCGTGGACCACCGTTGGTAGCGCTCAGTGCGTTTCCGAATTCGTTGGTAGTCTTACCACCGCCGAAGCCCACGTGTGCTTCAGCACCGTAGATACCAACAACACGGGTAGAACCCACACGCTTCTCAAGACCAGCGCCCAAGTCAATGGCCAAGAAATTGTTCTTTTCAACGTTCTCCACAATAGCTGCTGGGGTTGTGGTCGAGGTAATATCGTCCACGAAGGAAGTTTCTTTGCCGGACCCGAAACCGATGCGCAGCTTACCACGGTATGCCGTATTCGCGTCGATCAGCTTCTTGCCGCCGATCACCACTTGGCTTCCATTGCCGCTGTTGCTGGTGAAGAAATTGCCGAGCGTTGGAGCACTGTTTCCAGTGTTACCATTGAACAGGTTTCCAGCGTATTGCAGGAGCGGGTCAGCTCCGAAAGTCAGTCCCCAGTCGCCGCTCTGGCTGAGCCAGTTCTCACCGCGGTTGCTGGTGATCTCCCCCGTTTGAGCGGAGGCCGCAATAGCAGCTACCATGGCTGCCGAGAACAGTACATGCTTCTTCATGGTCTATTGATTAGGTGCGTGTTGGTTTTCGAGGTTTGGTTTTACTTCCGAGGCCGAAGATCGCTGCTTCCGGCGGGGCAAGTTTATAAACTTTCTTACACTCTGTGAACAGCTCTTTGTTGATCAGCAATAATCCAAAGAGTTTTCGTCGTCCCTTTTCGATGGTTGGTGTTTGGGATGGCGGCGCAAATATGCGTTGTTTTTTGAAACCACAAAACATCAGCTGGCTTTGTCGGCCAACATCGGCACAAAGCGGAAGAGGCCACGGTCATCCGATCGGAACGACCCATCTTCCTGTCTTTCAAGTACTAACATACGTTGCTCCTCTCCTTCCCCGACGGGGATCACCAGCAGGCCACCAATTTTTACCTGGTCCAAGAGATCCTCGGGCACCTTGGGAGCACCACATGTCACAAGGACCCTGTCGAAGGGAGCTTCCTTGGGCAGACCTTTATAACCGTCGCCGAAATACAGATTCGGGCGAAGGCCCATGTTGAGCAAACGGTCCTTGGTCTGGAGGTACAACGGCCGGTGGCGCTCGATGCTGAAGACCTTACAACCCAGCTGGCAAAGCACGGCGGTCTGGTAACCACTTCCTGTCCCGATCTCCAACACCTTCATTCCTGGCCGTATTTGCAGCAGTTCGCTCTGGAACGCCACGGTATACGGTTGGCTGATGGTCTGGCCGCATGGGATCGGGAAGGCGATATCCTGATAGGCGAGTTCCAAAAAGGCCGTGTCGTCTATGAACCGGTGGCGTGGGATGGAGCCAATCGCCGACAATACTGCCTGGTCCTTGACCCCTTTCCTCTTCAATAGGTCCACCAAACGCCTGCGAAGGCCTTGGTTGCGATAATCATCCTTCTCGATCGGGGGCACGGGTCAAAAGTAACGGCACGGAATGCTCGTAGCGGTGAAGGGTTACTTTTGCGGGCCTTTGGGGGAACGGTCCATACCACCACGGCCTCTACGAGCATGAGCCAACCGTTGCGCATCGGTGTTCTTGGTGCTGGTCACCTAGGAAGGATACACATCCAGCAGCTTCGGGAACTTCCCGAATGGCAGGTGGTCGGTTTCCACGACCCCCATCCGGAGAAGTGTGCGGCCATCACGGCTGAATTCGGCGTTGGGGCTTTCGCCGGTCTGGAAGCATTACTCGCAGCGGTGGATGTGGTGGATATCGTAACCCCCACCACCGCACACTTCGCACTGGCCAGCGCTGCCTTGCAGCTGGGTAAGCATGTGTTCGTTGAAAAGCCCCTTACCCAGACCGTTGCTGAAGCCAACGAACTGCTGGCACTGGCCGAAACCACAGGAAGGCAGGTGCAGGTGGGGCACGTGGAGCGCTTCAATCCGGCATTCCAAGCCGCACTCCCCTACTTCGCCGACCCCATGTTCATTGAAACGCACCGTCTGGCGCAGTTCAATCCGCGGGGTACCGATGTCAGTGTGGTACTGGACCTGATGATCCACGACATCGACATCGTTTTGCACGTGGTGAAAAGCCCGGTAGCCGATATCAGGGCCAGCGGCGTGGCCGTAGTGAGCGATACGCCGGACATTGCCAATGCGCGTATCGCGTTCGCTAACGGCTGCGTGGCCAACTTGACCGCGAGCCGGATCAGTATGAAGAACATGCGAAAGAGCCGTTTCTTCCAGCGCGATGCGTACATCGCTGTTGACATGCTGGAGAAAAGCACGGAGATCGTGCGCATGCGAACCGTGATCGGAGAGCCGGACCCCTTTTCGGTATCCATTGACCTGGGCGGTGGGAAAGGGTTCCGCGAGATCAGTTTCGAGAAGCCCGAGGTCATCCCCACGAATGCCATTCGGGAGGAGCTGCGGTCCTTCGCACGAAGCATCACCACGGGCATTGCGCCAACGGTGACGATCCAGGACGGAGCACAAGCCCTGCGGGTAGCCCATGAGATCCTGGCCGGCATGGCCCTACAAAAAGCGTGACGGTGCATACTGATCATAGGTAGCCATGCGTTGCCCGAAGCATACGATGATCCGAACACTCCTCGTTACAGTGACCATTTGCATTGCCTTATCGGCCTGTAAGAAGGGTGATTCGGTACCATCGTACATCGTTATTCCAGAAGTAACTCTCGCGGCCACTTCGGAAGAAGGCGGTTCCACGAGCAAGATCACGGATGTCTGGGTCTCGGTGAACGATCGCTCCATGGGTGTGTGGGAAGTTCCCGCCAAGGTGCCGATCCTGGCCTCTGGTCCCAATACCATCAGCGTTACCCCGGCCATCAAACGGAACGGCAGTTTCGATGATCGGCTGCGTTATCCATTCTATACCACGTGGAACGGAACAGTGGACCTGGTGCCGGAAGCATCCATTGAACTGGTGCCTGTGGTGGCCTATGAGGAAGCTGCGAACTTCTGGGTAGAGTCGTTCGACGAAGCCGTATCGGACTTTGCGGTTTCCGAGGATAGTGACACCACGCTCCTGCTCTACACTGCCGTTGAGCACCCCGAGATCACGTTGGACGGCACCTCCTGTTCGGGCTTCGTGCTGGAGCCTGCACGGGATCGCATCAGCCTGTACACCGACCAAGGTTTCGCAGGTGCCGCCGGACCATCGTTCGTGGAGTTGGACTACAGCACGGACATCGACCTGACATTGGGCGTGACCTTTATCCAAGACGGGGTTTCGCGGGCAACGCCATGGGCGGTGCTTGTGCCAACGACCAGCGTTGGCGGCCTGCGTTGGAACAAGGCCTATATCGAGGTCTCCTCGTTCATCGGCGAGGGCTCCATTTCCGATCGGGAACTCTACTTCACAGCCGCGCTGCCCAGTGGTCAGAGCAGTGCACACGTTTACCTGGACAACATCAAGCTGGTACGTCGCGACCCATGATGGACAGGAGGCTCCTTGTTGCACGTTACGTCATGGCCGACCTTTTCGGCAGTGCCTTGGCATGGACCCTGTTCTACCTCTACCGGAAGATCTACCTGGAGCCCATCAAGTTCCAGCATGATGTGGCGGTGGAACTGGATGCGAACTATGTGAAGGGACTTATCCTGATACCCTTGTTCTGGTTCGGGTTATACACCATGATCGGCGGTTACAGGGAGATCCACCGGCGATACCGTATCTTGGAACTCGGCCAAACGCTATTGATCAGCTTTATCGGTGTGGTGGTGATCTTCTTCGTGCTCCTTTTGGATGATGAGGTCGCGAATTACACCTACTACTACCGGTCGTTCCTTGCCTTGTTCCTCCTTCACTTCGGTATCTGCTTCCTTTTGAGGTTCTTGCTCACGAGTTCCACGGTACGCAAGGTGCACGATCGTCGCATCGGGTTCAACACCGTGTTGGTAGGGGGTAACGAGCGGGCGTTGGCGATCCATGCGGAGATCGAAGGCCTGGCCAAATCGCCCGGAAATCGTTTCGTGGGGTTCTTGAACGTGAACGGAGGAGACCAGCTCTTGGCCGCAGTAGGACTTCCACGGTTGGGCAAATGGAACGAGCTGCGGCAGGTGATCGGCCAGCATGCCGTGGAAGAGGTCATTATCGCTGTGGATTCCGGGGAGCATGAGCACATGAGCCGGATCATGAACGAACTGGAAGGCACGAGCGTGCGCATCAAGATCATCCCGGACATGTACGATATCCTTTCCGGCTCGGTGAAGATGACCAGCATCTTCGGGGCACCGTTGATCGAGGTGAACCCCCAGATCATGCCGGCCTGGCAATTCTCCTTGAAGCGGGCCATGGATATCGGTATAAGTGGACTCGCCCTTGTTTTACTGGCACCCATCTACCTCATCCTGGGTCTTGGTGTGAAGGTCTCCTCCCCCGGCCCCATCTTCTTCCGCCAAGAGCGTGTGGGGAAATACGGCCGACCGTTCAACATCGTGAAATTCCGGAGCATGCATTGCGATGCGGAGCGGAACGGACCGCAGTTGAGCAGCGCCGCTGACCCGCGTATCACACCGATAGGACGTTGGATGCGTCGCACGCGCATGGACGAACTGCCACAATTCTGGAACGTGCTGAAAGGCGATATGAGCCTGGTGGGACCACGCCCCGAGCGCCAACATTTCATCGACGCGATCACTGAGGTGGCGCCGCACTACCGGCACTTGCATAAGGTGCGGCCGGGGATCACCAGTTGGGGCCAGGTGAAGTTCGGCTATGCCGAGAACGTGGAGCAGATGGTGCGGCGGTTGAAATACGACATCCTTTACATCGAGAACATGAGCATGGCCGTGGACCTGAAGATCCTGGCCTACACGGTCCTCATCATCCTGAAGGGGGACGGGAAATAGCCGACCCAAGGGTTGGTGCATCCCGAGGCCGCTTCGTCAACCCGGGCCAGGTTCTTATTATTACCGACCTTCAGAGCATCGGCCAGGCCGGATAAACCATGAGCCTCCGGTTCGCCAAGATCGCACAGCTCGACCCCTTGCGAGCCATCGCCGCGATCATGGTCATGTTGCAACACTTTCTGCCCCATTATGGCATCGGCCATTTGCCGTATGGTCGGGTCGGGGTCGATCTCTTCTTCGTGATATCAGGGTTCCTCATCACGGGCATCCTGTTACAGCAAAAGGAGGCGATCCCGGACCGGGTGCTCCTGGTCAGGAATTTCATCATTAAGCGAGCCTTGCGGCTCTTTCCTGCTTACTATCTGGTGGTGACCCTCTTTGCCGTGCTTCAGGCCACCACTGGGCTTTGGTCCTGGGATAAGGGGGAAGGGATCTTCTATTTCACCTATACCACCAATTTCCTGTTCTATTCCAAGGGGTTCGGTAGTGGGCAATTGAACCATGTCTGGTCGTTGGCGGTAGAGGAACAATTCTACCTGATCTGGCCCTGGTTGGTGCTCTTCCTGAACGGACGCACATTGTCGCGGCTCGTCCTCGTATTGGTCGTGATCAGTTTCATAATGAAATGCCTTATCGCCGATCCCGCGCTGCGCATGTTGACGTCGAGCCATTTCGACACACTGGGTTGCGGTGCCCTGATGGCCTACCACAGGCAGCAGGCCAGTCCAATTTGGGCCCACGTTCGAACATATGCTGACCGCTATATCCTGCTCTCTACTGCAGGATTGGCCGCCTGCGCTCTTGGTTACCGGACGGGGGTATTGGAAACCACCGCTGTGCTGCTCTTCTCCGTTGGCCTAGTAGCCGGGGCAGTACAGGGTTTCGCCGGGCCATTCGGTAAGTTGCTGTCCGTGGCGTGGTTGGGGCATTTGGGGAAGATCAGCTATGGCCTTTACCTGTACCATAAACTGCTACCAGAGCCCGTTGATATCCTCTTGGAACGCATTGGTATGGAGCCGCCCCGCGTTGTCCTATTGATGGCTGTAACGGTGCTGACCATCATCACCGCACATCTCTCATACGTCCTTCTGGAACGGCCTTTCCTGCGGTTGAAGGAGCGCTTCGATCTCTGACCCGACCGGGGTCGTACACCGATCATCGCCCCTGTCGGATGCATTGGACCGGAAGATCGGGTCTTACATCGGTTCCATCCTTCAGATGAGCGACCGCACTACGCGGGAATGTTCTGGCTCCCCTACATTGCCGTCGCAAAACAGGATCCAGAAATGAATATCGCAGTCATCGGGGCCGGTCAAATGGGCAATGGCATAGCGCACGTCTTCGCCCAAAATGGGCATGCGGTAACCGTCATAGACATTGCACAAGTGAGTTTGGACAAGGCCTTGGTCACGATCGCCAAGAACCTCGATCGCCAAGTGGCGAAAGGGACGTTGACGGACGATGGAAAGGCCAATACACTTGGGAACCTCACCACCTGCACGGACCTCGCGACCGGTGTAAAGAACGCTGACCTAGTGGTGGAAGCCGCCACGGAGAACGTGGACCTGAAGCTGAAGATCTTCAAGGACATGGATGCCAATGCCCCGGCAGGCTGCATTCTAGCAACGAATACCAGTAGCATCAGCATCACGCGGATCGCTTCGGCCACCAAACGTCCCGGATCGGTTATCGGCATGCATTTCATGAACCCCGTACCGGTCATGAAACTGGTAGAGGTGATACGCGGGTACGATACTGCCGAGTCGGTCACCAGAACAGTGGTGGACCTGAGCACCTCCATAGGCAAGGTGCCTGTAACGGTAAACGACTATTCCGGCTTCGTAGCCAACCGGATCCTCATGCCCATGATCAATGAGGCCATTGAGACGTTGTTCCAAGGTGTGGCGGGTGTGGCGGAGATCGACACGATCATGAAGCTGGGAATGGCGCACCCCATGGGCCCCTTGCAGTTGGCGGATTTCATTGGGCTGGACACCTGCTTGGCGATCCTGCGCGTGCTGCATGAAGGCTTCGGCAACCCGAAATATGCCCCTTGTCCATTGCTGGTCCAAATGGTCATGGCAGGGAAATTGGGGATGAAAAGCGGTGAGGGCTTCTACAGTTACACATCCGAGAGCAAGGGGTCCTTGGTATCCCCTACCTTCCGCCTAGCGATGAACGTTCCGCAGTAAGCACGTGGTGCCATGGACGCGAAGAAACTGATCCGTACCACCTTCGAGCGCCTAACGGGGCTGCGCATCATGCGTCAGCCGCCCTTTGGTAACGATCGATTCGCGGATCTGCGCATGGTGTTCCCGAACAACGCGTTCCGGACCATCGTGGACGTCGGAGCCAACGTGGGCCAATCGGCGGTGACCTTCCGCAAAGCATGGCCCCAAGCCACCGTGCATTGTTGCGAACCGGTGAGCACCACTTTCGCCAGACTGCGGACCAATGTGGAAGGGTCCATGGTCCTTTGTCATCAACTGGCGATGGGCTCGAAAGAAGAGGTACGCACGATCCACCTTGCGGCGGACGACCGTTTTTCAGAGATCAACTCCCTTCACAAAGGCCATCCATTCTTGGCCGACAAGGAGTTGCGCAGTGAGGAAGTGCGCGTCACCACCTTGGAGAATTTCTTACGCGAGAATTCCATAACGAGCGTGGATTACTTGAAGATCGACACGGAAGGCCACGAGCGCCAAGTGCTCGAAGGTGCCACCCATTCATTGCGTGCTGAGCAGATCGGCATCATCGACATCGAAGTAGGGATGAATTTGGACAACCGGTTCCATGTACCGCTCGTTCACGTGATGGATCAGCTTGCGCTCTCCGGATACCACCTTTTCGGTTTGTACGACCAGATGCACGAGTGGCCCACATCACGACCCGTGCTGCGCAGTTGTAACGCGTTGTTCGTCCCCAGCCGCATGGCCCAGCCGGGGTCCTGGTCGCCGTTCACGGTTGACTGACGACACCCTTGGACGCGATCTGATGTGCAGTGGATCACATGTCTCATCGGCGGATGGGTGCTACCACATTAGCGCGATTCCGCCAATGCGGGCAAGTCCATTGGTCCTGCAACTCTATTCCCGCGGACGAGTCATCGCCGGAAGGATCATCCTTCAAGAGTGACACCATGGGTGCTGTGATCCGAAAGGCTTTCTTGGGATCGATCCCCGATGTTCGCCAGATCGCCTTGACGACCTGGCCCGTAGCCTATCGCGACATCCTGTCCACAGCGCAACTTGCGTACATGCTGGAAGTGATGTACACCGAAGCCGCCCTGAAAGCGCAGTTCCAAGCAGGCCATGAATTCCTGGTCGCATATATGGAGGAGACAGCAGTGGGCTTCGCATCCTATGCAACGCAATATCAAGGGAAAGCCGTACTGCGGATCCACAAGCTCTACGTGCTACCGGACCACCAACGCATGGGAATTGGTGCGTCGCTGCTCGATGCGATCGATGCCGCTGCCCAGCGTGCCGGTGCTAGCGCACTGAACCTGAACGTGAACCGCTTCAACACCGCCAAGGGCTTCTATTTGAAGCACGGCTTCCGGATCGTCCGCGACGAGGTGATCGACATCGGCAAAGGCTACGTGATGGATGACCACGTGATGGAACGTGCGACAGCCGTTGGGGTGTGACCCAGTGCCAGTAACTTCCGATCGCAATGGGCACATTACCTGATATACTGCTTTCCGTGGCGCTGGGTCTTGGCCTTGCGGCTGCTTGTGGACTGCGTGTGTTCCTGCCGCTTTTCGTAGCCAGTGCATTCGCGCACTTCGATGTGGGCGGCATCGGCTTACGCGAGGGCTTCGGATGGCTCAGTGAATGGCCGGCGATGATCGCGTTGGGTGTTGCTACGATGGCGGAATTGCTTGCCTACTATCTTCCTTTGGTAGATCATGTATTGGATGCTGTGGCCGTTCCACTTTCGACAGTGGCAGGCACCGTGGTGGCGATGAGCACCTTCGTTGATCTACCGCCATTGCTTTCGTGGGGGTTAGCATTGATCGCTGGTGGTGGACTTGCAGGCTTGATCAGTGCTGGCACGGCCGCGACACGCATAGCGAGCACGACGGCAACAGCCGGTCTAGGAAATCCTGTCGTGGCCACGGTGGAGACCAGCGGAGCGATCCTGCTCAGTGTTCTGGCATGGTTCCTTCCGCTCGCTGCCTTGGTCGTGGTCCTGTTCGTAGTCTGGCGAGCGACCACCTGGCTGATCAAGCGCCGATCCGGGTAGCCGGAGTTCGTGTTGAGCCATCAGGACCTACACGACCGTCACTGCATCGAGGTCTCCAATGGGAGTCCGTACTTCTTATACAAGCGGGCCTTGCGCTTCTCCAATCGGGCTTGGGCTTTTGCTGTGCGCGCTGTGCGCTCGGCAAGCGGCAACTCACCCCGTTCGATGCGTTGTACGATCAATTCGATGGTACTGTCCGCGCCCGTAGGGTCGTAGTCCGATTTCAGGTCCTGCCCAAAGAGCCGTGCCATGCCCTGCCAAACGAAAGCTACGAACGACCCGCGGAGCTGTTTCACCAAGCTGTAGGATGTTTGGCCGGTCTGGCGATCGATCAATTTCACCAATACTTTTCCTTGTCCCACCGTAAGGTCCTTCACCTCGGCCTCAAACTCCGAACGCAACTCCGCTTCAGCCAGCTTGATGTACAGTTCTTGATCACCGGAATGTTCGATCTGGGACATGTCATGCTCGTACTCTGCGAGCAATTGGCCGGTGAGCTTGGCATAGGGATAGACTTTTACCACTTGGCGCACCAACTTGGTGTAGCGCTCGGCAGCGCGACGGTCTTTCGGCCGCCAACGCGCCTCTACGTTCAATTCGGGCAATTGCACAACCGGGATCGTGTCACCGTTCACCACCACGGCCTGCAGTATCAGGGTGGGAACAGGCTCTTGGCCCCAAGCGGGGAAACTCGCAAAAAGTGCGAGCACGGCGACCAAGGATATGGCGCTACGGTTCATTGGGCCGACGACCTGCAGGTGAAGTTACAACGCTGTTCGCGTGCTGATATTTCCTTATACCGGTTCAGCGACGCTTTAGTTTCCAAGCACTTACCCCGCTGACCGCACTGGTCGAAGGTTTGGGGCGGTGTGCCTTTTCGTCCCCCATGTGCGCTGCGACCAATGCGGCGGCGATCATTTCCTCCGGATCCGTCCCTTCCAGCACCTTCGGAGTAAAGTGATCGCGCACGAAATGCGTGTCGTACTTCCCACTTCTGAAGGTGTGGTGCCCCATCACATAGCGGCAAAAACCAAGCGTGGTCTCCACCCCGGAAATGGCGTAATCGTCGATGGCGCGTTCCATGCGACTGATCGCTTCTTCGCGTGAAGTGCCATGGGTGATCAGCTTGGCGATCATGGGATCATAGTAGATCGGGATCGTCATGCCTTCCTCGAAACCATCATCCACACGCACACCGGGACCTTGTGGTGGGCGATACGTGGTGAGCGTACCGATATCGGGCAGAAAGTTGTTCGCCGGATCCTCGGCATATACACGCACCTCGATAGCGTGTCCGTTGATCTTCAACTCATCCTGTGTGAAGGGCAGTTTCTCCCCTTCGGCCACACGGATCTGGAGTTTCACCAGATCCAAGCCGGTGATCATCTCGGTGACGGGATGTTCCACTTGCAGGCGGGTGTTCATCTCCATGAAGTAGAACTCCATGCTTTCATCAAGTAGGAATTCCACGGTCCCGGCACCGGTGTAATCAACGCTCTTCGCGACGGCAACGGCGGCTTCGCCCATGCGTTTACGCAAGGCTGGGGTGAGCACGGCGCTCGGTGCTTCTTCCACCACTTTCTGGTGTCGGCGTTGGATGCTGCACTCGCGTTCGAAGAGGTAGCACGTGTTGCCGTGCGTGTCGGCCATGATCTGCACTTCGATGTGGCGCGGACCGGCCACGTACTTCTCGATGAACACGCTGCCATCGCCGAAGGCGTTCTGTGCTTCGCTGATCGCGCGTTCGAGGCCTTCCTTCAACTCGTTTTCCTGTTCAACAATGCGCATGCCTTTGCCACCACCACCGGCAGCGGCTTTGATCAGGATCGGGAAAGTGATGGTCTTGGCCACTTCCATCGCTTCGTCCAGCCCCCTTACAGCTCCTTCAGTTCCGGGAACCAGCGGCACGCCGTGGCCTTTCACGGCTTCCTTGGCGGCGAGCTTATCGCCCATCACCTTCATGGCATGGGGTGAAGGGCCAACGAAGATGACGCCGGCCTTCTCCAACGCCCGGCAGAAATCGCCATTCTCGCTCAGGAACCCATAGCCGGGGTGAACACCATCCACGTTGAGGTCTTTGCACACCTTGATGATCTTGTCAAAGACGAGGTAGCTCTCCTTGCTGGGTGCGGGACCAATGCACACGGCTTCATCCGCGAAACGAACGAAGGGTGCGTTGCGGTCGGCCTCCGAATAGACGGCCACGGTGCTGATGCCCATTTCGCGGGCGGAGCGCATGACACGAAGGGCGATCTCGCCGCGGTTGGCGACGAGCAGTTTCTGGATTCGACGGGTCTTGGTGGCCAAAGTCTTCGGGTTGAAGGGCGAAGATGCGAAGGGTTGGCCTGATCTTTGGCTTCCCGAGCCATGCGAGTTCTCCAATCCATAGCGTTCATACTCGTTCTTGTTCAAGCGAATGCCCAAGCCCGCGCCAAGACCTTGAGCACGGACAGCGGTGCCGTAGTGCTCCACTATTTCGTCAGCGGCGAGTTGAGCACCAAGGAATGGATGGACAAAGATGACCGCTGGGGCCGAAGCCTAGCGTGGGCAAAGGACGGTCGCGAACTGATGAACTACCAGACGCGGAGGATCGGCGGCCAAGCGAGCGTGACCTTCAGCTACCATGCGAACGGCGGCATCAGCAAAGCGGAGGTGAGCGATGCACCGGATGGCGGGATCCAGTGGTACCGAAGCACCACAACATTCGATGAGAACGGGGATCGAACGGGTTTCACCGAGCAAGGGCGTGATAACGATGGTCCGATCCCGGGGTTGGATGTTCGCGTGCTGCCCGCTCCGGAAGTCACCATTCCGGTGCAGTTGGAAGAGGTGAAGGAACAACGCATGTTCGTGAACGAGGTCTTCCTTGTGAACCCGACCCAATGGACCTGTAAGGTCAACATACTGGTAGATCGACCTTCACCGGCATTGAACGGTGGGGAGCGCACCATCGAACCGGGTGACACCTTGCGGATCGGCGTTTACAGCGCTGGGGAAATATTCCAGCCTCCGGAGAATTATGTTCGGATCGCGGTCTACCGAAAACTTAGGAAAACCGGCTACTTCAAAATGTCCCATTTTAAGACGAACATCGAGCAACCATCGCCCGAGCACCGGCGTTACTACAAGGTGATGCACGGATGGGTATCTACAAGAAAGATCTGGTGAGATGGCTCTGAGCAAGACCCTCCTCCAATTCGTTGAACGGGTCCAACTGCTGGAGCGGTCCTTGCCTCTCCTTTTCGCGGTCGTATTCTGTCAATCAATGAGCGGCCAGTCCGGGCCCACGCTCTTCTTCAGCGAGATCTTCGTTCAGAATACCACGAGTTGGTCCGTGACCATCACCGTGGAGCCGAAGCATCCTGCCATGGAGGGACAGGGCAGCACGTTCATCTTGGAACCCGGCGGATCAACGGTGATCGGTCGATATAGCGACCCCGATGGATTCGTATCACCGGTGCAGCGCATGACAGTGACCGGCACGGTGCCGAACCGAAAAGGGAAGCAGAAGACGATCGGTGTGTTGATGATGGACAAACGACAAGTGGACCCGGAGCACCGCGCATGGTATTACCACGTGATGTCGAGCAGTGGAAGCGTTGGCTTCAGCTTCTAGTTGCTTCCACTTCCTGCCAGAACGTGCGCAATTCTGGAACGAACGCATCCAGATCGACTTCCTCGAACGGGTGGCGTGTGTTCCGCAAGACCATGGTGCGTGAATGCTTGATGCGTGCAGCGAAAGTCCTGGTCCGCTCCGGATCTGCGCTGGTATCGCCTTCACCAACACAACAGAGCACAGGGCACTTGATACGTTGTACGACCTCTTCCGTCAGCAACGGTGAACGGGCAAGGTCCGTCATTCGAGCAGCGACGCGAGTAACGACGTTGCGCCAGTTTTCCGTGCCATGCCATTCGGCGAGCATGTCCGCAAAGGCGGGCACCTTTTGTTCCATTCTCACAGGATCCAACTTGCGCAGTTCCTGCTGAAGTGCTTCTTCCGACCAACTAAGGATGGAGCCCAATGAGACCACAGAGGCTACTCGTTCCGGGAACTTAGCGGCATAGAGCAACGCTGCATAGCCACCCATGCTGTAACCGAAGAGGTGTACCTTCTGCACTCCATCGGGCGCAACACCGGCATGGATATCATCCACGAACCGCATGAAGTCCAAAGGTTCAGCAGCGCGATGGCCGTGGCCGCTGAAGGTGAGCGATACCACGTCATGATCGGGCAGCCGTGCTTCCAGCGGAAGCATCTGTCGTTCGGTGGCCAGCGCGCCATGCAAGAGAACGATGGTGGACATGATGCGAAGGTCGCGTTCAACAAGGTCAATGGAGCAGCAAAATGCACATGGTTACCTTCGCGACGAACACTCGCCACCTGTGGAAGCGTGCGAAGTGCTGTACGCGCAAGCCTTCGGAAATCTTTCCATTCCACAACGAAACGGCCCGCTCCACCGCAGGAATGACGCACCTCCCCCACTTGATCGCCGACCTTGGGCTTATCCTGTCCGTCGCTGCTGTGAGCACCTTGGTGTTCAAGCGGATCAAGCAGCCGCTGGTATTGGGCTATATCGTCGCAGGGGTATTCGTAGGCCCTTATGTCAACTTCATCCCCACCGTGTTGGATGAAGGTAGCATCAGGACGTGGTCGGAGATCGGCGTGATCTTCCTGCTGTTCGGTCTGGGGTTGGAATTCAGTTTCAAGAAAGTGGCGAAGGTGGGCGGCACGGCAAGTGTAACGGCCATTACAACGGTCGTGTTCATGCTGGCAGCTGGTTATGGCACAGGGCAAGCTTTGGGCTGGGGCTTCATGGACAGTGTGTTCCTTGGCGGGATCCTTTCCATCTCTTCCACCACCATCATCGTTCGGGCGTTCGATGAGCTCGGGTTGAAGACGCGTGGGTTCGCGAGTGTCGTGGTGGGTGTGCTGGTGATCGAGGACCTGGTCGCGATCCTGCTCCTCGTGGTATTGAGCACGGTAGCTGTAACGCGCCAGTTCGCAGGCGGCGATCTGCTCTTCGAAATGGGCAAGCTCGCAGCATTCCTAGGCGTGGTGTTCTTCGTGGGCATCTACCTGATCCCAACGGCCCTGCATCGCACGCGCAAGCTGATGAACGAGGAGACGCTGCTCGTGGTATCCATTGCGCTCTGCCTCACCATGGTCTACCTCGCAGTACAGGCCGGTTTTAGTGCAGCCTTGGGCGCCTTTATCATGGGGTCATTGTTGGCGGAGACCGTTCTGGCCGAGCGCATCGAGCATTTGACCAAGCCGGTGAAGGACCTGTTCGGTGCCATCTTCTTCGTTTCCGTGGGCATGATGATCGATCCCTTCATCTTGGTGGACCATTGGTTGCCGGTGCTGGTGATCTCCTTGGTGGTAGTGTTGGGACAACCGATCAGCAGCATTGCAGGTGCTTTGGTATCAGGCCAGTCGTTGAAACGTTCCGTACAAGCAGGCATGAGCCTTTCGCAGATCGGCGAATTCTCGTTCATCATCGCCACGTTGGGTGTATCGCTGGGCGTTACCAGTCCCATCCTCTACCCCATCGCTGTGGCGGTGTCGGTGATCACGACCTTCTCCACGCCGTACATGATCAAGTCTTCCACAGGCGTTGCGCAATGGCTGGAACGCACGCTGCCTGTGCGATGGGTGGCCGCTATCGATCACTACAGCAGGCAAGCCGAACAGGTGAAGGTGACCAGTGACTGGCGCATTCTGCTGCGGGCCTATGGGCTTAACGTGCTCTCGTTCTCGGTGCTGTCCGTGGTACTGATCCTACTTTCCGCTCGCAACCTGGTACCGTTCATCTCTGACCGATCCCCGGAAGTGAATGCCAGACGCATCGCCGGTCTGATCACGTTGATCCCGTTGTTACCGCTGATCTGGGCGATGTCCATCCGCAGGATCAAACGAGCGGCCTACCGGCACTTGTGGCTGAACAAGAAACAACTGCGTGGCCCGTTGGTCTCCATCGAGATCGCACGTGTGCTGGTGGCGGTGCTCATACTGGGCTTCTTGGTGGACCAGTTCTTCAGTACGGGTTGGGCGTTCGCCGCTACGTTGGTCTTCATGGCCCTTACGCTCGTGATCTTCCGTAGGCGCTTGAACCTGTTCTACCACCGGATTGAGAAACGCTTCATCACCAATCTCAACCAACGCGAGGATCAGAAGCGCAGACCACACCTGGCGCCGTGGGATATGCACCTGGCGGAGTTGGAGGTCAAGGTGGATTCCATTGCTGTTGGTCGCAGCCTGCAGGAGTTGCAACTGCGTGAGAAACACGGCGTGAACATCGCATTGATCGAACGCAACGACCGCAACATACCCGCCCCGAGCCGCGACGAACGGTTGCTCCCCGGTGACAAACTGGTGGTGATCGGCACCGACGAACAGCTTGCCGACCTCAACAGGACCATGGATGCCACAGTACCCGACAATGGCGAATACGACCTGGACAAGGATGACATAGCCCTGGAGAAGTACCGCGTGTTACCGCGTTCACCGCTGATCGGTACCACGATCCGCGCATCGCGCTTGCGTGAAGAAGCGATGGCCCTGGTGGCGGGCATCGAGCGTGGCGATCAACGGATAATGAACCCCGATAGCTTCACCACTTTCGAGCAGAATGATGTTGTGTGGCTAGTGGGGAATACCACGCGGATCCACACCTTCATGGATGGCTGGAAGACGGCACGAGAGTGAGTGCGAATGATCTGCTGGGTATTGGCTTCTGGTCTCCGGCTCTTCAGGGGCTGGCATTGCTACCTGGAGAACCAATGCGCTTGCGATCTCGTCTTCATTGATCATTGGTCAAAGCCAACGGTGTTCCGTTGCGATGACCGACCTTGTACGCCACCGAACGAACGGACCATTGACCATGCGCACCCGACTCACCGAAATGCTTGGGATAGAGCACCCGCTCATCATGGCCCCTATGTTCCTAGTGAGCAATGTCGCCATGATCAAGGAAGGCATGCGTTGCGGCGTGGCAGGCTGCATCCCTGCGCTGAACTACCGGACCACAGATGAACTGCGCGCCGCGATCCGCGAGCTGAAAGCCGCCAAGGCGGAATACGGGAAAGGTGCCTTCGGGTTCAACGTGATCGTGAACAAGAGCAACCCCAAGGCGCGCGCGCAGTTGATCGCGTTGTGCGAAGAAGGCTGCGACTTCATCATC
>Ga0209181_10001013_pt1 | contig 50054 bp, 42 predicted proteins | sample MAT05_FD_187208 | JGI IMG/M metagenome (GOLD analysis project Ga0209181, IMG submission 187208) | Freshwater microbial communities from Lake Fryxell liftoff mats and glacier meltwater in Antarctica - MAT-05 (SPAdes) (version 2) | ecosystem: Environmental > Aquatic > Freshwater > Ice > Liftoff... | reverse complement strand
CCGCCGGTCCATTGCACGACCCATAACGGTTGTTTCCAGATCATTCTCTTCGGCCTTCGCCCACTTTTAAGGGGCTCGGCTGCCGGGAGTTTCTTTCGAGGCTCATTCGCGGCTCATTTATGTGGTTCATATGTTCATTGCGACCTGCAGGTTCGACTCCATGCCTGCTCCCCACCACGCCTCACGCGTCGCAGTTAGCTCGGTCTTCGATGCTGAACCGTCTAACTGCACCGGCGGAAATTTCATCCGCGTTGATGTGCGCTTTACGGGCGCACTAAAAGTGGGTGTGAGTAGCGTCAAGTCCGGACCGCTTACCTCCCCCAACTTTTAATCACACCCTACAAACCCTTAAACGAATTCGAACCTTACGAATCCCTCCATTCGCGAACACCCCCTCATTCCCTTTACAATAACATGCTGGCAACCAGCCTGGTTGTTAGTAGTCTCCTCACGATGCTTCTCCGTGTTGTGTTTTCAGTTTTAATCTCCCCCGCTGCGATCCTTGCCCAGGTTGCAACGCCCCCTGCGGCTACTCCCGCTCCGCCTGTGGTGGAATCAACAGCAACTCCTTCCACACCGGAAAGCACCGCACCCAAGAAGCCGGAGTTTCAGTTTCAGCCCAGTTGGGAAACCCAGAAACTCGCACATACCTATCTCATCACCATCCCTGCACCACGCGGACAGATCACGGACCGCAACGGAGCCGCCATGGCGCAGACACGGATCGCCAACAATCTAGCCATCAGCTTTCCGACGCCGGCGAAACTCAGCGAGACCGATGCCCGGATCTACATTCTGCGACAGCTAGGAATCGCAAAACGGATTTTAGTGCGCGACATCCCGCTCGATATCGAGAGGGCGCTCAAACATTATAAGAACCGGGCGGTGCTCCCCCTAGTGATCGCTCTCGATCTCAATCCAACGGAAACAGAGCTTGTGCAAAAGGGCGGAGGAGACGGCCTCGTGTTACAACCCGTTTATCAACGCTTTTATCCTCTAGGAAAAACCGCCTCGCATATCATCGGTTACGTCGGGAGGCAGGGACGCTACTCAGACGGGCCCATCGAGCCGAATGAATTGCTCTGGCCACAAAGCGATGGACGTGAAGCGCTAGAACTGACTTTCAACGAGCAACTCAGCGGTCAGCCCGGCTTGCTTCGGATCACCATCGATAATCAAGGTCGCAAAGTCTCGGAAAAGATAGTGAAACATCCGGTGCCGGGCCAGAATGTGATCACCACACTCGATCTCGATAAACAGCGTATCGTCGAGGGCGCACTTTTAAAACCGGGACGTCCCTGTGCGATGACGCTTCTCGACGCCAACACTGGAGAGATTTTGGCAATGGCATCCTTCCCTTCCTACGACCCGAATGTATTCATCCCGCAGATCAGCACCAAGGATTTCGAGCTCCTAAGTAGCGATCCCTTAAAGCCGCTGATCCCGCGTGCTTTCCGCGCCTCCTACCCGCCCGGATCCACCTTCAAAATCATCACCGGTCTTGCAGCTATGAACTCCGGCGCGGTGGATCCGGAGGATAAGTTTGGCGGCGAAGCATCGATCCAGATCGGCAATAAAGTATTTCGGAACTGGAAGAAGAGTGACGTTGGACCGCTCAATTTCGTCGAAGCGATCACCCAGTCCTGCAACACCTACTTTTACAAAATGGGCCTCAAAAGCGGCGCCCAACCCATCTACGAATACGCTGACCGACTAGGGTTTGGAAAAAAAACAGGGATCCCGATCAATTCTGAGGACGACGGAAATCTCACCACCACCGAGTATTTACTAAAAACCTACAACCGACGCTTCATGCCCGGAGATGTGGCAAACCTTTCCATAGGGCAGGGTGATCTTCTCGTCACTCCGCTCCAGCTTGCCTCCGCGATGGCTGCTGTTGGGAATGGCGGCACCGTGCTTCAAATCCGTCTCGTGCTACAGGTCCAGAGCGTGGACAACAAAATACTCACCGGCTACGACATCCGCGCGACGGATCACATCGAAATCGACAAGCCAGTCATGAGCGCCTTGAGAGAAGGTTTGATAGGCGTGGTTTCCAGCAGGTCAGGAACTGCCGGGAGAGCCGCCGCGCCGAATGTGCAGGTCGCAGGCAAGACCGGCACCGCCCAATGGGGGGCAGGGAAAAGCGAAAAAGTAGCAGCATGGTTTTCGGGTTTTGCTCCAGCAGAAAAACCAAAATACGCCTTCGCAGCCCTCTTCGAAGGTGTTCCAGGAGATGATGACGTTCATGGTGGAACCAACGCGGCACCAATCGTTGGCAAGGTGATGGCCGAACTCTTCAAAGACGCACCCAAGGAAAAGAAAAAAGCACGTCAAAGCGAAAGCGAGAACGAAGAGACCGAACGCGAGCGCGCTTACCGCAAGCTCAGAGAAGAGGAAATGTGAACGAATGATTAGAGATAATTGAGGAAGAGATTGGCGCTTCGCAGGATAGTGTACGAGTTTTAAGTGTTCAGTTTTAAGAGACGGCACACTTCCATAAGCACAAAGCGCCCCTGACCACTTTTTCCTTAATCCGTCCTCCTTCATCCTTTTCATTCTCCCCTCGCTTCATAAAGTGCCGCCATGAAACTTGGCTTTACCCTTTTCGCGCTGGTCTTGGTCTGGTCACTTTCGGGATGTAAAAAATCGCCTCCAACTTCGACAGCACCGGAGCCCCCACCAGCAGACTCCACCGCTTCCTCTCAAAATAATTCAGAGGCGCCTGCTCAGTATTTTGATCGTTCAAACTCAAAACCCGCCGATCCCAGCAACCCTTTGTTTGCTGGATTAGGCGAAGCCGAGAAGGCCAAATATGAAGCTTGGTTCAAGCTACATAATATTGATCCCAATAATACCGCAGCGCTCGATCTGGATCCAGATTCCGACGGCTATACCAGCCGCGAGGAATTTCTCGCAGACACCAACCCCAATGATCCTGGCTCCGCCCCCGGCCTTCTCTCAGGCACGATCGTGAAAGAGTTTAACGAAGTCAAAATCCCGATCATCCTGCGTGAAGTAAAAAGTAATCAGGCAATGATTGAGCGCACTGATGACACCACTCAGGAGAGCATTCAGGAAGGTGCCGTTCTAAAAGGGCTTCCTTATAAGGTCTCGAAAGTGAAACACGAAATGAAGGCGGACAAACACGGCGTCCTTTCGGATGTCTCTCAGGTCACTCTCGAAAACTCAGACACCAAAGAGAAAATCGTTCTTATCAGAGACATGCCAGCGCGCAGCTCCGAATCACACGCTGTCATCCAGTCTCATGATGAAACACTGACCCTCAGATACGACGAAACTTTCACGCTGAAAAGCCAGCCTGGGAAAACCTTCCGAGTCATCGATCTCCGCCCTGATCAAGTTGTCGTGCAGGACGAAGCCACCAAAGAGGTGCTCACGATTCCGAAGCCATAGTAGCGCGAGCTTCGCTGCGTTTCACACCGTTCTCCAGAGAAAGCATTATTACCAGTTCCCAAGATCGTCTTCTGTATGCGGCTTACGATCGGGTCCAGAGGAGAATAAATCGTAAGAGTATTTCTTACTGCGATTTTTCTGCTCAAACACATATTTCGATCCCCAGGGATCCACTGGCACTTCGGGCATCAATTGACGCCATTTTGGGAAACTTCCGCTGGAAGGTTTAGTCACTAGATCGTCAATACTGTTTGGAAGGTAAAGGTTTTGAGCCTGAAACAAATCCACCTGCACCGAGACATTGGTAACGTCCATTTCAGCGCGCTGGAATCGCGCCTGATCCACGTTGCCCCTCAAAAGAAAAATCGCCGATCCGGCAAGGATGGCGATGATCATGACCACTAGCATGATTTCCAAAAGAGTGAATGCGGAGGTGGAACGGGAGAGTGGTTTCATAGCGAGTGAGAGGAAGGTTTATTGAAAATTATTGTTTGAGTTGAAGCTCGAGATTGCGAACAGCAACCGAACCTGATCCTTGTGACATGGAGACAACCACCTTGTTCAAGCCCGCCTTAAGTGCGCCAGTGGAAATCATGCACTGACCGCGCAGCCAGCCGGTATATTGAATGCGTCCTTCCTTGCCGGTGCGATAGCCCGGGTCGGCGATATCCGGCCAGGAGATGGCCGCAAACTGAACAGGCATGTCGTTCACACCCACGATGACTGGGGCCGCAATGTCTCCATTTAAAATCTCAAAAGTAAGTAAGGCGAACCCTGGCTGATCCACCAACTCAAACTCCCACAAGCTCGAAGGAGACTTGGGTGTGAGGCGCATCTCTCCGGCGTCCAAGGCAGCTTTAACTCTTCCAAATAGCTTCAAGTCATCCGACTCCAACGCAACTGGTGCAGACTTTCCGAATGGGTCGAGGAACGTTGAATTACTCACGAAATCCTGTGCCTGTCGGATCTGGGTGGACTTTAACGAGGAAATAAAAGCACCTCTTGAGCTCGTCCCATCGCCCGGAAAATCCAGATCAATGTAGTCGGCTCCCTTGAGCGGAACTACCACGCTCTCGCTGGTAGGAAGTCCAGTGCCTGTGCCGAGCAATGGCGAACGATACGCTTCCAAACCCGTCTCGTTCCAAGTGCTGATCGATGGGTGTAAATCCGGCACATCATCAAAAAACACTCTTACCAAAATCTCGTCATGCAGGTTTGGCATCTTGCGAATACGCACCCTGAAAACCGTCTTCGGGGGAACGGATGTTGTCTCAGGAATTGGCACTTCCTCGAATGACTCCATCCAGATCGGCAGCGAAACCGGCTTCACTTCATTTGCCAGTTCATTGAAATCCAGCCAGACGGAAAACGGCGTCGGCTGCTCCTTCACAGGATCTTGCGCAAAAGCACTAAAAGCACTCAACGCAACGACACCAAAAAGTATGTTTTGAAATAAGCGAGGCATGACGAGGGGCGAAAGTAGGAGTTTGAAAAACAGATTGCAAGTCAGCGGGCGCGACCAAGCCCTGAGGTGAGGTTGAAGACTGCGACCAAGATACCGTAAATGACAGTACCAATCACGGCGGCGATGACCACCATGACCATGGGAGGAATCAATGTGCTCACCACCTGCACCTGCTTTTCCAGCTCACGCTCATACACATCCGCGATCATCGCCATGGTATCCGAAAACTTACCCGTCTGCTCACCCACCCCCATCATATCTACAAACATCTCGGGTACAATCCCCTGTCCGGTCAAGGCCCCAGAAAGCGTCGCGCCATCCATCACCCGGTTCCGCACTTCAATCAGCCGCTGACGGATGTATTCGTTTTCCGCGATGTTTTCCAAAAGCTCCAGCGCGCGCATCAAGATCACGCCATTTTCAGTCAGCGTCCCGAGCGTCTGCGCAAACTGCGCATAAAAACGGTAACGCGAAATGCGGCTGAACACTGGAATGTTCCACTTAAACCGATCCCAAGCAATGCGTCCGGCATCAGATCGCACGAAAACTTTAAAAAGCATAAATGCCATCACCCCTCCCACGACAAACGCCCACCAGTAACTGGCAATCATGTTATTGGTAGTGATGAGGAACTGGGTCGCCGCTGGCAGGCTCGCCCCGGTATCCTTGAAAAAGCTCATCAGCTGCGGCACCATCGTGTTCATGAACACCAGCACGAGACCGATTCCCACAAGCGCCAGAAAACCCGGATACATCAGCGCCTGTTGAACCCGCCCTTTCAATTTCCGAATATCGGCAAGATAGGCGGTCAGACGCCGCAGGATCATGGACAATGAACCGGACACCTCGCCCGCCGACACCATGTTGACATACAGCGGGGAAAAGATTCGGGGAAAATCGCGCATCGCCTGCGAAAGACTCCGCCCATCCAACAACGACCGATGCAATGATTTGGAAAGTGCCTGTAGTTTTGGGTGTTTGAGACGCTTCACCAGAACGCCCAGCGATTCGTCGAGCGTCATGCCTGCGCTTAGCAAATGCGCGAGCTGTTCACTGAATAGATGCTGCTGCGCATGGCTCATCGAGAGACTTTGCACGTTGATAATATCTGCCGCCGACCCAACCGCTTCCTTATTCTCTGACAGCTTCTGTCCGGTCACTTTTTTAAAAGCCTGCATGAGCTTTCCAGGTCTGGATGCCTCGCCATTCTCCAAAGTCTTTTGCGGAGCAGCAGTTACTGTCACACCTCCCACTTCAGCAATTTGCACCTTGATCGGCACCAGATTCTTCCGCTCCACCTGGGAAATCGCGCCTGCCTTGTCATTCGCGGTGACCGTTCCATCCACCAGTTCACCTTTTGGATTTCGAGCGCGGTAACGAAACTCAGGCATGGTGTAGATAGGATGACATTCGGGCTTGTGACATCTCTGGCAGCAATTCACTCAAAAGAAAAGTGCTGTCTCCAAAGAAGACAAAGAAGACGCCGACTATCTTCTCCGCCAGACCGTTGCCTGCGCCATGCTCCACTGGAATTTTCGGGCATGCTCGCGGATCAGAAATGGAAGCTCTTTGACGGCGCTCAATGCAAAGTCTGCGTTCAAATGAATCTTGAGCGCCTCGAGGGTGGTCTGCTCTTTCCCCGCCTGTTCCCCCCCCCCCAACCAGTGCTCCTGTGCGGTAAACTCGGGAAGCCATGTGTAAGGAGACGCAAGGATCAGCTGCCCGCCCGGACGCACCAGTTCCGGAAGACGCGCCAGAAACCGGCGTGGCTCCGTTAGCCGATCAATCAGGTTTGCAGCCAGCACAACATCGAAGCTTCCGATGTCCGCGCGTAGATGCATCGCATCCCCCTCTTCAAAACGCACGCGCTCTTTCAATACGCCGTCCGGGAGTTTCGCGACACACTGGGTAAAAATACCCCCTTCTTCTTTTCGCAAGTAAGGAATGCTTTCACCGCGCTGTAGCTTCTCACCAGCCTCGATAAACTTCCGGGAAAAATCCACGCCCAGCACTTCCCCACAATGACGCGTCAGCTCAAACGACGAACGCCCTACCGCACATCCGAGATCCAGCGCGCGGGCGTTTTCCGGCAGTCCCGCGCTATCCACACACTCCGAGACAACCCGTACGGCATAATCCACCGCGTCACGCGGACCCGACCGCCAGGGCATGACTTCCTCCGGGCTTCCATAATGGAACAGCAGGTATTCCGCGAGCAGACGCTCCGTCTCGTAAGGATTCATAGGCTGTCCACGGAACACACGGAAAAACACGGAAATGAAAAGTGCATTAAACCGAAGCGATTTTGTAAATGAGCCACTGAATGGTGATTTTTAATAGGCAGGATTTGGATCCAAAATAATTCATCCATTCTATCTCAATCCCATTCTGTATTTTTCCGTGTCATTCCGTGTGTTCCGTGGACCCAACTCTCGTGCCGTTGGTGTCTTTCGTGGATCAGTTTGCATCGTTAAGGCTCAACTTTCCGCATCGAGCAGCCCGCGCATATAAGCCGCTGGAATAAAATTCTCGATCAGGACAATGGTCTCCCCGTTCCGGTGCAAGCGCACCTGAGGAACGTTGAACTCTGGCGTTTTGGTAGGCGAAAACAGGATGTCGTCGTGGGTCGCGTTCATTTTGTTGGCAAAACGATCTGGCGTCAGACTACCCCCGAGATGATCGCTCCGCCCCGTCGCAACGTGCATGGTCCCGATGATTTTCTCGTCCTGAATGTCGCGCCCGCTCACAGGAAGCTCCTGTGTTCCAAAACCCAGCTCCCCTAGCTCCCCCGTTACAGGATCGCTCGTCAGTTTGGCGTTATGCTCATCGATGGTCTTTTGATTTCCCCGCACGTAAGTCGCCTTCTGAATCCGTCCTTTCGAAACATGCATCAGCCCAATTGAACCGTCCTCATAGCGCATAGGAAATTCACCCTCTGCGCTTTTTGGAACATAATAAATTTCGCCGGCAGGCAGATTCGCGATGTCTGGACCTCCTCGGCACAGTCCATGGCTTTTTTGCGCTTCTTGTTTTCCGAGTTCCAGACGCAACGTCGCCTTCCTATCTAGAAACTCATAATCAATCTCCGCCCAATCCGCTTTCGTCATTCCCAGACGCAGCTTCTCAGCATCACGGCTAACCTCATCGTAATCCACGCTCAAGCCGCTGCTCAAAATGATGTTGTTCATCCCGTGCATCGTCGCTCCCCGGAAGCCGTATTGTTTCGCAAACGCCGTGAGCGGCGCCGTGGCCGAGTAAGTCGAAATACACAGAACGAGATCGTATTGCTCATATACCGCCTCTACGAGCGAGACCTCCTCACCCGCGAGATTCACCGCCGTCTCTGGCAAATCGAGATTGCTTCCACCAGTCACCTCATAAGCAAACATTTCGCCTCCGTGCAGGTTCATCGCGGCGAGATCCCCATTCTTAAAGCCCTGATAAAACACCTCATACGCATGGCGCTGGATGCTCAAATCGGGGTTCTTCAGGAACCCGAAATTCTTCATTTCTTTCGGATCATCGAGATCAATCAGGATGCAAACTCGTTCGCCGCCCTTGGGAGTGAACACAGTGCCCAACAAACGTGTGAGACTGAAGGGTGAAAAGACCCGGCTGGTGAAATTGGCTGGCTGAGACATAGACGCTCAGTAGTAGCAGACACCCCTTATCGGGCAAATGGAATAGCCGGATTTTTTGAGGAAAGTGTTAGCGGACTTTCATCGTAGATAGTTTCGTTGCGCTGTGGTGATTTCTCAGAATGACGAATCGGTATCGTAACAGCAGAGAGCGGTATGATGAAGCGCGCGGATTCTATTACCTGAGAGCGCGCGACTTCTACCAAAGCTCTACTTTGCAGAACTGCGCAACTCTGATTGAAAATTCATCACATGGTAGTGATCTCTTCCCTCTTCCTTGTTCCTTGTTCCTTGTTCCTTGTTCCTTGTTCCTTGTTCCTTGTTCCTTGTTCCTTGTTCCTACTTCCTACTTCCTACTTCCTACTTCCTACTTCCTACTTCCTACTTCCTACTTCCTACTTCCTACTTCCTACTTCCTACTTCCTACTTCCTACTTCCTACTTCCTACTTCCTACTTCCTACTTCCTACTTCCTACTTCCTACTTCCTACTTCCTACTTCCCCACCCGAGCCTGCACATACTCGCCGGATTTGACTTTCACAAAGTTCAGTGGTCCGTCACTGGCCCCCTTCAAGCGCTGACCTTTCAAATTCGATGCATCCGTTGTATAGATTGAAATCCCCGTGGCCTCGTCTTTTTCCACACGCCGCATTCTCGAATCACGGACCGAAATTCTCGGGCTCGCGATTATCAGCGCAGGCGTTTCATTAATCATCACGCGCGGTGCTTCATTTGCCGGAAACGCATCCAGATTCACCAGCTTGTAATCCCCCACGGCTGTATTTTCGGAAAATGCCTCCAGTTTTCTGACATTCTGATAGTCCCGCGCCACCATCGCAGTCACCCCCGCCAGCATCAGCACAAAGAGGCACATAATCCTCGCTCCCCACGGGTTTGCCTTCTCTTCCAGCGGTAATTCAATCTGCGATTCTACTTCTTTCACAACACGAGTTAGCCGACTTGTCAGCCCCCGGGCAACCAAAACCTCATACGCCTGTTACTAATGTTGATCGAGAATGGCGAAAATGATTGCCTACCACAAGATGTTCGGGCATTTACCCGCCCACCCAACCCTTTATCACAACCTGCTGTATGAAATTCAGTGTTTCCAAAGACAAACTTTTAGAAGGAATTCAAACCGTCCAAAACGTGGTCAGCACCCGCACCACCCTGCCGATTCTCTCCAATGTATTAATACAGGTGGCAGATGGTAAAGTGCGCCTGACCACCAACGACCTAGACGTCGGTATGAGTTACAGCATCGACGCCCAGGTGGAAAAAGCTGGGGGAACCACACTTCCAGCCCGCAGAATCGCGACGATTATCAAGGCGCTTCCCTCCGCCGAGGTGCAGGTCGAGGTGGACTCTAAAAACGTCGCCTCCATCCGCTGCGGACAGAGCTTTTTCAAGGTCAATGGTCTTCCTGAAGAGGAATTCCCCGCGCTTCCAAAGCTGGAAAACGCAAAGGTCTTCACCCTGAAACAGACGGACATCAAGGATGGTCTCCGCAAAACGAGCTTCGCAATTTCGACCGATGAAACCCGTTATGTGCTCAACGGCATCCTCTGCTCCCTCAAGGAAAACAAACTGACCATGGTAGCCACGGACGGACGCCGTCTTTCCGTCGCAGACATTGAATTGGAATTCCCGCGTAGTCAGGAAGTGGACATCATCATTCCGGCCAAGTGCATCGCGGAACTCACCCGTCTCCTCACCGACGAAGGCGAAATGAAAATGACGGTGGGTGAAAACCAGGTCGCTTTCGACGTGAACGGCAAGCTGCTCGTCTCAAAGCTCATCGAAGGCAACTACCCGAACTACCGCCAGGTGATCCCTGCGGAAACCAAGGAACACGTCACGATCGAACGCGAGCTTCTGCTCAACGCCGTCAATCGCGTCGCCATACTCTCCAGCGAAAAATCCAACTCGGTGAAGCTGCACTTCACGAAGAACAATCTGGAGATCACCGCAAACACCCCCGAAGTCGGCGAAGCGCACGAATCGCTCCCGATCACCTACAAAGGCAAGGAGTTCGCCATCGCTTTCAATCCCGGCTTCATGATGGATCCGTTGAAAAACCTGACAGATGAGGAGATCAAACTGGAGCTGATTGATGAAATGAGCCCGGGCGTTTTGAAAAACAACACGCCTTTCCTCTACGTCTTGATGCCGATGCGCATCTCGTAAAGAGGAAACATCGTCGGGAACCTAAATGACACTTGCCATTTATGGCGAGGTGCGGCAAGTATCCCGGCCCAATTGCTCACGTGGCGGAATGGCAGACGCGTACGGCTCAGAACCGTATGGGGCAACCCGTGGAGGTTCGAGTCCTCTCGTGAGTACCAATTGGAGAATCTTTCCCGCCGGAAGAATAAACCACAAAGAAGCTAGTGCTTCGTTTTGGCGCGCCCATCCCGCATTCCCTGGAGAGCACCTTTTGCATCGTGACTAATACCAATTCGTGATTGAGAACGAAGCATCGTAGTAGCGACGTTTTCATGCTCTGCGTTGAGCCCCGTTACAGCTTAGAGCGACATTCCATTCTCAATGGAGAATTGGTATAAGGATTTCAGCCATGTTTTGTTAACACCCCGCTTATGAAATCCATTCGTCCCTTATTCGTGACTCTCCTGCTCTCCACTCTCGTATTTAGCAGGAGCTTTGCTGCTGACCCCATTTTTCCAAAGCCCGTCGGGATCGCGTTTCTGGGCGATTCTATCACCGAAGCGGGAGCGAACCGACCGGGCGGATATGTCAATCTGGTTGTCAATGGACTGGAAGCCAACGGAGTAAAGGTGACGCCTTTCTTTGCAGGTGTCAGCGGACACAAATCCAACCAGATGCTGGAACGCCTAGAGCGCGATGTGATCAGCAAAAAGCCGGACTGGATGACCTTGAGTTGCGGAGTCAACGATGTCTGGCACGGGCCGAATGGCGTGCCGCTTGATCAGTATCAAAAGAACATTACGGCGATAATTGATCAGGCGCAGACTGCCGGGATTAAAGTCATGATCCTCACCGCCACGGTCATTCATGAGGATGCCAAGAATCCCGAAAACCAGAGTCTCGCGCCTTACAATGATTTCCTGCGCAAGCTTGCCGTCGAGAAAAAGTGTCTCCTCGCCGACCTCAACACAGACATGTGGAATGTGATCAAAGCCTCGAAAGCACCCACAGGCAGGCTGCTCACCAGCGATGGGGTTCACATGAATATTGAAGGCAATCGTCTCATGGCAGAAGGCGTTTTGAAGGCCTTCGGATTAAATAAATCCCAAATGGGAAAGGCCTTGGAATCCATCTCGAAACTTCCGAACACCGCAGGAATTTCCGGAAACATGTCACTCACTCTTGCTGAATATGATCGTTTAAAGGAGTTCGCCGCCAAACAGAACACTTCCGTAGAGGGCTTGCTAAACAACACGCTGCGTCAGCAGCTCGAGCCGATATTCAAACTCAAATCCAAATAGCCGCAATGGAACGCTGTCCTTGGGCCGTATCCGAACCCAACACGACCTATCACGACGTGGAATGGGGGGTACCCGTGCATGATGACCGGATGCTTTTCGAGTTTCTGATCCTTGAAGGCGCGCAGGCGGGCTTAAGCTGGACGACAATCTTGAATAAACGGGGAAACTACCGGAAGGCGTTTAATGGATTCGATCCCGAGAAAATCGCCCGTTATGGCCCGCGAGATGTAAAGCGTCTGCTCGGCGACGCTGGTATCGTCCGCAACCGACTAAAAATCGCGGCAACGATCCAGAATGCAAAAGCCTATCTGCAACTGCTTGAAGAAGGACAGACTCTGGACGCTTACCTCTGGAGTTTTGTCGGAGGGAAGCCACTCCAAAACCGGCGGCGCAGCATGTCGCAAGTCCCCTCAAGCAGCCCAGAGTCGGACGCGATGAGCCGCGATCTCAAAAAGCGGGGCTTTAAATTTGTCGGCTCCACAATCTGCTACGCGCTGATGCAGGCCACAGGAATGGTGAACGATCATCTCGTTACCTGTCCGAGACATAAAGCGGTTCAATAACTCAAAATCCTCCCATGTCCTCTCAGAAAATTTCGCCCGGCAAATACCGTCACTACAAAGGCGATCACTACGAAGTCATCGACGTTGCACGGCACTCCGAAACGGAGGAGGAGCTGGTGGTGTATCGTCAGCTCTACGGCGACGGCGGACTCTGGGTGCGCCCCTTGGCCATGTTTCAAGAGCAAGTCGTCATCGGGGGAAAATCCGTTCCGCGCTTCGCAAAAGTTTAATGAATCACGCTGGGGTGTGATTAAAATTGGGTGAGGATGAAGGAGGTGCTGCGAAGCAGAGGAAGCGGAGTAAAGTAGCGTATGCTTCCAGCTTGCGCCGCACATCGTCGCCCATTGGAAACAAAGACGTTTGATCTCCGTTGAATGCCGCCTACCCGCATTGCTTAGCGGTTCAAACCTGCATCACCCGATCAACCCAGTCGTCTCGGCCCAGCCGCACATGACGTTCAGACACTGCACAGCCTGGCCAGAAGCCCCTTTCACCAGATTATCCTCGGCGCTCATAATCACCACCCGGCATGTGCGCGAATCCAGTCGCCAGGCAATATCAATAAAATTGGTGCCCGTGACATTTTTGGTATCCGGCAATGCATCACCTTTCAGAATACGCACAAACGGGCTCGCCTTGTAATCCTCCGCGTAGGCGTTTTCAAAGTGCCACGATTCGATTCCATCGGCTGGAGCCGCGTAAATGGTCGTCAATATCCCCCGATTTACCGGAACCAAATGCGGCGTGAAATTAATCCTTACATTTTCCCCGGCCGCAATAGTGAGCTCCTGCTCCACCTCGGCGAGATGCCGGTGCTTCGGCACGCTGTAAGGGCGGAGGCTCTCATTGCACTCCACATAGAGCAGATCCACTTTGGCATTACGTCCCGCACCACTCACCCCGCTCATACTACTGACGCAGATGCTCCCCGGTTTGATCAGGTGCCGTTTCATCAAAGGGATCAGCGGAACCAACATACTCGTGGGATAACAGCCAGGGCATGCTATCAACTGAGCGTTCCTGATTTCCTCCCGGTAAATCTCGGGAAGTCCATACACACTCAGCGCCGCCAGCTCAGGCGCAAGATGATCTTCTCCGTAGTATTCCTTATAGACGCTTACGTCTTTGATTCGAAAATCCGCACTCAGATCCAGAACGCGTAATCCAGCAGCCACAAGCGGCCGGGCAAACTCCGTAGCCACACCGTGCGGCAGCGCCAGAAAGACAAACTTCGCACCCGTGGCACTGATCGCCTCTATGGTGGAATCGATAAACTTCAGCGAGGCATAGGTCGTGGATGCAAACTTGGGATAAACCTCCCCGAGCGTTTTGCCGACCTGCTGGCGCGATGTAATGGCCGTCAATTCCACATTGGGATGCCTCGACAAAATGCACACCAGTTCCTCCCCGGAATATCCACTGGCTCCAACGATGACTACTTTTTCAAGACTCATGCCTCCATGTAGCCGGGTGATCGCCCTTGGAGGCAAGCGCGTTTATGGAGAATCAAAGGATTCAACCGGGGTAAGTGCATTCCAATCCGAAATCTATTCCGGCCCTTTCCTGAGCCACAAAGTGCGTCTCTTAAACATGCCCATCGGCTTGTATCCGTTCGCCTTCGCATACTCGATCAACGGCTTTTCCAACTCCTTCTTTTCAAAACCCGTGAGAATCCCGGCTGGGGGGTCGTTTTCCAAAAACGCACCCAAGTCCTCAGGCGCGACAAACCTCAGACGACGGCGCTTTTCGGGATCCATCAAATGCGCCGCCCGCCATCCAAACGGCCCCGTCGCCAGTTCCGGATAAATAGGAAGTCCAGCTTCCAGCGGGAGCGTGGGCGAAAGGGTCAGGATTTTCCCGCTATCAACCTGCTGTCTGAGTTGCGTTGCCATTTCGCGCACATCGGAAACATACCAGGCAGACGTATCAAAGATCGTCTTCACCCAGCGGTAGCTACGTTCGCTGAGTGCCATCCCGGCGCTGATCAGTGCAAGAACAGACAAAATCAGAATCACCAGACGCCGGGACTCTTTTGCAACGAACGGAAGTCCATAAGCGATTCCGAGAGCGAGCAGTGGGACGAAAAGATAGTAGTGTTGGTATTGATACCGCGATGGGGCAAAACAACCGGCGAGCGCAAACGGGATTGCGATCATGACAAGTGCAGTCGGAAAAAAAGCAGAACTCCGGGTGTGAAACCAGCGGATTGCAGGAGCCACTCCCACGAGAAGATAGGCAAGGAAGAGCGGGCAGCCGGGAAGGATCACCTCTTTGAATAAGAAACGGACTTTTCTCCATAGACTCATGGTCTTCTGCGCTCTTTCATCCGATGCATCCAGCAGACGCAGTCGTGGGAACTGAAAATTATCGAACCAAAACGCCTCAGGCGAAAGCGCCCATAACCAGATCGTGGGAATAATCGCCATGACAAAACCCACACCAGCACAAGCAACCAACTGCAGACGCCGCTTCCATGGGGTGGAATAAAGCAACGACGCAAGACAAAGCGGCACCGCAGCTGTGATAAAAGTAAGCCGCGAACCCACGGCCAGACCCAGCGCGATTCCTGTCACCACAGCAATCCAGACCTTATCCCGGATGACATTTGCTCCCGTAAGCACCACGCCAATCAAAAGACAGAGCGAGGGAAACTCATGATTCCATGTTTTGCCGATGGTGAAATCAAACAGCCTGTCACTAAACACCAGCACCAGCAGTAATAGCACGCCAGTCACCGCATATGTCTTGCGTCCCGCCCCAAAGCTCCGCCAGCAAACCAACGCAAGCAGCCCGCCCGTCAGCATCGTGCAAATCGCAGAAAAGAGCTTGGTCGAAAGGATTAAATCCCCGGACACCCGATCCATCATCGCATACGCAAAAGTAAGGTTTGGCAGATGAAAAATCGGATAATCCCGATAAGGCAAAAGCCCTTCCCGGGAGAGCAATGCACCGGGCGCGATGAACTGGTGTTCGTCGTGATTCAGATCCCTATCCATCGCCCGCCCAAACACCAACAATGCAAATACACCCACCAGGAGAAGGGATAGCATCGATGGAATATGGAAACGTTCCTTGAACATCAGGATAAAAAGCGCGTTTGATTAAATGCCTCGTTCAAAAAACGCAACCCTAGCCTGCATTTTAGCGCGCCATCGACCTTTTTCCTTCCTCCTTTTTCCTTCTTCCTTAATTTTCCCCCTCTTGTCTTTGCAGTGCACGAGGTTTAAACCAGCCCACCTCACCGTGAGCGAACCTTCCTCCAATCCCAAATCCCCGGCCTCACGAAAAGTAGTACCTTCGTATTCCTCGGAACGTGGAGCGATGGATGATCTCCCGCTTTTCAGCAAATTCAAAGCCAGCGCAAAACGCCCGCCACTCATGAAAAGTAAATGGCAATGGTTTCTGCCGTTTGTCGGTCTCTTGATGCTGATCTCCGGCGCGTGGCTTTTATTGCCTCCGGCAGGGCTGGACATCGTCTCCTATGGGCCTGTGGATCGTAGTCTTCCTACAATCGTGGTGGATGCTGGCCATGGTGGACGCGACCGTGGCGCAATGGCCAATGGACTGCGTGAAAAGGATCTCACACTCGATACCGCGCTGCGTCTGGAGCGGCTATTGCGTCAACGCGGATTCCCGGTGGTGATGACACGACGCGACGACCGATATCCCACTTTGGAAGAGAGGACACATATCGCCAACAAAATCCCCCGGGCACTATTCGTAAGTCTGCATTACAACGACAGCAGCACCGGCACGGGTACGGGAATCGAGACATTTTACGCAACGGAGAAAATCCCAGCCGAAACAAAATGGTCGTTTGCAAATCTCTTTGCCAAAGCTCCCGAACCGCCGCCTGCCGATGGTGGCGCGGCATTTGCCCAGGCGGTGCAATCCAGCATCATCGATCGTCTCGACGTCGTGGATCGCGGAGCCAAACCCATGCGATTGCATGTCGTGCGTCGCACACGCTGTCCGGCAGTTCTGGTGGAAGGCGGCTTCCTCAACAACGCAACCGACGCCAAAGAAATCGCCCGTGATGAATATCGGGAGACACTCGCCAGCGCCATAGCCGACGGCCTCACGGTTTACTATTTTACCAGCGCAGCCAGCGCATCACACACGATAGAAAATCCAGGCGTAAATTGAACCTCTCCTCACCTTTCCACACTATCACTGCCATGAAAAAGCTACTCTGTGTTTTCACTTCCCTTCTCCTGTTTCATACAGAAACCCATGCCGACGAAGGACTGCGCGATGTTCAAACAGAGCTCAAAGCCCGGGGGTTTTACTTCGGGGAAATCAATGGAAAGGAAAGTCCTGAAACCACCGCTGCAATCCGGCGCTTTCAAATCCGCAACGGCCTCGAAGTCACTGGTAAACTCAACGCGACCACGATTGATGCGCTCGGCAGGACAAGCAAAGGGAATCCAACCCCTGCTCCCGCTCCCGCAACTCCATCCGCAGAACCCACACCAGCTACCCCTATTCCACCTGCGCCAGCTCCCGTCGTTACGCCACCTGCTCCCCCTGCAGCCAAACCGACTACCCAACCCAAACCAGCCAATACAGCCGCCAAGGCATTGCGTCTCAGGCTTTCATCTAAAGTCGCCAACACCGATCCCGAAGAATACAAAACCTTCTTCTTCGGCACGCCTTACGCAAACGCACCCAAGCAGATCCAGGCCGAGACGGTTCGACGGGCGCAGGACATTCTGGTGCAGGGAAATTTTTTGAGAAGCGCAGAAGGTGGCGTTCCCGATGGAACCACTGCCGACGCCGTCTTCGCCTACCAAAATGAACGTCAACTCAAACGCACCGGTCGTCTCGACAACGCCACGCTCTCTGCACTTGGCCTCATTCCGCAAGCTCAGTCGAGCAAGGCTCCCCTCAAACCGTTTTACGAGACATTCAAAAAGGAGCCGTAAGCATGTCGCGTACATCTTGCGCGTGGAATGAGCGTGAACGGGGCACAGTCCGTCCCGGCTGTGGGGCTGCCGGGCGTCTCGCCTGGCGAAACTGGACAGAACTTCCAAGTAGCCGTGTCGGTCGATCGGCTTTTGACGAAATCCTGATTCATCAGGCGGGACGCCCGGCAGCCCCACAGCCGGGACGGACTGTACCCGACTTTGCCTACGCCTTTGAGCGACCCGACAGCACGAGCGCATAGACTCCTCCTCCGATCAACGCCCAGCCAATAATCGGTGGAATAGGAAGTGTCTCCGTCTTCTCTGCCGTGGCTTTAATGGGGCCGACTTCGAGCACGGTCTCCCGCGTTTTGTAGCTAAACTGGCGGTAGGCAAGAATGGCGACGCCCAAAATGATGAAAACGATACCGAGGATGAGTTTGTTTTTCATAAATCGAAATGATGGAGTTAATCGCGATCTCGCAAGCCCGGGATGCGGGCGTAACCAATAAATGTGCTGCCCTGTTCACTGCTCGACGAAGTTCGGGGCATTTTGAAGTCAAAGACGCTGACGCCATTGCGCTTCTGACCCCGGTAGGTTCGTCCGTTGCTCGAACCAATCATGACCTTTGCCCCGGTGGATTTTTCTGTCCCCAGATAAATCATTGTATGAGTGACCGGTGGATCGTTTTCCGTCGCATAAGTGCCAGTCCAAAACAAGAAATCGCCAGGAAGAAGCTCATCCATCTCAAAGCTATCTGCCTTGCGACTGACAACCGCTCGAAAACCACGCGCCTTGCGTGCCCACGAGTAAAGACCGCTTGAATCCCGAGGCACTTGAGTCAGCCCGTGCTGCCGCAAGAGGTAGTAAATAAAACCCGAGCAATCCATTCCTCCATTCGCCGGATCAGCCGAGCCGAAGGTGTAGGTAAGATTTTGACGTGCAAGCGTCAGACTAGACTCTATGAGCTTCTGAATCCCTGCGGGCTGGGCATGAAACTCCAAAAGCTCACTCGATGTGATGGAAGCATTTACTGATGGCGGCAAATTCTCCGGCTCTGAAACCGTCTTAACGCCCTGAGTCGTTTCACTCGCAGGCATCTCGCTGGAAACGGGCTCCTTGCGTTTTACTTCGGCCTTCGGGACACCAATAGTAGCTTTCTTTTCCGAGGTAGTCTTTTTCGCGGAGACCTTCTTTTTTGACGTTGTTGACTGAGTGGATACCGACTTCTTTTTAGATTTGGTCTGTGCTTCCGCAGGCACCATGGACCCGAATATCCACACGCACACAACCCAGTAGAAAAAGGTCACACGCATCCTATTATGGTGCGGTGGGATCATTCCTCTTGGCACCAAGCCTGTAATGATCAACGGGAAGTTTCATAATGACGAAGCTTGCGAACGATTACTCATCGCTCTCTGCTTCTTTCTTACCCTTTTTCTTCCCTGCTTTTTCCTGTGGTGCAGACTGTGGTTTCGCGTTCGACTGGCCCGTTCCAGGTTTATTTGTCTCCACACGCTGCTCCTGCTTTTTTGGTGAATTTCGATCAATATTCCGAACGGCAGGTTGATCGCTCTTAGGACGTTCCGATCGGGAGTCATCCCTGTTAGTTTGATTCTTCCCAGCCTTCTTTTCAGGCGGTGCGGATGGAGCCTGTTTGCGAGGAATGCCTGCATCAGCATTGTTCGCCTTACGCTTTAGATTTTTGTCTTGGGCTGGTTTTGATTCAGCAGGTTCCTGAACCGCTGGCTTTTGTGTTTTGGGGTTTTGCGTCTTTTGCTTTGAATCCGGGGGTGCAGTTACCCTTGGGGATTCATTGCCAGCCTGTGGAGATTGCTTTTTGTTCTTACCCGCTTTCTTGGCAGGCTCTTGTTCAGGTGGCGCAAAAGACGATGTCTCCGATGGAGGCATGCTGGGTTTTTGTGATTTATCCCTTGGTTTCCCCAGACCTTTTTTCCCGGAATTATCCTGCTCGGGAACAGGCGTGGCTTCCGTTGTAATCGGCGGCGTTACTTCTGGGGATTCATTGCCTGTCTGCTGCTCCGATTGATTTTTGTTCTTCCCGCCTTTCCTAGCGGGCTCTTTCTGTTCGGGTGGCATGGACAACGATGTCTCCGATGCAGGCATGTCCGGTTTTTGTGATTTATTCCTTGGTTTCCTCTGATCATTTTTTCCTGACTTCTCCTGCACAGGAACTGGCGCCACTTCCGTTTTCCCCGGCTCTGTCGGATCTTTTGTCTTATGCCCATTGCCATTGCCTACTTCTTCCTTCAACAGCTTCTCCGTGGTTTCTGGCGCAAAAACCGAAGGGGTTTCAGCTTTGACAGGATTTGCTTCAGGCGTTTCCACGACAGCCACCGGCTCATTTTTAATCTTGTTCCGCGCTTTTTCCACCTCTTCTGCATCACCTGCATTCTTCCAGCCGCGATTTACTTTTTCTTTTTCGAATTTTCTCCCCACTTTTTTTGGCGCGTTCTCAACCTTTTCGTTAATTGCTGGTGCAGCTACACGCAAAGTATCTCCATCCACACGTGACCTCAATTGCTCGGCCCGAGCCGTGCGAATACCTCCTTCAAATTGTTCACGACGATCCAGCTTTAAACGACGAACAGGTTGTGCACTCTCCCGGGAAATCTCGTCATATCGTGGACCTCCATTATAGACGACACTGTTCACATAGGTGATGTTCGTAATGTTGGTGGTTTGATTGATGATGGTAATATTTTCACGAGGTTCGATGAACACTGTCCGCAAGCGTTGCGCTCCAAAATTACGCACTTCCACGAAATTGTAATTCGCTGGACCGATGTTGAAATCGACATCCACCCGTACGTTAAAGCCACTTGAGCGTACAAATCGCGCCTCAGGAGGAAGCGGTGCCCAGCCTACGTGGCGCGACCCACGTCTCCATGAAACCCATGCTGGACCCCACTCGGTTCCAGGAGCCCAAACCCAGCCCACTTCATCAATCCGCGCCCAACGCCCGTAATGATAAACCGCCCACGAATAAGGTTCGTCCGAGTCCCAAGTCCATCCGGCATCCGTGTAAACCCAACGACCATCACTATAAGGCCGCCAGTCATTATCCACATCCCTTGGTTGCCAGCAGTAGCCATAGCCTTCGACCTCAATCCAGTCGCCATAAGGTTCAAGGTTTTCGTGGAAGAAATTGACGGAGATATCAACTTCGGCACGGGTAGTTGAAACGGCGACGTTTAAAAACAGCGCGGCAACAAGGATGGAAAAAAAGGTTTTCATAAGAGTAATGGATTGAGTTAACCGGGACACTTTCTCATCGCCTGGTCCGCCGCCCGGTGCGGGGGACCAGATTTGACTTTTTGCAGACAAAAGCTGAAGAAGATCAGCCTCCTGCAAGTAGATTAGTAAGCTTGAATGGTTCTGGTTTCAGTGGTCGCTCCAACGCCAACCATAGGGCGACGTGTCACCTCCTCCGTAGTCGTAGTGGTGGTACGCGCATCATCATCGGTGCTGCAGGCAGAGAGCGTAAATACGGCAACAGTGGCGAGGCTGAGTAGAATAAGTGTTTTCATAGTAGTTTGATGGTTTAGGTTAGTCATTGTCATTGGTGGTTGTTGTGGTTGTGGTGGTGGTTCGCTTTTCCTCAATCACCGGCACTGGGGTGGCAGAGGTTTTTCTGACAATAATTTTGGATGCCACCATGGTGTCTCCCACCTTGGTATAATGGACCGTTACAGGGAGACCGGATTTCACCGTCTCCACCGAAACAGGATTTCCATTTTCATCCACATAAGTCGTGGTTTTGCTGTAGCTGTAGCGAATAGGATCCGGTGAGTTCGTAGAACGTACCATGATGGTATCTGGTCCAAACTCACTGACTGTTCCCGCAGAAGTGGTCGTTGTGATTTTCCCCTGAACTACTGGGGAAGCACTCACAGCTTTACGAACAATGACTTTAGAGGCAACCAGTTGGTCGGCCACTTTGGTGTAGTGAACTGTCACTGGGAGTCCGCTTTTGATAGTCTCCACTGAAACAGGCATCCCAGACTCATCCACATAATTTGTGGTCTTGCTGTAACTGTAGCGCAAAGGTTCCGGAGAGGATTCAGATCGAACAACGATGGTATCCGTCCCAAACTCGCTAATAGTTCCTCCGGATGTTGTCGTCGTGGTTGTTTCCTTTACCGAGGTTTGCGCAAAAGCAATACCGACAGCCACAAGCACAATACCTATAAATAAGGCGATGGTTGATTTTTGATGGTTAATTTTCATATTAATAACTTATCGGGTTGGCGCTTGGAATGGCCGTATTCTTAGGGGTTTTATTTATTATGCTCCCGAATTCCGTCGTCCCATTCCTTGTTCGGATTTTTTGGGATGTGCGGCGTTGTCCACTATTGTCCAACATTCCGCACATCCCAAAATCCGAGTGGTCACTCATCAGCTTATGCAGCCTAAAATCACCCGTTTAATAGCAGCCTCTAATCTTCAGAGGTCGTGGTGGTTGTCGTGCTTTTCTTCTCTTCAACCGTTGGAGTCGCTTTTACGACGGTCTTTCTGACGATGACTTTGGAAGCCACCATCTTATCTCCCACTTTCACGTAATAGACGGTGACTGGCAGCCCAGATTTCACAGCCTCAATCGAGACGGGCGAACCAGCTTCATCCACGTAGGTGGTCGTTTTGCTATAGCTGTATCTCACAGGATCTGCGGATGTCTCCGAGCGAACCATGATCGTATCTGGTCCGAATTCACTGATGGTTCCCGCAGAAGTGGTGGTTGTTGTTTCCTTCACCTCTGTCTGCGCGAAGGTGGTGTTGACGGTGATCAGCATCAGCCCAAGAAGAGCTGCGCCGGTTAGTATGTTGATAGTTTTTTTCATCACCACTATATCGGGCGCGCGCGACTTCTGGCTGTATGCTTGATGGTTTTTACGTCAGCGAATCATCCTGCCGTGATGAGTCCCCACTACGCACTAATGGCCGGAGCTCTCCACGATGGAAGTTCTCCGGCCACTTTGAGTAATTTTAGGAAATCCTAAAGGATGGTTCCAGCAAAATCCTTTGGCGGTGCTCCATGATCCACGTCTCCCTCATCTGGAGTAGAGCGTTCTCCCGTAATGCAAATGTCCTGAGCGGCTGCCTCGCAGAAATTTCCTTCGTACGTTCTATTTCCTTCGAGTTTTCGGTGTGCACCGAGATGAGAATGTTATCCTCCTTGATCTTGCCTTCATACCGGCGTGCTTCGAGCTCGGGAATGCCGAGTCCGATCAAACCCCCGGCAATACCGCCAGCCGTCGCACCAATAGCCATGCCACTGAGTGCAGCCATGATTGGTCCCGCTGCAATAAATGGTCCAACTCCCGGAATGGCAAGCGCGCCAATCCCGGCAATCCATCCAAAAGTCCCACCCGCAACCGCTCCCGCACTTACGCCTGCAATTGCGCCTTCGGGTGCTTTGGTGTTTTTTCATGCACAAAATCCCGTGTGCTTCCTTTGTCAGGAAACAAGACGGAGATGTCATTGTTTGAGAAATGCTCGCTCTTAAGATGACCCACAATTTGGTCTGCCTGAGCACTGGAAGTAGCGATACAAAATACGGATTTTTTGGACATAAGGTTATATTGTTTGAGTTCGTTGGTTGTTTATTTCTTACTGCCAGTCGTCAGCTGCACTTCGAGCTGGTTGTCTACATTTGCAGCGATTGCGATCCTCATGGCTATCTCGGTGATCAGTCGCTTCTCCTCCTCGGTATTAACAGGACCACGCAAAGTCACCCGGCCATTATTGGTGATAATCTTCACATTCTGCGCGTTCGCAGACATCTCTTTCGCAGCGAAGATTTCCTTTCGAATTTGTGATGTCGTATCCACATCCACCTTGCTGCTGCCCTGATCTGGCGGTGGGGTCTTCTCTGGGGAAACGGCCTTTGTGTTATTTTTCACAGGAGTGGTGCCGGTTTTTCTGACGACAACTTTTGCAACCACCATCTCGTCATCAATCTTCACGTAATGCACGGTCACCGGCAGTCCCGGTTTGATGATATCTACGGAGACAGGCGCGCCACTTTCATCCACATAGCTCGTTGTCTTAATGGTGCTATAACGCACTGGATCCAACGCCAACTCCGGTTTAATTGTCAAAACGTCCGTACCATATTCGCTTACGGTCCCAGCAGACATCGTGGTGGTCCGTTCCTCCTTCACCGCAGTCTCGGTGAGAGCCAGGTTCACGGTGACGAGCAGCAGTCCAAAAAGGATCACACAGGTTGACAGGTGGTTATGTTGTTTCATCACCTTCTTATCGCCAGAGCTCACTGCAACAGCCGTATCACGCAGTATATTATTCCATTGCTCCTTCGCTATGCACACGCAGGGGACTTGCTGTCCAGTAACAGGTCCTCAAATCCACCAAGGAAACCTGCGAGTTTTTCCAACCCTAGCTCGAGCCTCGTCTTGATGGTGCCGAGAGCTATCCCGATATGCTGCGCAACCTCCCGCTGAGTCATCTGACTATAATAAGCAAGCCGGATGGCGTCCCTTTGAAGTGCAGGCAATCTGGCGAGTGCCGACTGCAAGTATGCGCTCCTTTCATTCTGCGCCATATCCTCATGAACGTGTGGCCAGCCATCCACATGACTTATCGTCTCTTCAGCAAAACGTTTCTCAAGCCGACAATAGGTATCGCGCTTGCGCAATCGGTCAATGGATCGGCGACGAGTGAGTGTAGCGATCCAGGCAAGCGGTCTACCTTTCAACGGGTCGTAGCCCGTGGCACTATTCCAGATCTCGACAAAAACCTCTTGAGTCAAATCCTCGGCGTCCGCTGCATTGTGTAGCACTTTCATGCTCACGGCTTTCAAAATTACGCCGTAACGAACGTGCAAAATTTGAAGCCCTTCATAATTCCCTGCCTGGATCAGCTCCATGAGATGCTCGTCGGTATGTGCACCTTCAGGCGATTGTGCCTTTTGTTGTAATTTTATCATAAAATATCAGAGTTAAATGGAGACGATGCGAAACGTGCGCAGTGCGTAGAGCAGAAAGATGAGTCCAAGAATGACGCCGATAATCCGCAGCGGCTGCCCTTTGATAAACATACCGGTGATGTAAAAAATAACGTAGAGGATGAGTCCGGCGATCAGGAGTGAGATGAGTGTGGAAAGCATAGAGTTGAACGTGCATGAGTATCGGGGCGCATCGCGTTTCGTCCAATGCCTCCACGGCGGCAGTCTCATAGTCTGCGGCTATACGCAAAAGAGTCTCCCGGAGCCTGTAGCCTGGCTCTTCATCCGAGTGCTACATTTTGGTGATAGCTATTAGCTATGAACAGACAATGGTCAGGCAATGGAACTTCGTCACCTACGCTACTTCATTGCCGTCGCCGAAGCTCTCAGCTTTACCAAAGCCGCCAAAAACCTGAGGCTAGCCCAACCCTCGCTCACGCGACAGATCCGGAATCTTGAAGACGAGATTGGCGTAAGGCTGCTGGATCGCTCCCACAATCGTGTATCGCTCACCGGAGAAGGACGACTTTTTCTTTTTGATTCCAAAAAGTTGCTCGCAATGTGCGTAGAGACCGTCGCCTCCGTGCAGCGGATGAACCAGAGAGAAACCTCGCAGCTCAACATCGGCTATATCGCCAATATTCATTATGGTCTTCTACCCGCAACGCTCGGGGCCTTCCGAAAGCTCTATCCCCGCGTGGCACTGAATCTTTTTGATATGACGAGCGCCGAGCAGTTTAACGCACTCGAAAGCCTGAAGATCGATCTCGGATTCGTCGGAATTAGGCCCCCTCACACCAACCAAGATTTGCACTCAGAGTGCGTGGCATATGACACCGTCCTTGTGGTTCTCTCTGACAAACATCCACTGGCAAAGAAACCGAAGATCAAACTCTCTGAACTCGCGACGCAGTTTTTCATTGGTATGTCGGCAAAGACTCATCCTGGTGCGAGAGAATGGCTTCTTGAAACCTGCCAGAACGCGGGCTTCACCGGAAAAATCCTGCAGGAGGCGGATGTGGAACCCACTGCGATCCGCTTTGTAGCCGATGGACTGGGGGTAGCATTCATGCCCGAACAAATCACCGAGCTGCCCCATGAAGGAACGGTCTTGCGTCCCCTCTCCCCTCCGCTGCGTCGTGAGTCCACTATCGCATGGCGCGCTGACAATCCCTCACAGCCACTCAAGGATTACATCAAGATCGTAAAGGAACTTTCGCGTGGCTTGTGATAGGTAGAGTAAGCAGCTTGCGCTACTTTGGGCGGCTTATCCGTTTGCCTCGGCCGACAAGTCTGTCTTCAATCCCGCGCCCGAATTACCCGACCTAGCAGTCTCCTAGAAACATTCCCCTGCCCTATTTTTATTCCATGATCCGTCTTCTCAGTGCTGCGCTGATCGCAGCTGCATCTGTCCTTCCGTTGTCTGCCGGAGTCACACCGGGAGAAATGCTCATCGCTGAAATGAACTGTGTCGCATGTCATGCGGCCACACCAGAGATCACGACACGCCTGAATTCACGACAGTCCCCCAATCTCGGAGCTAATGGGGTGACAATCACGCCGCAGTGGCTGACAGAGTTTTTGTCCGACCCGCAGCAATCCAAACCGGGCACGCTGATGCCCGACATGTTACACGGCCTCAAGGCGGAGGAGAAAACGGAAGCCATCGAAGCGCTCACGCATTATCTCATCAGTATCCAGCCAGCAGCCGGGCCAGACATCGGCGCCAGTCAAACCCGGATTGAGAAAGGCCAGAAGCTTTACCACGAAACTGGCTGCGTCCAGTGCCACGCTCCGCAGGTTCTCCCTCACGGCAAGGAGCATGATCCCGCTTTGAAGGTTGAGTTGGAGAAGCTCGCCTCATCCTCCGTCCCACTGGGAAATCTGGCGAAAAAATTCACGGTCGGCGATCTCGCCACATACTTATGTGACCCGCTCAAATCACGACCTTCCGGACGCATGCCCTCGCAAAACCTCAACCGCACGGAAGCGGAGAACGTTGCGATGTATCTACTGCGCGAACAAAAATCCACCGGCAGTCCAACAACCGTTCCCGGTCTGCAGTATGAATATTACGAAGCCTCGTTCTCAGAGCTTCCCGTGTTCGACCGACTCACACCCACCGCCACCGGGATCGTGGACGAAGTCGCGCTGAGCGTTGCGAAAAGGCAGGAGGACTACGCCATTCGCTTCCGCGGATTCATTACCATCCCCGAGCAGGGCTATAAATTCTACACTTACAGCAAGGACGGCTCACGTCTCCTTATTGACGACAAGCTCATCATTGAAAACAGCGGCGTTCACACTCTTCAGGAGGTTGGGCTCCCCACTCAAATACCCGCAGGCACTTATCCGTTTGAAGTGCAGTATTTCAACACCACTGGCGAGGGAGAGCTTGTTGCAAAATGGAAGACGCCGGGTTTGGTCAAGGGCCCGATTCCCTCAAGCGCCTTTACTCACGGCGGCCCATCCATGGTTCCGGAAGGAGCTGTCCCTTTCACGGTTGATGCTGCGAAAGCGGAACGCGGCGCAAGGTTATTTCATCACTTCGATTGCAGCAAATGTCACAAGACCAACGGAGACGAAACGAGCAGACAGGCGGCAGTGAATGCACCAGCACTCATCAAGCTCTCAGGACTCTCAGATCACAACTGTCTGAGCGCAAACCCCAAGCCAAGCATGGCAAAACATACGGTCACCGAAGAGCAGCGCGCCGCCATTCTCTCGACACTTAAAAACCAAGCCGCTTTCACCACCGCACTTTCGCCGGAGGAGCAGGTCAATCGCACCATGTCTGTGCTAAATTGCAAAGCCTGCCACACGCGCGATCAGACGGGTGGCACGGAAGGACTTCGTCGCGACTACCTGGTTGGCGTCGGCGAAGTGGATCTCGGCGACGAAGGACGCATCCCTCCTCATCTCGATAAAATCGCGGCGAAGCTGAACCCAAATTGGCTGCGTGAAGTCGTGGCGACCGGCGCACGAAACCGTCCCTACATGGCGACGCGCATGCCGTCTTTTGGCGAAGCAAATGCCAACGCACTCGCCAGCGCATTCGAAAAAGCAGATCTCACCACCAATTCCCCATCCGAGCCGGACGTCACAAACATCGCATCTGCCGAACTGGCCAAGCACGGCCTGAAACTCATGGGCACCGGCGGCGTCTCTTGCATCGCCTGTCACAATTTCGCCGGACACGCCTCGCTCGGCATTCCTGCGATCGATCTCACCACCATGGGAAAACGGCTCCGTTTCGACTGGTTTCGACGCTACCTCATCGATCCCCAATCCCTCCGCCCCGGCACCCGTATGCCCAGCTTCTGGACATCCGGCGTCGCCGCAAACAAAGACATCCTCAAAGGAGACACTGAAAAACAAATCGCAGCGATCTGGGCGTATCTCGCGCGGAATGACTTTGCGGATTTTCCCGACGGTCTCGTTCGCGCCAAGATGGAACTCGTTCCTCAAACCGAAGCGCTCATGTATCGCAACTTCATCGATGGTGCTGGCTCAAGAGCAATCGGCGTCGGCTACCCCGAGCGCGCAAATCTCGCCTTCGACGCCAATGAATCCCGTTTCAGCCTGTACTGGCAGGGACCGTTTATGGACGCCTCACCACACCGCACCGGACGTGGCCAGGGGTTCGAAAAGCCGTTCGGACGGAATCTGATCAAGCCGCCCGACGGACCCGCCTTTGCCATTCTCGAAAAGACCGACTCACCATGGCCGTCTGCAACCGGCAGGGCGGCGGGCTTTCAGTTCATAGGCTACAACCTCGATGCGCAGCAGCGTCCCACGTTCCGTTATGAGTTTGATGGACTCAGCATCGAAGATTACCCCGTCGCGATTATAGCCGACATTAACGCCTCGCTCCAACGAAGCATCACCGTGAAAGGCACACCCAAAGAGAAACTCTACTTCCGGGTGGCGAAGGGCACGATCAGCTTAGCCAACGGGGTCTTTACCATCGACAACAAGGTCCGGATCAAAATCGAAGATACTTTTAAAACGACAGACGGCGCGCCTTTCATCCGCGGCAAGGGAGAACAAGCTGAGTTGCTCGTTCCTCTGCTTTTCACCAATGGCGAATCCAAACTGACCATGACCCTAGTCTGGTAAGCACCACTCTTTCCAATCCATGCGTAATTTCATTCGTCTCCTCCTCATTAGCGCGCTGTTACTCATCAGCGTTTCCCATCTTCACGCCAAAAAGCGTGAGGAGGAATACTACCGCATCGACACCCTCAACACCCCCGATGGCGTGGTTTTGGAAGCAGGCAATGTCTGCATTCTGGGTCCCGACAAACTCGCATGCGCCTCCCGCTTCGGAGATGTCTGGATCGCGGAAGAAATCAACGGCGACAAAACCAAGCCAAAATGGACCCTGTATGCCAGCGGTCTGCACGAAGTGCTTGGCCTTGCAGTGAAGCCCGGGGACAAAGACGGCTGGCTCTACTGCACACAGCGTTGCGATATCACCCGCATGCGCGATAGCAACGGCGACGGCCGCGCGGATGTCTTTGAAGTCGTGAGTGACGGCTGGGGCATTGACGGCGATTACCACGAATACGCGTTCGGCTCGAAGTTCGACAAGGACGGCAATCTTTTCGTCGCGCTTTGTCTCACCGGCTCGGGGACGAGCACTAACCTCTGGCGAGGCTGGTGTCTCAAGATTGACCCCGATGGAAAAGCGACCCCGGTCATCTCCGGGATCCGTTCGCCCGGCGGCATCGGTTTCAACGCGGAAGGCGCGCTTTTCTACACGGACAATCAGGGCAACTGGAACGGTGCCTGTAAACTCCAACAGATCATCCCGGGAACATTTGTCGGTCATCCAGCTGGACTGAAGTGGTTTGATGAACCCACAGCGAAGGACGCCATCGCAGCAGCCGGAATCAAGAAGCCAGAAATGCCAAAGAGCGGAGGGCGTCTGGTTGATGAAATGAAACGGATCCCGGAACTAGCTCATCCCACCGTTTACTTTCCTTATCCAAGAATGGGCGCAAGCGCGGCGGGATTTGCGAACGACTCGACCAAAGGAAAATTCGGTCCGTTCCAAAACCAGCTTTTTGTCGGCGACCAGACAACGAGCATGGTTATGCGCGTCTTCCTAGAGCAGGTGGATGGACATTATCAGGGCGTTTGCTTTCCATTCCGGAAAGGATTCATGAGCGGCGCGATGAGCGTGGATTTTGCGCAGGACGGATCGCTCTTCGTTTACGGGACCGATCGCGGCTGGACAGCCACAGGCGGAAAGCCGTTTGGACTTCAGCGGGTCACCTGGAATGGCGAGACGCCGTTTGAAATCCACGAGATGCGCGTAAAGAAAGACGGCTTCGAACTCACCTTCACCGAGCCGCTCGATGAGGCGACCGCAAAAGACACCGCCTCCTTTACGCTCAAAACCTACACCTATATCTATCATGACAGCTACGGCTCACCCGAGGTGGATCAGACCACTCCGAAAATAGTGAGTTCCACTATCGCAGCCGACAAAAAGAGCGTCCGTCTCGTCATTGAAGGGCTTCAAATCGGTCACGTTCACGAGCTGCAAGCTCCGGGGATCAAATCAGCGAATGGTGAGCCGCTGCTCCACGACCTCGCGTATTACACGCTCTTCCATATTCCGAAGAAGTAAGATTTTCAAACCACGAAGCACACGAAGGGCACCAAGAGAAATACAAGAGGAAGCAAGGACGGGGTTATTAAAAATGGGCGCGGTTGAAGGAAGTGACGGCGGCGAATCGGCCCAATGGTGCGCGAGCTTCCAGCTTGCGCCTGCCCGTATTGCAACGCTATGCTCCCGATCTGTAATACCAATTCGTGATTGAGAACGAAGCATCGTAGTAGCGACGTTTTCATGCTCTGCTTTGAGCCCCAACGCGCATGCCCAACGGGGCTCCGCCCTCCAGCCCAGCGAGGAGGCGGTAGGGAATAGGGAGGTCGGTGGGCGGGAGAGAACGTTGCGAGGCACGAGCTACCCTGGGTTATGGATATGAACGTCATCAACCCCCGTTGGGCCCGTTGGGGTTCATGCGCTGCATTTCTTTTACCCAGGGTAGTTCCGCTGCGGAACAACCCTGGGCTGGAGGGCGGAGCTCAGTTGGGCCCGTTGGGGCTTAGAGCGACATTCCATTCTCAATGGAGAATTGGTATAACGATACTAGCAAGGAGCATTGCGGGCAAATGCCACCCACAAAGTCTTCCTGAAGACTTTTTGCGCCCGCATCTCTTCTTGCATACAACCCACCCCAAGATAAAACGTAATCTATTTGCACACAGGTTCTTATATAAACATTTATATAACACGTAAGTATACCTCAAATTGATTCATATCGTTGACTTTCTATGACTCACGTAGGAGGCTACCGCTTTGTTTGATAATGAATCTCAAAAATATACACAGGCATTTTCTTCACTGTGAAGCACTCCATTATCCATCTTGTTTGTCTTGCTGCCTTGGCATCGTTGCCATTGCAAGGGGCCACCACATGGAATGATGGCTTAGGAACAGCGATATGGTCAGCCAACGGAAACTGGACGGCCAACGAGCCTAACGCCTTTGATGTCAGCACCTTTGGAGCAGCTGGCGCAGGAACGATTACTTTGGCAGGAGGTGAAGCCGCTACTGACCTTATCTTTAATGCAGATTACACCCTGACCGGTGGGGACTTAACTCTAGGCTGGTTTTTTATCTTCTTCGGAGATGGTGGAGAAATCAACACAGCAGCGGGAGTGAGCACGCTTATTGAATCGAACCTCTCAATTAATGCGACCCGAACACTGATAAAATTGGGAACCGGTAGATTGACGCTCTCAGGAACTAACACTTTCGCCACCACAGCAAACATCAATGCCGGGGTATTAAATATACAAAGCAATGATGCTCTAGGCACTACAGCAGGCAGCACCACAGTCGCGACTGGCGCAGCGCTTGAAACGCAGGGAGGCATAACGGTAACGGATGAAGGCCTTACTTTGAATGGCACCGGGATCGCCAATGATGGTGCGCTTCGTAATATCTCCGGTAATAACGCGTTTAATGGCAATATCACACTCGCCAGTAACACTAGGGTAAACTCCGATGCAGGCACTCTGACCATTAATCCAGCTGCTGGAAATGCCTTTACTGGAGCATTCAATTTAACGCTGGGTGGTGCAGGGAATATCACGATCAATGATCCGATCGCAACCGCTGCGGGGACTTTAACTAAGGATGGCGCTGGCACTGCAACACTGACAGGAGCAAATACTTATACTGGATTAACAACGGTCAGCGCCGGGGTGTTAAATATTCAAAACAATACTGCTCTGGGAACGAATGCCTCAGGCACGACAGTCACAAGTGGCGCAGCCCTTCAGATGCAGGGCGGGATTACGGTCACAGGAGAAGCGTTGACTTTAAACGGCACCGGAATCTCAAATGACGGGACGCTGCTAAATATTTCCGGCAACAATGCCTACAACGCGAACATTACCCTTGGGAGTAATACCCGAATCAATTCTGATGCGGGCACCCTGACCATTAACCCGGCTGCTGGAAATGCGTTCACTGGAGCATTCGATCTTACGTTTGGCGGTGCTGGAAACATCACAGTCAATGACCCCATTGCCACTGGAGTCGGCACCCTGAGCAAGGACGGCAGCGGCACGCTGACACTAACCGCCGCCAATACTTACACCGGACTCACTACCGTTTCCGCAGGCACGCTCGCGTATGGCACAAACAACGTGATTTCAACCGGTGGAGTTACGGTGGATGGTGCCACGGCCATTCTTGCGATGGGTGCCAACCAAAGCGATACCGTCGGCACCGTGATCCTGAATAATGGCGGTAGCATCACAGGCTCGGGCACCTCTACGCTAACCAGCACAGGTTCATTCGATATGCGTGACGGAACGGTCACGGCACGACTCGGCGGCGCTGGGATCGCTTTAAACAAAACGACTGCGGGCACCGTAACTCTCACGGGCGCGAACACTTATATTGGGCTCACCACCGTTTCGGCAGGCACGCTCGCGTATGGCGCAAGCAATGTGATTTCAACTGGTGCAGTTACGGTGGATGGCGCCACAGCTATTCTCGCAATGGGTCTCAACCAAAGCGACACTGTCGGAACGATCACCCTAAATAATGGCGGCAGTATCACAGGATCGGGCACTTCCACCCTTACCACCACGGGCTCATTCGATATGCGCAGCGGAACGGTCACCGCGCGACTGGGTGGCGCTGGGATCGCGTTAATTAAAACGACTGCGGGCACCGTGACTCTATCGGGCGCGAACACTTATACCGGACTCACCACGGTTTCGGCAGGCACGCTCGCATTTGGCGCTAGCAATGTGATTGCAACCGGTGGCGTTACGGTGAATGGAGCCACGGCCGTCCTTGCGATGGGCGCCAACCAAAGCGATAGCGTGGGAACCGTGATTCTGAACAACGGCGGCAGCATCACCGGCTCGGGCACTTCCACGCTTACCAGCACGGGCTCATTCGATATGCGTGACGGAACAGTCACCGCGCGGCTCGGCGGCGCCGGGATCGCCTTGAATAAAACGACTGGAGGAACGGTGACGCTGAGCGGGGCCAATACCTACACGGGCGCCACAACCATCAGCGCTGGCACTCTGGTTGCAAATGGAGTCAACACATTGGGAAACACTGCCAGCATCGCCGTTAATGGCGGGGGCACGCTCCTTCTCTCGGGAGCAGATGGACGAGTGAATAACTCGGCAAATCTCACCCTCAATGGAGGTACCCTCAGCATGCAGGGGCTGTCTGATTCGATTGAGCAAATGGGCTCACTCACCCTTACCGCAAACTCAATCATCGACTTTGGCACCGGTAACAGTAACGAGCTTTTCTTTTCCAATTTGAATCTGGGTGCCTTCTCCCTAGCGGTCTATGGCTGGAGTGGAATCCCTTATGGGCGGACAGAAACGGTGGATCACGATGGCACCAATACACAAGACCGTCTTTACTTCAGTGCCAATCCCGGGCTTTCCGCAGCACAGTTTCAGCAGATAAGCTTTTTCAACGATGCCGGAACCTATATCGGAACCGCACATCAGGTTTTATTCGGCGCAAACTTTGAAATCGTCCCCGTTCCGGAACCCGGAACCGTCGTGGGATCCATCGGCCTGATTGCTTTTATTGCTTATCGCGAACGACGCAGGCTGAGAAGTTTCTCCGACTGGGCCAAAACGCGCTTGAAAAACAGATCGTAATCCAATGAGTGAGTTCCACCCGTGCATTTCGTTTACACAATTTAACAATGCTCAGCTCTTGCTGCATGGCACTTAAAGAGCGATTATTATAACGCCGTAAAAACCGTGGATACCCATCTCGGAACCATCCTGAACGCGATCGAAGGCAATCCGGCGATTAGCAACAAGGTGGCGTTGATCCTCAGTTCCGATCACGGCGGGGGCAGTCCCACGGAGTTCACTAATCATTCCCATCCGCTCTCGGTAGAAAACTATACGATCCCGATGTTTGTCCACGCACCCGGTTTTGCCCTCAGCAGCGATCTCTATTCCTACTTTAAAAATCGTAGAAATCCCGGCACGGGGCGTCCGAGCTATACCGACATCAACCAACCTCTCTGGAATGGTGATACCGCGAACCTCAGCACCACTCTACTAGGGCTGCCGCAAATCCCGGGCTCTTACATGATGCCGGAGTTGAAACGGAATTTCGTGATGACGCACGCCGCCAATTCCATCACCATGACATGGCCAGATTATCTCACAGGCTATACATTGGAATACACCAATGACTTGACTGTGGGAGACCTCAATTGGACCAAGGTGACTTCGGGTATCACAGAGTCAGCAGGCGTGAGAACTTATACCCACACTTTCCCGCCCCCAAACGCCCGCTTTTTTCGTATTCGGAAACCTTGAATCGGCTAGAGCCTGCCATGAAGCAAATCTGGGTTACGGTGGTCGGATTGTTTGCGCTTCTTCTCACCTTGGCCGGCTTCCACACCACGAAGTATCCGCAGCGCGAGCCCGGACGGTCGCTTATACGCCGTTGCAGAATATCGCACCTACCATTCTTTCATTCCGAAAGCGGCCTGTGGAAACCGTGAGGTTCGTGGAGTGCGGTGTAGAGCGCAGCGAAGCACCGCTTTGGAAGGCAGGTCATTTTCAAGAGAAACCGCCGAAGTTATGTTTGTGCTGCTGACCGCATTCCAAAACCTTCGGCGTTTCCATACTGTCAAAACGCATGCATTTCGTGTGTGCATGTAGTCTATCTTACCGTCCAAGCAGTAGCCGACTGTAAGGAGCCCGAAGGGACAGCGCGGCGGCGCTGGGCAACGCTCCGCTTCGCATGGAGTGGATGTCGGCGGGTGGGCTGACACCGTTTCTGTGAGCGCCGGGCCGGAAATTCGGGTGGGCTGCGTGCGATACTCAACGTCAGCGGTCGCTCCCATAACACGGACAGCAGGAGTTTAAGACGTCCCAGCTTATAACCTCAAAACGCCATTGGAATGTCCACGAACACGAAGAGACACGAAATAAAGGCGCACCAAAAGTTCAGCCAACACCTTTTGGGTAAAAAAAAGCCTAGTTTCATCTTCAATTGCCTGTTCTTCGCGTCTTTGCGTTGTTGCGTTCTTGCTCAGCGCAAAGGCAAGGATGAGCGCAGGGTTTTAAATTCATTCATGCCAACAAAACGTCCTTACCCGCTTGTTTAAATAAAAGAGTCTCTTCGGGCGGAACGCCCGAACTACAGGATCACGATTTCGTAATTTGGCATTACGGTGTCTGTGAGCACTTTGATCCCGCCGCGATTGTAGCTCTTGATCAAATCGGCGTAGAAGCCCCAGGAGTCGGAACCGGCGGTGCCGTCCACGGCACCCTTGAGCAGGACTTTATTAAACTGGCTCGCCGACACGACGGTGTCGTTGAATGCGCCGTTCACGGTGAAGTTACTGATCACAATCGGTAGCTCAAAGTCGTCCACATCGTCCGGTTTTTCAAACGCTGCCAGACCGGCGAAGAAGCTACTTCCGGTCAGACTCCCAAACTTCGCGCTGGAGACATTTCCATTGAGCAAGAACGTGGTGTCACTCACGGCACCCGTGACACTGATCGTTTTGATCTGGCTTGCCGCTATCGTCGAATCAACCACGACTCCTTTCACCGTTAGCTTGTTCACGACCACCGGAAGCGTGAAGTCGGATGAATCAGCGGGCAGCCCGTTCGAGCCTGCAAAGAAGCTGCTGTTGATGATATTCCCGAAAGTCGCACTGCTCACATTGCCATTCACTTGAATCGTGGCGTCCTGCAACGCGCCAAAAACACTGATGGTGGAAATCTTCCCATTTCCGAGCACCAGCAGGTCTGCCTCGAAATTGCCGACCGTTATAGTGAGCTTGCCGAGTGAGGACGTTGACACCGTATTCTCGGCGTCCACTTCATTCACCCAGGATTCAGCCTTGATCGCGGCGATGCTCATGTAGCTATCCAGGCTGTAGTCGTGCACCTCACCAAAGGTCAGCGTTGTCTTCTGGCTGCTGACAGGGAAGGCGCCGATGGTAATGGTCTTGTCCGCGCTCAGCAGGAGATTGCCACTTGTATTTCCGAGATCACCCAGCACGACCGATTTAGCGCCGCCGCTCGCTGTGAAATTTCCGAACACATTCACTTTCGCAAGACTCACAGTGCCGATGGTGTCGTTGATGAAAATATTGCGCAGATCGGTTTCAACAACCCCCTTGGGGAGCTTGATACTGATTTTCGACGCAGCCGTCGTGCCGGAGACATTCAAATCATACGAGCCGTCTGCATGCAGCGAGACATTGCCCGTGCCCGGACCGGTGATAGTAAAAGTAACATTGTTTCCATCCCCATCCTGGTAGGTAAGCGGCGAGCCTTTGGTAAAGGAGGCGAATGCCTGCTCAAACTTGCGGGGATCATCCGAAGCTCCCTGGTTGTCGTCGGTAAACAGCTCGTCGATCGTGCTGCCGCCTGACGCTTCTACCACTGCGATGAGACGATAGCTTTTCCCGTCCTTCAGCAAATCGGCCGGGATGGTGTAATTCACCAGAATGTCATCACTCTCGCCTGAATCGATATCCACCTGCACATCCGCCATCGTGGCAAGCAGGCGGTCTGGGTTCAGTCCGGTAGTCACCAAGGTAAAGCCCGCGCTGTCCGAGACACTTCCATTCGACTCCGAGATGTAGAGCTTGATGTCCACCGTTCCATTCGCAACGCCGCCGCCCGAATTCGTGAGCTTCACCGTCGCTGTCGCAGGTTCTCCGGGAGTAAATGAAGACGCAAAGCCATCCTGTGTCACATCACTCAAAAGATTCGGTTTGATGGTCACGGTGAATTCCTCCACCACATCCAGCTCCCCCGCTTTCTGAATCAACACCTTAATCAAAGCCGTCCCGGTCTGCCCGTCTGCAAACACAAGATCAAGCTGTTGGGTGCCTGGATTAACTGTTGCAGATACCAGGCTCGTCGGGTCCAGAGTGCCCGCGTCCAGAATATCGGTGACGTTGAAGGTATAATCGCCAAACCCAACCGTTGTCTTTACGACCACGCGTGCATCCACAATCTGGATGAGCTGGACTGCTGTCGGCGTGCCGCTGGTGTAGTCCTGCACAGGCAGGGTGGAGTTACTGCCGCTGTTAATAATTTGCAGGTCGTCGAGGTCATCCACATCAGCCTGCGATTCCGGTGCAACCCGGCCGAACACCGTGAATCCACCGTTTTGATTATCGAGATTCGAGACGTTGTTCCCGAGATTGATGAAAAATTCCCGTGTCGCGCTATTGGGTCCGCCACCTACTTCACTGGCACGCTTGGCCATCGACAGCGTGTATTTCACATTCGAGACCTCGGGATCGCCGATGATGAACTCGTTATGTACCTCGGGATTGCCATCCAGATTGGTGCCAGGTGCGCTCGCATTCTGTCCCCCACCCTGAATTATAAACCCACTGACCAGGCGGTGAAAAAACGTGCCGTCATAATCTTTCGCCGCCGATTCATTGATGTAATTGAGGAAGTTCTGGACGGTCAGCGGCGACTTGTCGTCGAACAGCTCAATCTTGATCACCAGCGGCGAGCTTTCTCCCTCGGGAGTAAAATTCGTCTCCAGTTCCACCATGGTCCGGTGGTTCGAGCCCGGATCTACAATCGTTCCGAGATCAATGATCGCGTCCGTTTTTCCAATACCGGCGGTAATGTCAAAAATCGGGTTTGCGATGATAATCGCGGGGGCAATACGGCTTTCCAGCACTTCGACAACTGAGCAGGAGACGGAATTCATAGGGCGTAATATCTGGCAGGAGAAACTTCAGGCGCGGGAATATGGCAGCTAAGTCGATCACCGCAAGGCCTCATAGCATTGGAAGAATAATCCGCCGTCTCTCTGTCTGCTCGTCGCGCCGCTTGCACCCAAAGCACAAACGGCGTAAGGACACCTCATGCCCCTCATCTGGCTTATTGAAGACAACGCCGCTTTTCGCGAAGCCACCCAGCTCGCGCTCAAAGTGCAAACCAACACGATCTACGAATCGAAGGCTTTTGATTCCTGCGAAAAAGCCATCATCGCCTTGGAAAAGGGCGACAAGCCGGATGTCATCCTGCTGGATGTGGGCCTCCCGGGGATTGATGGTATCGAAGGCATCAAACACTTTAAAAAACTTGCGCCCGATGCGAGCATTCTGATTCTAACGGTATTTGAAGATGACGAGAAAATCTTCCGAGCGGTATGTGCCGGCGCTGCGGGCTATCTGTTAAAATCTCAATCGCTCGACAACATCACCATTGCCATCGAGCAGGCCATTGCCGGGGGGTCGCCGATGAATCCCCGTATTGCAGCCAGAGTGCTCTCCATGTTTTCCAAAATGGCTCCTGCGAGAAAAGACTACGGGCTCACCGCTCGTGAACAGGCCGTGCTGGAATTCATGGTGGAAGGACTCCCTAAAAAGCAAATCGCCGACAAGCTGGAGATCAGCCTCCACACGGTGGATTACTTTGTGCGCGGTATTTACAAGAAGCTGCACGTGAACTGCCAGACGGCAGCCGTCTCGCTTGCCGTGCGCGACGGACTGATCCCTCCAAGGACCTGACAAGACCGGATAGCGGAACGCGGAAACCGGAAAGAAGAGGATGCTGCAGCGTAGATGATGGGATGTTTGGAATATTAAAACCTTTCAGCCTAGAATCGGCGTTTGGAATGAACCGGGAAGTTTTCAGAGCAAAAAATGTGACCGCGCGAACCTTGCAGTGCATGCTTAAATCCGCTCTCCGCCTTCCGCTTTCTGGTGGGTGTGATTAAAAGTGGGTGCGATGAAATCGAGAAGATAGGGGAAGTCAGAGGAGCGGAGCACAGTAGCGCGAGCTTCCAGCTTGCGCCGCGAATCACCGTCTATTGGAAATACGGCGCTTGAACTCCGTGGGATGCCCATCTGCAACGCTATGCTTAGCATTGCGGGCAGGCGCAAGCTGGAAGTTCGCGCTACTTTGGGCGGCTTCGCCGCTGCTACCTCCTTCTACCTCACCCACATTTAATCACACCCCCTTTCTGGCCTTTCTGGTTTTGCCAAAAATCATCCGTTGACATGTTATCCTGACGGGGATATCAACCCCGCCCCTTTTGGAGGGTCATTTAACCTAATTTAGCCATTTCTTGTTATGCCTACGACTGAAGTCATTCTCACCGAAAAAATCTACAACCTTGGCGCTGAAGCCGATGTCGTGAAAGTTAAAGTCGGTTACGCCCGCAATTTTCTCATCCCCGGAGGCAAAGCCCTGGAGATCACCCCTGTAGCGCTTCGCCGCATCAATTCACTGAAGGCAAAACGCGCCGAGCGCGAAGCACTGGAGATGAACGAGGCACAGGAAGTCGCCCGTCGCATCAACAAGATGAAGCTCAACCTCGAGCTCGAAACCGGCGGAACCGGCAAAGCGTTCGGCTCCATTACCGCAGCGGATATCGCTGACAAACTCCGCGTCGAACTCGGTGGCAACACTCTGATCGATCGTCATAAGATTCATCTCGAGCGTCCGATCAAGGAAAGCGGCACTCATGAAGTGGAAGTGAAACTCCATGCCGACGTCATCGCCAAGCTGAACGTCGTGGTGAAAGCCAAGGGCGCTCCTGAAGCAGCCGCTGCAGCAGGCGACGATTCCGAAGAAGAAACTCCCGCTGGCGGCTACAAGGCGAAGGCCAAAGCCAAGCACAAGGAGAAGGAATAATTGAATGGCTGCTGAGGGTCCCAAACCCGGGAATCCAAGGCGCGATTCAAAGCCAGGAGGCGAAAGTTCCGGCCCCGATCTAAAGGGGAAAATAAGCTATCCGCAGGAATTTCACCGACAGCTACCACAGGCACCCGATGCCGAAAAAGGGGTCCTGTCGTCCATCCTGCTAGCGCCCAAGGAGGTTCTGTCCATTTGCGTGGAAAAAGGCGTCAACGCGGACACGTTTTACATTCCTGCACACTCCAGTATCTACGAGGTGCTGATTCACCTCTGGGATAAGAGCAAGCCGATTGATTTTATTACCATCGCGGAGGAGCTTCGCGCCAAGGGAGCTTTGGAGAAAGTCGGTGGGCCTGCCGCACTAACTGAACTTTTCACGTATCTGCCCACGGCGGTCAACGCAGCCTACTACATCGAAATCGCCCTAGAGAAGGCGACGCTGCGTCAGATCATCCAGATCTGCACCGAATATGTGGAGCGCTCGTATCAGGTGGAGGAAAATGCATCGTCCATTCTCGATGAAGTGGAGGGCGCCATCTGCAAAATCGCCCGCGACCGCTTTCAAGACAAGGCCTCCAGCATGAAGGAAATGGTGATGACCGCCATCGGGAGCATCCAGCAGCTTTATGAACGCCGGGGTCAGATCACCGGCCTCAGCACCGGTTTCTCGCTCCTGGATAAAATGACCGACGGCCTGCATGGCGCTGAAATGTTCATCATCGCGGCTCGTCCTTCCATGGGAAAAACTGCGTTTGCCATGAATATCGCCGAGCACATCGCGATTCAGCAGGATAGAGCCGTTGCAGTGTTCAGTCTGGAAATGAGCTCGCAACAGTTGGTACAGCGACTCCTTTGCTCGCTGGCCCGGGTGAACCTAGGTAATATCCGCGATGGCTTCCTGAGCGATCGCGATTTCCCGGCACTCACCGCAGCCGCATCAAAGCTCGCCAGTGCAAAAATACTGATCGACGACACCAGCGGTCTTTCCATTCTCGAATTGCGTGCAAAAGCGCGTCGAATGAAGAGCCAGTTTGATATCGCCGCCATTTTTGTGGACTACCTCCAGCTCCTGCGCAGCACGAGCCGTCGCGCGCAAGATAACCGCCAGCTGGAAATCGCAGAAATCAGCTCCGGACTGAAAGCGCTAGCCAAGGAACTAAACATCCCGATTGTCGTGCTCGCCCAGTTGAACCGTAATCCAGAGCAACGCTCAGGAGAAAGCAAAGGGCGTCCGCGTTTAAGCGATCTGCGCGAATCCGGAAGTATCGAGCAGGATGCAGATATCGTCGCGCTGCTCGTCCGCGAAGAATATTACGCGGAAAGCGATGAACAACGGGAAGCCATGCTCGGCAAAAGCACGCTCATCATTGCCAAGCAGCGTAACGGCCCTGTCGGCGACGTCCCGCTCACCTTCCTTAAGGAGTTTACCCGATTCGAAGACCGGGCGGATATGCCGGAACCTTCGTGATGATTAGCATGGGCTAATGTGACGTTATTCCACGAATAACGTGAATAACGGTTGCGCGTTCTTTTATCTCCATGCTACGAGTGCACCACTTTATTTACCCAATCTATGTCACGCTTACTCGACCCCAAAGAACTGAAGGAATCCCTCAAAACACTGCTCAACTGGGAGCAGATAGGTAAAACGATAGAGCGCCTGTTTGAATTCGATGACTTCAACACGGCTATGGATTTCGTAAATGGCGTCGCAGAAGTAGCTGAGGAAAACGATCATCACCCCGACATCGATATCCGCTTCAACAAAGTGCGCGTCTCTCTCACCACCCACAGCAAAGGCGGAATCACCGACCTCGACCTCGATCTGGCAGAGAAAATCGACACTCTCGTGGATGAGTGAGACTCGGCCAACCCGCGCATGGAAAATAACCTGCGCCGTCTTCGTCGTTCTGTTTTTTGCCGCCATCTGTTGGTTCGTACAGTGGCGCAGCTCCCCTCCTCCGCCTCCGCAGACTCAGCTACCGTATTAAGGGTTCCCGGTTACTCCACCTGCATTGCTCGCACTTTGCCGTAAAAAGATGCAATCAGGGTGCCCAATATTTTATTACTGCCTGAGCTTTCTGGTTCTGGGGCTGGGTGGATGTGAGGATTCAGTAAGCAGGCTGGAACAGCAAAAGGCAGCAACAAGGCAGGCGCTGCAAAAATTGGACAATGCGCCAGTCGGTCAGACGGCACCAGAGATCGGGCTGCTCTATGCAGACAAGGCAAACCTTAATTCCTCCATGGAATGGGTTCAGGTGGATCTGGGGGAGTCTACGGCGATTAATCAAATCGCGCTTCTTCCTGTACAGACAGAATGGGATAGCAAAAGTTCCTCCAGCCGGCTTTTCCCAAAGCGCTTCAAACTTGAGGTTTCCGATGATCCTGGCTTTTCCAAATCCACTGTTGTTGCAAAATACCACACCACTGATTTTCCGGACCCGCTGCTCGAACCTGTTGTTTTCACTCCAGGAAACTGCAAAGGCCAATTTATCAGACTGAGTGTAGAAAGTCCTTCGATCTTCGCGCTTGCAGAAATGATGGTGATATCCGGGAACCGAAATATCGCTCTGGGTTGCAAGGTAAGCTGCAGTCAAACACCCCCCATAATCAAAATGAGGTGGGCGCCGGATTACCTGGTAGATGGCCGAACGCCACTCGGTCCTCCAGTGATCCGGGAGGAGCAAATCCATCACGGACTTTACGCAGGGCCGACGGCAGACAAGTCTCCCGCATGGATGATGGTTAACTTGGGCAGTGTTTTCGACATTCAGGAGGTCAGGCTTTACCCCATTCATAATCGGCAGAGTATAGAAATGCCAGGGTATGGGTTTCCTGGAAAATTTCGGCTTGAGTGCTCAAACGAACCGACCTTTGAGAATCCGGTGGTTTTATATACATCGGAAACCGAAAGCTCCAATCCAGGGACGAATGTGGTGACAATCAGGATAGGAGATGTCCGCGCTCAATATATCCGTGTCGTTCTCCTTGAGGGAGGTGGATATATAGACTTCCACCGTTTTGGGTTGTCGGAGATGGAGGTTTACTCGAATGACCGCAATGTGGCGTATCAGACCGAAGTGGTGACCGTGGGTGATCCAGCGGAAAAAAGCCGCGACTGGCCCACCAGTCTTCTCGTGGATGGCCGTGCCAGTGAGGGAAGGATCATCGAGCTTCCTGCCTGGCTTGAGCGCTGGGATAAAAGGAAACAGATGAGGAATGAGTGTCGGCGTCTGGATGCGGAGCTGGAAACAGCCCATGTAAGGAGACGGAAAATGACTCGCTGGATGGTGTCTTGCAGCGCGATTTTGGTAATTGGGGGAATTGGCGCGATCGCCTGGCATAGCCGACGGGTGAGACAAAAAGAGCTGGAGGCTTTTCGTCGTAAACTCGCCCAGGATTTGCACGATGAAGTGGGAAGCAACCTTGCAGCGATAGGAATGATCAGTGATACAGCGGCAAAGCTCCCTGTTCCACCGGGTGCGGATTGCTGGGATAAGGTCAATCAAATCGCCCGCAAAACCACTGACGCAATGCGAGAGACGCTCTGGCTGGCCGGAGGCGGGGTAGAAATGCGCGCCAGTCTTATAGCGCATTTACAGTCGGCAGCCGTGCGGCTGCTTCCTGGGCGCAAAGTGGTGTGGGCTGCCTGTGTGGAAAAACTCCCCGAGGCTTGGGAATCGAAGGCTGGCAGGGATGTTTGCCTATTTTTCAAGGAGGCGATTGCCAATGTATTACGCCATTCCCAGGCCGAAACGGTGGTCTTTTCTGCTCAACTCAAAAACGATGAGTTTGAATTGAAAATTCAAGATGACGGCAAGGGATTCACCGTGACAGAAGCACGCATGGGTATTGGCCTTGCAAGTCTGCGTGAACGGGCGGCAAGAATCGGTGGGAGTTGCGAAATCAATACAAAACATGAAAGTGGAACAGCAGTGATTTTACGGGTGAAGATCAAGTCTTGAGGCACTTCCGAAACGGTACAAACTCACCTCTTATGGCAACCATCTGGCTCATCGAAGATAACGTGGCTTTTCGAGACGCAATGCAGTTTGCGCTCAATCTTTATCCAGGCCGCTATACATGGAGAGCATTTGAGTCATGCGAGAAAGCGATCTCGAACTTCGAGGAGGAATCCAAGCCGGACGTCATTTTGCTCGATGTAGACCTGCCTGGTGGCATGGATGGAATTGAGGGAATTCAGCATTTTAAAAAACTAGCGCCTGACGCAGTTCAACTGGTTTTAACCGTTTTTGAAGACGACGATAAAGTGTTTCGAGCCATCTGCTCGGGAGCCTCCGGGTATCTTTTAAAGTCAGAGACTTTTTCTGAAATTGTCGCAGCGATTGACCAAGCGCTGGACGGACGTGCTCCGATGAGCCCTGAAATTGCGCGTCGTGTGCTTTCGATGTTTTCCCGGATGGCGCCTGAAAAGAAAGACTATGGATTAACAGAGCGTGAGCAGGCTGTTTTGGAGCTTATGGTGCAGGGATTATCAAAGAAGATTATCGCAGACAGGCTGGGAATCAGCAGGCACACGGTGGGAAACTTCGTCCGGTTTATCTACAAAAAGCTGCATGTGCATTGCCAGACAGCGGCGGTTTCCCTGGCGTTACGTGACGGGATTGTGAAGCACGATTCGGCAAACTGACTTGTGGAAATTACCCTAAGAGACTGTTGAAATACTCAGCAACTCATGACGCTGGGGCAAAATCTTACTCTTTGTCTTGCTCTTGATCTTACTCCAAACGGGCATTTTCAGAGTCAGATCAAGAGCAAGACAAAGAGTAAGAACCTTCGGTTTCAAACATCGCAATCACATCCAAGGTTTTTCAACAGACCCCTAAGGCTCGGGTCTGATCGTATAGTGCGTTTGCGTCAATTGTGAGGCGATGCAGAGCAATGTATGCTGGTGGAAGTTTAATCCTCGAATTTGCCGTAGGCAGACTCAGGTGAACCCTCCTCCCCATGAAAAAAAAACTATACCTTGCTCTAGGTTTTGGCCTTCTGCTCTCAACCGCCCACTCTGAACAAGTGATCTTTACCGAGATCATGTATAATCCGGCGGGAACCAGGCCGGAATATATCGAGATCAAAAACATCTCGTGGACCCCTCGGGATATTTGCAAATGGCGGTTTAGCGACGGTATTACCTATGAGTTTCCAGACTTCAACACGGGGAATGCCCAGGCAGCTTTTATCCAGCCATTGGAGCGGATCATTATCAGCTCGGCAGATGCATCAACCACACGCGCAGCATATGGTATCCCCGTGCAAACTCGAATTTTAGGCCCCTGGACAGGCAGCCTGGACAACGACGGCGAACGTCTCACACTCAAAGACAAGAACGACGTCCGGGTGGGAACGGTGAATTACAAAAACGGGGGGAACTGGTCAAAAGCAGCGGATGGCTCGGGGCATTCATTGATGATTCGTAATGAGAACAATGATCCCGATGACTGGCGGAATTGGATGGCGAGCGCATCAGTCAGGGGCTCAGGCGGAGCGACGACAACAGTGATCAACTACGGGGATACCTGGAGCTGGAACATCCCCACCAGTGACCCTGGGAGTTCATGGAGGACAGCGACATCAGGATGGGCGTCCGGGAGTTCTGGGTCTGGAGCAGGTTTTTTTGGGTTTGAGACTGCATTGCTACAATCGCCCGGCATACAGACTCCGGTTGGTTCTCAGGGGAACCAGATCGTCTATCTTTTCCGTAAATCATTTACGTTTAATGGCAATGTGACGGGAGCGACGTTCGAAATCGACGGAGTCGTGGATGATGGAGTGACGTATTATTTGAATGGCAACCCGATAGGTTCATGGAATTTCACACCGGGAAGTCCGTGGGATAAGAATGCAGATTTGGGGATAGGAGACGCCGTTGAAACGTTGGCTTCAGTCAGTGGAACCGCGACGGGATTGATCAATGGCTCCAATGTGCTTGCGGCGGAGGTACATCAAGGTGGAACTAACAGCTCTGATTTGGTTTTTGGCGCGCGGCTGAAAATCACCGAAGGTGGAACCTCCAGTGCCGCCAAGCTTCGACTCAGCGAGGTGCACTTCGATACGAACGGAAACGCAGACTGGATCGAACTTCAAAACTACAGCAGCAGCGCGCATTCAGCGGTAGGGCTTTTTCTTACCAGCAAATCCAATTTTAGTAACAAGGTGGCATTAACCGGCACCGTAAACGCCAATGGCTATCTGAGTTTCGCTATTCCCAACGGAGGCTTTGCCACGGACAGCAAAGGCCAGCTCAATCTGTTTCTGGTTGATGGCGGGAATAATGTCATAAGCGTGGCGGAACTCACCCATATCGCAGGTCGTGATTCATTGCAGGCCATGTGGCCCGTGAGTCCCGCAGCAAAACCTTCGTGGGAATTACTACATGAGGGCGCGGAGTGGTATTCTTTCACCTCGCACACGCAAAACGCGGCAAACATTTCGGCTCCAGTCAGTAGCATTGTTATCAATGAAATCATGTGCAACCCGATGTCGGAACAGAACAACGCCCAATACATCGAACTCTATAACAAAAGTGGCGTGGCGGTGAGTCTTACCGGATGGAAGCTGCGCGGGGAGGTGGACTTTGATTTCGCTGCTGGAACAAGCATTCCGGGAACTGGCTATCTTGTGATCGCCGCAAACAAGGCCTGGCTACAGCCTGTTTATAACGGGGCAACTATGGTCGGCGACTGGACGGGGAATTTGAGTAAAAAGGGTGACCTTATTCAGCTAGAAGATCAGTTTGGTAATCTGGCCGACGAGGTGGACTACAAATCTGGGGGAGACTGGCCGGATCTTGGCTCAAATAGGGGGAGCAGCCTGGAGTTGATCAATCCCAATATGGACAACAATCGCGCCTCGGCCTGGCGGGCAAGCGACGAAAGCGCGAAAGCCACTTTTAGCACGTATTCAGTGAGTGGCAGCTTTCAGGAGATTTTCGATCCAACTCCGGTTTATACCCTGAACGGCTTTATGAGTCAGGATGAGTATAAGGAGTGGTATTTTCGGCTGCCAAAGGACGGGCACATTGAGCTGCGCAACATCACACTTCAACAAAACGGCACCGGCGGAAATCTGCTTCAGAATGTGAATACGATTGCAACCAATGGCTCCAGCGGGAGCGGCTGGCTTTGTCAGGGCACTCATGCACAGACCACCATAGACGGCAGCAATGTCATGCATCTCATCAGCGATGGACACGGGGATAATAAAGAGAACCGTATTGAGATTGATTGCACGAGCATCAATGCCGGGAGTAACTACACCCTGTCTTTTGAAGCTCGCTGGGTATCGGGAATCCCCCGGCTGGTCGGCGAATTTTGTCTGCAAAGTATGGGCAAGGCCTGGCAGATTGACGTGCCGAATAATCTCGGTACACCCGGCACGATAAACACCCGCAATAGCGGCAACACCCCTCCCCAGGTGGATTCCGTGCTGCATTCACCCGCAGTCCCAAAATCGAATCAATCGGTCAAAGTCACGGCACGGGTTTATTCCAGCGCAGGAACCAGCTCGGTGCAGGTGTTTTATCGCCAGGATGACATCAATAACGCCAACAGCTATGTGTCGCAGACCATGGTGGATGACGGCAGCAATGGGGATGCGGTGGCAGGCGACGGTGTTTACACGGCGACAGTGACTGCACACCAAGTGAACAACCGGATCGTGCAGTTTTACGTCAAAGCCACAGCCACCAACGGACAACAGGTAAACTGCCCAATTCAGGGCGGAAGCCGTCCAGCCATGTGGATTGTGGATGACCGCATCATCAACAACGATCTTCGTAGGCAGCGCTTCATTCTTTCGATGTATGATCGCGATGCGCTGGATACGCTGGATAATCCTTGGGGCGCACCGACCGCCAAATACGGATACAAATATCCGCGACTGCAGGGGCATTACTTCAACATGACGTTCATCAACAATGAAGCTGACGTCTATTATCTAGGGGAAATTCGCAACGGTGGGAGCCGCTGGAACCGGAGTGTCGATGCGGAATTGAAACGCGGAAAATGGAAGCTGCCGTCTGACCGCACATTCAGAAATCGAGAAAAAAACAATTTTGACGACAAAGGTCTGAACAATCGCACGCAGCTTTATCTTGCTTACCTGTTAGGATTTGGACCCGGTAATCTAGAGGAGTATGCACGCACGATGGTCAATTCGGATGGTGACCAAATACGGCTCGACAAGGAATTAACGGATAGCGACCTGCTGAACCGCGCGCTTCCCGGTGAGGATGACGGCACTCTTTATGAAATTGTGGAGCACTATTGGACGAAGGATAACTACGGCGACACCTTCCGCAAAGCAGACTGGAATTACAAAGGCACGGATGACTTGATTCGCTACCACACGAACTACCCCGTGCGCACCCGCGAATCACAGTATGACTACAGTGGGCTCACCGAAATGTTTAAACTGCTGAGCAATTCAGGCACTACGCGCGAGCAGCTCGACCGGGTCCTTGATCCTGAATACGCGATGATGCTGTCTGCGGTAAGGAACTACACAGGAGATTGGGATGGATTTCCGCTCAACGGGAAAAATGGCAATATCTATCAAAATCCAAAGGACGGACGGTTTCAGGTGCTGCTTTGGGATGGGGATCAGGCATTCGCTGGAGCACCTTATTTTACGTATCGCGCCGGGTGGAGCGAATATCAGGACAAACCGTGGAATCGCCGCCTGCTGAATTATTACTTCACCGAGATTCTGGATCGTTGGACGGATAACTCACCACGCATGAGTGCCTGGCTGGACGCCCAAGAGAACTCTTCAAACGCCTGGAGCATATCCAGTGTTAACGCGTCAAACCCCGGTAGATCTTACTACACCGATTACTTTAGTGGCCGCAAACAGTCGCTTATTGACGCCATCAATCAAAACGTCGGTTCGGGCGGCGCTGGCGGTGCGCACTCAGTAGGTTTCACGATCAACTCCCCTGGCAATGGCAGCTCAACCTCTGCTTCTACCGTCAACTTTACCGGCATCGCGCCCTCCGGTGCCTTCACGGTTGCATTGGATAATCATCCCGAAGCAGTGTTCCAGTGGATCAATCAGACCAACTGGACACTAAATGGCGTGTTGCTGAAAACCAGCAGCAACCCCTTAGTTTTCAGAATGCTGGATCAAAAAGGTGCGCAAACTGGCAGCAGTCTTAACTGGTCGGTGACAAAAACTGGGAATGCCCCGCCCGTGATCAAGCTTAACGTGGATCCCAGTTCGTATAATGTGACTTTTGGCGAGACGCTCACGCTCGATGCAGGCGCGAGTTATGATCCTGACAATAGCGCACTTACTTTTAACTGGAGCACAACGCCCTCGTCCGGACTTACCTTCACCGCACCGTCAGCGGTTCCTGTGAATTCGGTACGCAATGCTGTCTTCACCACTGCGGGAATATATACGATTGGAGTAACAGCCACAGACTCCTCCTCCGGCAGCACCGTGCTGAATCGGGAGTTTGTCGTGTCAAAAATCGCGGATTTTGATTCATTTGGTTCTTCCTCATTGGGCAGCCGCTGGATCGTCGCGAATATGGAAAACCGGGATAGTTTTTCGCCAAGCCGCTGGTATTCGCTTTCCGACAAGCCGGGTCAACTGGTCGTGCAAGTGCTCGATATCTCCGCAAAGCCGCTCAGTTACTCGAATACGCATCCTTATCTCGTATGGAACATGCCAGCTTCCTCCGATTGCGCGATCCTCACCGATGTCACACTCGAAACCCGAAAGACAGGCTCCTTTTTCACCGGCCTAAGCCTGGAAACCGTGGAGGGAGGCGTCACCACGCGCTATGCGTTTGGGCTGGATAGCGGCACGCTCATCAGCGCCCGGCGCTCCGCCGGGGGTGCATTTTCCGACATCACCACCCCGGTGGCATCCACTGGCGATAACGCCAAACTGCGTATTCGGCGCGTGGGCAATCAGCTTCGTTTCGAGCGACGGAACGATGCCACCTGGGGCACGCTCTTCACCTTCAACATGACCGGGGGGAGCACGTTGAGTAATGGGGGTGTTTTCCTTTCCACTGCATCAGCGGAAAGTGCGCGCGTGGCTTTTGATTATTTCATGCTGGTGGATCCCACCCCCTCAACAGACCCAAACAGTATTTCAAACAGTCTGCGGATTACAGAACTGATGTACAATCCACGGGGCGCTTCGGAGCCAGAATACATCGAAGTGAAAAATACGGGAGCGGCTAACATCAATCTCAACGGCGTGAAAATTGACAGCGGCGTAACGCTCAACATTACCACTAGCATCACACTGACCTCAGGGCAGTTTGCGATATTCACTGAAAATGCCGCTGCATTTAACGCACTTTACCCCGGCTTTCAGCCCTCCCATGTCATCCAATGGACAGCTGGTAGC
>Ga0209181_10001011_pt1 | contig 50170 bp, 43 predicted proteins | sample MAT05_FD_187208 | JGI IMG/M metagenome (GOLD analysis project Ga0209181, IMG submission 187208) | Freshwater microbial communities from Lake Fryxell liftoff mats and glacier meltwater in Antarctica - MAT-05 (SPAdes) (version 2) | ecosystem: Environmental > Aquatic > Freshwater > Ice > Liftoff... | reverse complement strand
GAGGGGCGACGGTTTGCCCCAGGAGTCCGCTCGATGTCGAGCTTGGCAGTGGCCGCCCGGACAGCGATATTGCCGCCCCCGTGCCTCGACCAGAGTCCCCGTGAAGGCATCGACTGCCTTCGCTGTCCTGCTGATCGGCACCGGCTGCGCCACGTCGCCGCAGATGAACGTGGATCTGAGCTGGACGATTCCCCCCGACAGCGTGCCCGATGTGGTGGGCACCGCGGATGCGGGCTCTGCGCCGGCGCGGCTGGTGTTCGCCGGCAACAAGGTGCTGCCGAACGACGTGTACCTGGCCGTGCTGGGGATGAAAGAGTTCACCGCCGACGCCGAGACCGCGGCCACCATTCAGCGGAAGCTGTCGGCCTTCCTTCGCGGGGCCGGCTACGAGCTGTCGAGCGTCCACTGCATCGCGCACGACAACCAGATCGACATCGGCATCAACGAGGGCCGGCTCGAGAAGATCGTCTACCGCGGGCGCCTCTCGGTGCAGTCGCTGCAGTTCACCTTCGCGCTCGAGCTGCCGCACGAAGTCTTCAACCGCCCCGAGCTCGAAAGGCAGACGGCGGCGCTCGAGAAGCGGCTGGCGATCGGGCACATCTGGTTCGTGCTGGTGCCGACGGCGCAGGTCTCGCACCTGGGGCCGCAGCTCGAGAAGCTGCCCGAGATTCGGGGCTTCGAGCTGCTTCACGAGCGCGAGCCGTGGGAGCTGCACTTCTTCTTCACCGAGCAGGAATGGGGCAACGGCCTCGGCATCGACATTCGCAGCAGCTACCTCGACGGCCTCGAGCTCGGCGCGAACTACATGAGAGAGAGCCTCATCCTCTCGGGCGACCGCGCGCGGTTCGCGGCCAGCGGCGGCATCGGCCTTCGCAACCGGCTCAGCGACGGCGGCATCTACCCGTTCTTCAGCCGCACCGCCTTCGACGTGCGCTGGTACTCGCCCGCGGTGGTCGCCGACGTGCGGCCCGCGCTGATCTTCAAGGGCGACTTGATCGCGCGCCAGCAGATCGACAAGTTCATCCAGCTGGAAAACTACTACGCCGGCATTGCCTCGGGCGCGTTCAACCTCTCGGCCGTGGTGCGTTCGGGGCTGACGGTGTCGGTGGGAGCCGGCGTGCAGTGGCGTCGCATCTGGGATCTGACGAAGAGCCCCGGCACGATCACCCCACCGACGGCGAAGTTCAGTGAGCAGGTGCGTGCGTTCTTCGAAGGAAAGCTCGACCTGGTGTTCGACCCGGCCAACAACCGCACCGATCGCTGGCACTACTTTGCGGCCGAGGCCGTCACCTTCGCGCCGGGCAGCGTCTTTCGAAACGGCAAGCTGTCGGACCCGTGGTTCGGCTCGGTGCACTTCCGCTACCAGCAGGTGACCCAGTTCGGCTGGCACGACCTCTGGATCCGCGCGCGCGGGCGATCGCTCTTCGGCGACGTCAGCTTTCACGACGAAGACAGCGTCGCCGAATACAACCACGGCATCTTCGGCAAGAAGTTCATCCGCCGCGGCGTCAGCGCCGAGGTCGAGTTCCGGTTCTCGATCACCCGAGACCTCTTCAAGATCAGCCTCTTCCACTCGCTGTTCGCCTTCGGCGAAGTCACCAACCGCGGGCAGATCATTAACGGCGTACCGGTGATCGCGTACGAAGAGACGCCTCGCCTCGGCACCGCGATCGGCCCGGGCTTCCACGCGCTGATCGAGGGCATGTTCCAGCTCGACATCTACGCGAGCTTCGGAATCCTGACCAACGGTCAGGTCGACTACAACGCGACCCTGAACCTGAACAAGGTCTTCTAGGTCAACCGCATCGGCAGGCTGCGAAGCCGCTGACCCGTGGCTGCGAACACCGCGTTCGCCACGGCCGGAGCGATCACCGGCACCCCCGGCTCGCCGACCCCGGTCGGCGCCTCGGTGCTGACGATCACGTGCCCTTCGATCTTCGGCGACTCGTGCATCCGCACCACCGGGAAGTCGTGGAAGTTCGACTGCTGCACCCTTCCCCTCTTGATCGTGATCTCGTGGCGCAGCGCCGACGACAGGCCGTAGACGGCGCTCGACTCCAGCTGGGCCTTGATGATCTCGGGGTTGATCGCGATGCCGCAGTCGATCGCCATCACCACCCGGTGCACCTTGATCTGCTTGTCCACCACCGACAGCTCCACCACCGCCGCCGCGTAGCTTCCGAAAGAGAAGTGCTGCGCGATGCCGCGGAAGACGCCCGGAGGAAGCGCGCTGCCCCAGCCCGACTCCTTCGCCACCTTCTCGAGCACGCCGCGGTGCCGATCGTGCTTCGACAGCAACCCCCGTCGCAGCTCGTACGGATCCTTTCCGGCCGCGTGCGCGAGCTCGTCGAGGAACCCTTCGACCGCGAAGGCCTGGTGCGAATGGCCGACCGAGCGCCAGAACCCCACCGGCACGTTCGACGGAATCTGCACGTAGTCGACCGCGACGTTTGGCAGCTCGTACGGAATGTCGTTGGCGCCTTCTACCGACGTGCTGTCACCGACCACGCCGCTGATGACCTCGCCCAGCCGTGCGCCCACCCAGCTCTTGATTCCCGGCGGCATTCCATTCGGCATCACCGGAGCCGCCACCACCTTCGCCGCCGTCAGCAAGATCGACTGCGTCGCGGTGCGGTGGTGCCACGCCACGATCTGCCCATCGGCCGACACCGCGCCGCGCAGCGTGTTGACCGCCATCGGCCGGTAGAAGTCGTGCTGCATGTCTTCTTCCCGTGACCAGATCACCTTCACGGGCGCCTTCATCGCTACCGTGAGCTCGACGGCCTCACCCACGAAGTCCGCCGTGCTGCGCCGCCCGAAGCCGCCGCCCGCCCACGCCTGGTGAATCGTGATCTTGTCGGCCGAGAGCCCGGTGATCCGCTGCGCGAACTCCAGCGGGCCACCGGCGCCCTGCGCGCCCGACCAGACCTCGAGCCGGCCGTCGCGAAGGCTCGCGGTGGCGTTCATCGGCTCCATCGTCGCGTGCGCCACGTACGGCGCCAGGTACTCGGCCTCGATCACCTTGGCCGCGCCCTCGAAGCCCTGGGCGATCGAGCCTTCCTTTCGAACGCGCTTGCCCGACTCGGCCTTCAGCGCCTCGCGGTAGCGGTCGACCATCACCGCCGTGTCGTCGCCCGCGTAGTTGCCTTCATCCCAGACGATCTCGAGCAGCTTCGCCGCGCGCGATGCCTGCCAGTACTTCGCCGCCACCACCGCGACGCCGCTGCTGACCTCCAGCACCGCCTCGACGCCGGGCGAGGCCTTGGCCGCCGTCGCGTCGAAGGACTTCACCTTGCCGCCGAACACGGGCGATCGCACCACCACCGCGATCTTCATCCCAGGCAGCTTCACGTCGACGCCGTACACCGCGCTGCCGTCGATCTTCGGCCTTGCGTCGAGGCGATCGATCGACTTGCCGATCACCCGGTAGTCCTTTGTCTTCGGCTCGACCTTGCGCGGGTCCGACTGCGCCGCGCTGGCGGTGAGCTCGCCGTAACGAAAGCGCTTGCCGGTGGGCCGGTGGATGATCGCGCCGTCTTCGGCGTAGACCTCGTCGCGCGACACCTTCCACGTGCGCGCCCCGGCATCGACCAGCATCTCTCTCGCCGTCGCCGCCGCCTCACGCAGCGGCTGCCACGCCGTCTTCACGCTCGTCGACCCGCCCGTCACCTGGTACCCCAGCGCCGGGTTGTCGTAGGCGCGATCGGCCTCGGCGAAGAGACACTCGAGCTTCTGAGGGCTCACGTTCAGCTCTTCGGCCACCAGCATCGCGTGCGAGGTGACGACGCCCTGCCCCATCTCGACGACGTTGAGAAAGAATTGAACCTTGTCGTCGGGAGTAATCCTGATCCACGCGTTGGGCGCGAAGGCCTTCGCCCGCTTCGGCTGCTGCGCCGCGGCCGCTGCCTGCAACGGCAGGTAGAAGGCGACCGTCAGCGCGCCGCCCGCCTGCAGCACCTTTCGCCGCGAGATCTGGCTCACGTGCCCGCCGCCCGCTTGATCGCCGCGCGAATGCGGCTGTACGTGCCGCAGCGGCAGATGTTCCCGCTCATCGCCGCGTCGATGTCGTCGTCGGTCGGCTTCGGGTTGTCCTTCAGCAGCGCCGCCGCCTGCATGATCTGCCCTGACTGGCAGTAGCCGCACTGGGGCACGTTCTCTTTGAGCCACGCCTGCTGCAGCGGGTGCGAGGCGTCGGGCGACAAGCCTTCGATGGTGGTGATCTCTCTTCCAGCGGCGACGCTCACGGGCGTCACGCAGGATCTCACCGGCTGGCCGTCGAGGTGAACCGTGCACGCGCCGCACAGCGCCATGCCGCACCCGAACTTGGTGCCGCACATCTGCAGCTCTTCGCGAATCACCCACAAAAGCGGCACGTCGTCGGGAACTTCGACGGCGGCCTCGCGCCCGTTGATCTTCAAGACTCGCATGGCGCGGACCATGCCACAGCGCTTCCCTTCAGGTCTTGAGCTCGGGCAGGTCGCCCGTCACTTCGCCCAGCGTATTCTTCGTGTACCCCACCGCCTTCATCGCGGTGATCAGCACGTTCGCCGGGTGCTTGCCGGCGGCGACGAGGTGCTTGCCCGGCTTGAGGCCGCCTGCGCGCCCGGCGAGCAGCACCGTCATGTTCTCGGTGCTGTGGGTGCTGTTCTGCGCGTTGCCGCCCGGGTCGAAGCCGTGGCCGCCTTCCCACAGCGAGGTGATCGCGGAGGTGTCGAGCATGTTGCCGTTGCCTTCCGGCGTGTCCTTGAACTTCTGCACCAGGTACGCGAAGTGCTTCATGTGCCAGGCGATGCCCTTCGCCTGCGAAGCAGATCCGCCCGGGACGCCACCGTGGCCCAGCTCGTGGCAGTCGGTCTTCTGCCCGGTGAGCTCGTACATGTTGAGGTGCGACTGGAACATCGTCATCTGCAGCGAGGCGACGCGGCTCAGGTCACACACCATCGCCATGTGAATCAGATCGCAGAACACCTTCGCGCGCTGCTCTTCGCCGCTGTAGCCGAGGTTCTGGGTGTACGTGTTGTCGCCGGAAGCGTTGGTGCCTTGCGGAGATCCGACGCCCGGGTCAGCGCCGGGATCTTGAGGCTTCACGCAGACGCTCGTCTGCACCGGAGGAATCGCCGCGACGCGAAGCTCGAGCTGACGAAGCTCGTCGAGGTGGCGCTGCATGCGCAGCTTGTCAGCCGCTCCGAGGCGGTTGGTGAGCTTCTGCGCGTCGCCCTTCACGAGGTCGAGCACACTGCGGCGCGACCGGTTGTCGAAGTCGAGCTGCTTTGCCGTCGCGGCGTCCGTGCCCGGCGCAGTGAAGTTTCCGAACAGCGCCGCGAACGCCTGCCGCGGGCTCGTCTGCGGAGGAATCGCGACCAGCTTGTTCGTCGAGTCGACCTTGTAGGAAATCATGTCGCGGCCGTACGGCGCCGACACCGACAGGTACCAGTCGGCCTGCACACGGTAGATCAGCGATTTGAAGGCGGTGGTGCCAGCGAGGAAGTTGGCGACCGTCTGATCCGACGTCTCACCCGCAGAAGAGCTGCCCGCGTTCGAACGAACCCCAGAGAGCAGCGGTGAGAGCGACGAGACGTGGAAGTCATCGCGCCGCCCGCCCGCCGGTACTGTGCCGCCGTTGTCGAAGGCGGCGGGGATCTTCAGGCCCGAGATGACGCTGATGTCGTTCTTGACGCCTGCCAGCGGAGCGAGCGCGGCTTTCAGGTCGTAGTTCGCGCCAATCGTCGCCGGCACCACCAGGCTCGGCGACGAATCGCCGTCGGCCCCCTGCGACTGGCCATTGAAGAACACCAGGTACCGCATCGGCGGGGCCGCCTGCGCGTACGCATTTTTCCCGTCCAGCATGATCTCGAGCAGCGGCAGCCCGAGCGTCAGCCCACCCAGCCCCTTCAGTACCGATCGGCGATTCATCATGGCGCCTCCTCCCTGCGGAAGGCGAAGGTGTCGTCGGACACATAGTCGAGCAGCAGCTCGGAGAACTGGCGGTTCTTCTTTTGAAAGCCGCTGGTGAGGTTGTCGATCAGCGCGAGATCCGCGGGCGCCTCACGGCGGCCCGAGGCGAAGCGGAACACCTGCTTCACGATGCACTGCTCGAACCGGCCGCTGTCCATCAGCAGCTCCGACAGGCCCGTCACCCCTTCGAACGCCACGTCGCCCGCGGGCAGCCCGGTGATCTTCCCCTTCCCTTCGATCGTGCAGGTCGGCTCCCCGTCGTCCGTCGTGCGGAACTGGCCCGCGCGGTTGAAGTTCTCGATGCCGAAGCCAATCGGGTCGAGGCTCGCGTGGCACGTCTTGCAGTTGCCGGTCGACGCGTGCGCGGCATAGCGGTCGACCTTGCAGTTGCTCGTCGGGCTGGTCGGCGGCGCATCGACGTTGGCGTTGGCGGGCGGCGCGGGCACTTCGGTGCACAGCAGGCGCGAGCGCACGAAGATGCCTCGCTGTGTAGGGCTGGTGTCGGCGAACTTCGCTCCGGCTGAAAGCACCGAGCCGTGGCTCAGCAGGCCCTTGCGCTTCACTGCGCCGTACGGCGTCCACGCCGAAGCCGTGCCGGTAAAGGCGATGCCGTAGTGGGTGGCGAGCGTCGGGCTCAGGTAGGTCTGGTTCGAACGAAACAGCTCGAAGTAGTCGGCCTTGTCTTCGAAGACGACCTTGTCGACCAGCGCCGCGCTCTCGGCCTGCAGCGCACGGGTCAGCTCGATCGCGTGCGGCAGCCGGTAGTAGCCGAGCCACAACGCGTGGAACCTCTCGATGCGCTGCTTCGCTTTCGGGTCGGCCAGCAGCTTCGCCGCCGCGGCGCGCACGCCTTCCTTCCCAGCCAGCTCTCCGTTCTGCGCCGAGTCCAGGAGCCAGTCGGGCGGCGTGGTGCCCCAGAGGAAGAAAGACAGGCGGCTCGCCATCTCGTACGGCCCCAGGCGCCAGACGCCTTCGTTGCCGACGGCGGTGCCGACCTCGACGCGGTAGAGAAACTCGGGCTCCTGCACCAGCGCGCGGATGACGAGCTTCACGCCAAGCTCGAAGCTGTTCGCCTCGATCGCGAAGCTCTGCAGCGTGGCGTAGTTGGCAACTTCAGCGTCGGTCAGCGGGCGGCGAAGAAAACGGCGGCCCAGCGCGCTGATCACCGCGTTGAGACAGCCGGTGTCGTTCGCCCCCGTCGGGGTGCAGGGGACGATGCGCGCGCGCTTCACCGGGTCAGCGAGGGTGCGGGTCGCGGTGTCGAGGGCCAGCTGCTCGACCGATTCGATCAGCGCGGCCGACGGAAGCTGGGTGCGGTAGTCGTTGTCGAAGGGATCATTCGAGTCGGGCGGCAGCAGCTGCTGCGCCGCGGCGGTGGTGTCGCCCAGCAGGTCTGAGATCGTCGCGTCGAGCTCCACCCGCGTCAGGCGCCGAAGGCCCGAGACGCCCACGGTCGCGTCGCTGGGCAGCTCGGTGGGCGGCTGCATCATCCCCGGCGGAAGCTGGAAGTTGGCGGTGCCTTCGCAGCCCAACAGCAGGAGGCCCACGCCCCCAAGGGTCATCCAGAGGCCGGTGCGCATGGGTGGCGACCTCTACAACAAATCAGCCAGCCGGTTTCTTTAGCGATACCAGCCATTTGCAAGCGCTCCAGCCCCGGCGACTGCCGCTGAAAGCGACACAGTGGGGGCTCGTCCCCGCACCGATTCGTGACGCCGTGCGGCGTTGGAAACCAATTGACTCCCCCTCGGTGAAAGCAGAGTTTCCGGCCGTTTTCGCACCCTTTTAAAGCGCAGCAACGGAGGCAGTTCGTGATCATCGGCGTCCCCAAAGAGATCAAAACGCGTGAGTACCGGGTCGGTCTCGTCCCGGCTGGCGCGAAGGCTTTCATCGGTTCGAACCACACCGTCTTCGTCGAGAAGGGCGCCGGCGAAGGCGCCGGCATCTCGGACGCCGACTACGAGCGCGTCGGAGCGAAGATCGTCAACAGCGCCGACGAGCTCTGGAAGCGCGCTGAGATGGTGATCAAGGTGAAGGAGCCCATCGAGCCCGAGTACGAACGGATGCAGGAAGGGCAGATCGTCTACACCTACTTCCACCTCGCGGCGGTTCCTGAGCTTGCGAAGGTGCTGATCAAGAAGAAGATCGCCGCTGTCGCGTACGAGACGATTCAGCCGGAAGACGGCTCGCTGCCGCTGCTGAAGCCGATGAGCGAAGTCGCCGGCAAGATGGCGATTCAGGTCGGCGCGTCCTCGCTGGAAAAAGCGCACGGCGGCAAAGGCATTCTGCTGGGCGGAGTGCCGGGCGTTGCTCCTGCGCGCGTCGTGATCATCGGCGGCGGCGTGGTCGGTGCCTGCGCGGCGAAGGTCGCGGTCGGCATGGGCGCGCAGGTCACGATCCTCGACGTGAACGTCAACACCCTCACCTACCTCGACGACGTGTTTCTTGGCCGGGTCACCACGCTGTACTCGGACTCCGAGAACATCGCGACCGCGGTGCGTGAAGCGGACCTCGTCGTCGGTGGCGTTTTGATCCCCGGCGCGAAGGCTCCGAAGCTGGTCAGCCGCGAGCTGATCGCCGAGATGTCGAAGGGCTCGGTCGTCGTCGACGTCGCGGTCGACCAGGGCGGCTGCATCGAGACCTGCAAGCCGACCACGCACGACAACCCGACCTACGAGGTCAGCGGCGTGATCCACTACTGCGTCGCCAACATGCCCGGCGCAGTGCCGCGCACCTCGACCTTCGCGCTCACCAACGCGACCAGATCCTACGGCCGGAAGATCGCCGACATGGGCCTCATCGAGGCGATCAAGTCCGACAAGGCGCTGGCCAAGGGCCTCAACACGTATGGCGGCTTCGTCACCTACGACGCCGTCGCGCGCGACTTAGGCTACGACTACCTGTCGATCAACGACGCGATCGAGGGCAAAAAGCCCCGGAAGTAGCCTTCAAATTGCCAGTTTGACCACGGCTGCGCGGCATTCTGACCCTTGCGTCAGTTTGCGCGCAGCCGTCTCATTTTTTTCTCCTGCTGTTCCGAAGGGTTACGCCCCCGTGAAACCCGGCCTGCCGGGTGCACACAAAGGGGAATCGAAACGTATTCTGGCCCGTTAAAGCTTGTTCGGAGGAAACCGTGGGTAGCCGACAGACCAACGCGATGAAGGTGGAGTTCGAGCAGATGGCGGCGCCCTGGTTTGACGGGCTGTACGCCTCAGCGCTGCGATTGACGCGCAACGAGCGCGACGCCGAAGACCTGGTGCAGGACGCCGTGATGCGTGCCTACCGGTTCTTCGACAAGTTCGAGCGGGGCACGAACTTCCGCGCCTGGCTTTTCAAGATTCTGACCAACACCTTCATCAACAAGTACCGCCGGTCGGTGAAGGAAAGGACCCTTTCTGACCCGTCCGAACGGGACTCGGTGAACGCGCAGTTCTTCAGCCAAGACGCGACGGACGCCGCACAGAACCCCGAAGATCTGCTGCTCGACCGGGCGATGAGCGACGACGTGCTCAAGGCGATCGACGGCCTCGCGATCGACTTCCGCATGGTGCTGATCCTCGCCGACCTGCAGGAGTTCTCTTACAAAGAGATCGCCGACATCCTCGACGTGCCAGTGGGCACCGTGATGAGCCGACTCTTCCGCGGTCGCAAGGCGCTGCAGAAGGCGCTGCTCGACCGCCCCAAAGGCACGCTGGAACAGCCGATTTCCCTCGAAGAATTCAGGGCACGGAAGAACCTGGGGTAGAAAAGGGTTCAATTCGCGCCCACATGAAGTGTCATGATCTCGACAGGCTGCTGTACCCCTACCTCGACGGTGAGCTCGTCGCGGAAGAGCGCGTCGACCTCGAGCAGCACTTCTCTTCCTGTGACGCCTGCGCAAAGCAGGTTCAGGCCGAACGCACTGCGCTGGCGGTGATTCGTACCGCGGCGAACAACGGCAGCCCCCGCGCTCCCGAATCACTGAAACGAAACCTTCTGGCGGGGATCCACGGCGAACAACGGCGTCTGCGGCAGGCCCGCATGCTCCGGTGGTCGGCCGCGGCTGCCTCGGTGGCGATCTGCGCCGTCGCCGCGAATTACCAATGGCGCTCTTTTCAGCGGCGGCTCTTCATCGAAGACGTCACCGCCCGCTACGCCCGCCAGTTTCCGCTCGAGATTCAGCAGAGATCTCCGCGCGAGCTCGAGGCCTGGTTTGGCGGCAAGCTGAAGCACCGCGTCACCGTGCCCCGCATCATGAACGCGACGGCCGCCGGCGCCAGGTTGCTCAACGTCCGTGAGAACCAGGCGGCCTTCATTCGCTATGACACCCAGCGCCCGGGCGAGGTCGCGCCGCGGCCGATGGGCCTGTTCGTGTACCAGGCGCCGGAAGACGACGTTGGCCCGCTGAAAGATGCCGAGTTCGGCTCGGGCAATGGCTTCAACGTGGTGAGCTGGCGCGACGGCGACGTCGTGTACCGGCTGGTGAGCGACCTCGACGAGTCTGACGTCCGTCAGCTGCTGCCAGCCACTGGCGCGACTGTCGTGCAGCCAGCCTCTCTCCAGCGTTGACCCCTTCGTAGGGGGCCGATAGCGTTCGCGGCTTCCCCATGTCCAAGAACATTCTGATCGTCGAGAACGATGCCGCCTTGTCCCGAGCAATGAAGGACAAGCTTGTCGCGCGCGGCTTCGAGGTCGAAGAGACCAACGACGGCAAGGGTTGCGCCGAGCTCATTCGCCGCACCCGCCCCGAGCTCGTGGTGCTGGCGGTGGATCTTTCTGCCGGCCAGAACGGCTACATCATCTGCAAGAAGCTCAAGAGCGACGACGAGCTCAAGACGGTGCCGGTGATCATCGTCGGCAACCCGGACGGCTTCGGGCAGCACAAGAAGCTCAAGACCCACGCCGACGACTACCTGGGCAAGCCGTTCGACCCGCAGGCGATCGTCGATCGCGCCGGAGCGTTGATTGGCCTGCCCGAGCTACCCGCCGCCGACGAAGTCGTCGAAGACGACAGCATGAACCTGAGCGAGCTTCTCGACGAAGAGAAGCCGGGCGCTCCGGTGGAAGACATCTCGCTCGACGGGCCGACCACCAACGAAGAGACGGTGGGCAACAACGACCCCGACTTCGAGATGGTCGACGCGATGTTCGACGACCGCACCGCAGCGACCAACCTGTCGCCGAAGCACGAGCCGCTGGAAGAAGAGCTGAAGAGCGCGGAGTTCCAGGTCGAAGAGGAGGCCCCGCCCTTGGTGGACGACGAGCCTGTCGAGCGCACCGTGGTCGGGATGATGCCCACCGAGCCGCCGCCCCCGCCTCCCCCGCCCTCGGCCTCTCCGCCCCCGATCCGCCCGGGCCTGGCCGAAGCCACTGACCTTCGCGCGCTGAAGAGCCGCGTCACCGAGCTCTCGGGCTCGCTGGACGAATCGCGCAGCCGCGGCGAAGAGCTCGAAGAAAAGATTCGCGACCTCGAGTCGCAGCTCGAGACCCGCCAGACGGAGCTCGAGACGGCCCGCAGCGCCGGAGGCAAGTCCGACACCAAAGATCTGTTCGCCCTCAAAGATCAGGTGAACAAGAAGGACAAAGAGATCCTCAGGCTCAAGACCGAGCTGAACGACAAAGAAAAAGAAGTCGTCGACCTTCACGAGAAAGAGACGGCCTTCGAGCAGCAGATGTCCGAGTCGTCGGGCGAGCTCGCGCGCAAAGACGCGCAGATCAAGACGCTCACCACCAAGGCCGATCAGCAGGCTGCCGAACGGAAGAAGGTCGATCAGCAGATGATGACGGCGAAGGAAGAAGCCCGCAGCTCCGGCGCCAAGCTGACCACCCTCCAGGCCGACTTCGACACCCTGCAGGAACGCAGCGACTCGATGGAAACCGAGCTGAACGCCCTGCGCATCAGCACCGGCGAATCCGATTCGGCGCGGCAGGAATCCGAAGCCCAGCTGGCCGAGCTCCGTTCGGAACACGACACGCTAAAGGCCCAGCACGAAGACAAAGACAAAGAGCTCGATGAGGTGCGCGGCACGCTCGAGCAGGCGCAGATCGATCTCGATTCCGCCAAGACCCAGCTGGGCACCCAGGCGTCGGCCTTCGCAGAAGAAGCCGGCGGCCTTCGCAAGCGCATCGGTGACTTCGAAGATGCGGCCACCAAGCACGAAGACCGCGTGAAGGCCCTGTTCGGGCGAATCAAAGCCGACGAGGCGGTGCGCGAAAGGACGAAGGAGGCGCTGCAGACGGCGCTGGTCGCCCTCGAAGAGACGCCAGCCGAGAACGTCGACGAGCTGATGAACGACGACGAACTCGCCGAAGCCTGAAGGGCGCGCTACTTCGCGTCCTTCTTCGCGCCTTCTTTCTTCTCGACCATCTTCTTCGCCATCATCTGAATGATGTTGGGCACGTTCTTGTCGCGGGCGAGCGTCTTGATGTCGCTTTCCCGCAGCGTCCCCATCAGCTTCATCCCGATTGCCTGGGGCACCTTGGGGTTCTTCACCAGGGCCAGCTTGACCATGTACTTCTTGGTCCACTCGCGATCGTTGTAGATGACGCGCAGCACGTCGTCTTGAGCGGTCTTGTTGCCGGCCTGAAGCAGCACCTCGCCGTCGGTGAGGCCGGGGCTTCGAATGACGGCGACGGCGACCAGCTTGTTCGAGTCGCGAATGAGGATCGCGCGCGCCTCCTTGTTGCCCTTGGTCGCGAGCTTGATTTTCTCGGCGATGTTCATCTTCATGATCCGCTGCGAGAAGCTGAGCCGCTTGCCCTCTTCCATCGGCGGCGACGTCTCGTCGGCGAGCTCTTTGAACTCCTGAAGCAGCGCGTCGGCGGTGGTGCCGGGATCGGGAGGCTTGTCGTTGGCGCCCGGCCCGTAGAGGCGAACGCGGGCGGCCTGCATCTGCGGCACGTCGGCCATCGTGAGGCCCGACCGCACCGCGAAGTCACAGACGCCGTCGATCAGCGCGCCCACCGCCACCGGGTTCTGCGTCAGCTGCCGCAGAATCTCTTCGTGGCGAAGAATGCGCAGCTGGTTGCCGCCGATGATCTCAGCGAGGCGCTGCCCGCACACCGCGGCGACTGGGGCGACCGCTTCGTCGGGCGTGGTCGCGTTGAGCACCAGCATCTCGGCGTACATGTCGCTCTTCCAGTGAAGGCCCAGCAGCCAGCCGAGCACCGGAGCCTTCACGGCCTCGTCGCGAAGCGCGGTCGAGAGGATGCGATCGGGAAGCCCCGCGGCCGTCTTCGCCGACGTCTCGCGAATGCTCGCCTCGGCGTCGAAGGTCAGCATGAAGAGCGCGCCGACCATGTCGGAAGGCGACAGCGGCACCAGCGACTTGGCGGCCATCATGCGCAGGGGCACGGGGGCCTTCGGGTCGACGTGCTTCTTCATGTTCGGCGGCAGGAAGGCGTCGGTGATCGGACACACCCCCACTGGCGCGGGCGGCGGCTGCGGTCGGGCGGGAGCATCCAGCGGGCCGTCGACCGTCGCGTCCAACAGCGGCTGTTCTTCGTTGCTCAAGCGCGGTTCCTTTCCCAGATGAGCCGGAGCCCTTCCAGGGTGAGCAGCTCGTCGACTTCGTCGATCATCCTGCTTTCCCCCGAGATCAGCGGAGCCAGGCCGCCAGTGGCGACGACCCTGGCCTTGTCACCCAGCTCCTTCTGCATGCGCTCGCAGATTCCATCGACCAGCGAGACGTAGCCGAAGACCATGCCCGACTGCATCGAGTGTACGGTGTTCCGGCCGATGACGTGCGGCGGCAGCGCGAACTCGACCCGCGGCAGCTTCGAGGCGCGGGTGAACAGCGCCTCCATCGCGATGGTGATCCCCGGGCAGATCGCGCCGCCCAGGTATTCGCCCTTTGCGCTGACGGCGTCGAAGGTGGTGGCGGTGCCGAAGTCGACGACGATCAGCGCGCACTTGTGCTTCTCGTACGCGGCGACGGCGTTGACGATGCGGTCGGCGCCGACCTCGCGCGGGTTGTCGTAGAGAATCGGCATGCCCGTCTTCACGCCGGGGCCGACGAACATCGGCTTCCGGCCGAAGTACCGTTCAGCCATCTTTTCGAGGTTGAACTGCAGCGTCGGCACCACCGAAGACACCGCAACGGCGTCGATCTTCTTTGGGTCGATCTGCACGTGGGCGCACAGCTGCAGCAACGTGATCCCCCACTCGTCGTAGGTGCGGCGCGAGGTGGTCTCGAGGCGCCAGTTGGCCATCAGGGTTTTGGCGTCGTAGACGCCGACCACGGTGTTGGTGTTGCCGACGTCGATCGCGAGCAGCATGGCCGCGAAGTCTAGCGAAGGGTCAGGCCTTGCGCGGTCGAACCTGCTCGACATCACCAGCCAGCACGCGCTCGGTCTTCCCGTCTGGCGTCCGCAGAATCAGCGCGCCCGAGGCATCGATGTCTTCGGCGACGCCGCGAAGCTCACGCTGCTCGGCGCGCACCAGCACGTCCTGGCCAATCGTCGACGCCATCGACTTCCACGCGGTGCGCACGGGCTCGAACCCTTCTTCCGCGTGCGTGTCGAGCCACTGCTCGAGCCGGGTCCACAGCGCGGCGGCGAAGAGCGCGCGGGGCACCGGCTGGCCACGGCTGATCGCGACCGAGGTGGCGAGCTCGGCCAGCTCGGGCGGAAAATCTCCGGCCGCCGAGTTGAGGTTCACCCCGACGCCGAGGACGACGAAGTGGACGCGCTCGGTGTCCGCTGAGAGCTCGGTGAGGATCCCGGCCACCTTGCGGCCGTCGATCTGCACGTCGTTGGGCCACTTGATCATCGCCTTCGCCCCGGCCTCGCGCAGCGTCTCGCAGAGCGCGACGGCGGCAACCAAGGTGAGCTCGGGGGCGCGCTGGGGCGGCAGCTCGGGCCGAAGAATCGCCGAGAAGTAGAGGTTCTTGCCCGGCGGCGAAACCCAGACCCGGCCGCGCCGGCCCTTACCGGCTGTCTGCTCTTCGGTGACGACGACTTCCCCGTGAAAGGCGCCTTCGTTCGCGAGCTCGTACGCGCGCGCGTTGGTCGACGGCAGCGATTCCTCGTAGTGCATCACCCGGCCGAGCTCGCGGGTCGCCAGCAGCGGTGCGAGCTCGAGGTTGGTGAGGCGATCGGGAACTTCGACCAGCCGGTAGCCGCGCGCGGGCGCAGCGTCGATGCGGTAGCCGTGCTTGCGAAGCGCTTCGACGTGCTTCCAGACGGCAGTGCGCGAGAGCCCGAGCTTGTCGGACAGCGCGGCGCCCGAGATGAACTCGTCCCCACCCTCGGTGAGGAATGAGAGGATCAGCTCCTCGTTTGACTGCTCGAGCTCGTCGGCCGTTTCCACAGTGCCCTTGAGGGTAACGGCGGCGGCCCCTCGAGGCAACCTACGGAGCAGTGGGGGCCACGGCGGCGCCCTTCAGCTGGTGCTTCGTCAGCTCGAGGGTGAACTGGGGAATCTTCTTTCCGTCCTGCACCAGCACGGTCGAGATCCGCACCAGGCCCACCTTGGGCGCGAAGGTGAGCTCGTTGACCAGCGCCTTGCCCTCTTCGACCTTGTTGGTGCTCTCGACGACGGCGCAGCCTTCGAAGTGGCCGGCCGGGCTGTCGCAGCCGACGTCGGCCGACACGATCTTGTAGCGCTCGACGGAAGAGACCGAGACCACGTTCGACCACTCGGTGCCGACGCTGACGGGGTCCCGCAGCAGGTAGCGCTTCTGATCGCGAACTCCGAAAGCGTCGGTGAACAGCTGGTTGCCTGGGACCCAGGCCGACCACGTGCCGTCGGGGTTCTTCCTGCGCGAGCCGTCGGCGAACATGCCGTTGTCCTCTTTGAGGATCTTGATCTCGATGTCGCCTTTCTCGCCGAGCCCGTTGAGCTGGTAGCTCCACGTGTTGTCGACGGCCAGAGGGTAGAAGTCTTTGGCGGCGATCGCAGCGATCTCGGGGCGCTTCTCGACAGGGATGCTCTTCGTGCACGCGCTGAGGGCCAGCACGGCGAGGGCAAGGCGGACCTTCATTTCGATTCTCCAGATTTCGACTTCGCATTGAGCTCGTCCAGGGCCTGCTGCGCCGATGCGCGAATCACCGGCTCGTCATGCCCCTGGGCCATCGTGAACAAGTACGCCTCGGCCTCTTCGCCGCCGATCGCAGAAAGCGCGAACACCACCTCGCGCTGGAACAGGTTGTCGCGGGCGTGGGAGGCGTCGATCATCGCCGGCACCGCGCGCTGATCTTTGAGTTCGACCAGCGCGCCGATGGCCGCGCGGACTTCGTCGAGGTCCTCGCTCTTCAGCTGCTCGAGCAGCGGCGGCACCGCGGCGGGGTTCTTCCGGTCGGCGAGCACCTTCATCGCCCAGGTTCTGGTGCGCACGTCGGTGGACTCGAGGGCCTTCACCAGCACCTCGTCTTTCTGGCCCGTCGCCTTCACCAGCGCGCCCGCTTCGGCGGCGAGGTCGTCGAGCACGCCTTCGACTGCGTGCACGGTGGCCTCGCGGCGATCTTCGGGGCCGGCGCCTTTCAGCGGCGCCTCGCGGTGGGCCGAGACGGTGTCGAGGTTTCCCAGCGGCTTGCCCTTCAGCTGCAGCACCGCGGCGACGGCCACTTCGGCGGGCGTGGTGGCGCGCGCTTCCTGAAGCTCGGACTCGAGGCTCAAGCGGCCGCGAAGCACGTTCGCGCCCGACGGGGCCTTCTCGCCTTCCTTCACGACCGGCAGCCCGTTGGCGGTCATCGCTGCGGCGATGCGCGCGTTGAGCTCGCCGGGAAACCACCCCAGCGAGGACTCTTTGAGCAGTTGCTCGGCGTCGACGTCGACCCGCTGCAGCACCGTCTTCTTCTCGCCGCTGCAGCTGGCGAGCGCGAGGCACGCCAGCGCGACGAATGCCTGGCGCCTGAAACCCAAGACTTAGGGAGGCCCCGGATCCAGCGCAGGCACCGTCGGAGCGGGCGCAGGCGGCTCGGGCTCGGCAGGCGCCGAAGGAGCAGTGGGCTGCGCCGGAGGAATATCGGTCGAAACCGAAGCGGCGGCATCAGGGGCAGCGGCGGCGACAGAGCCGTCGGCAGGAGTGCCCGGCACGCCTTCCTTGGGACCACGGCCGCGGCGGCCCCGGCGACGACGGCGGCGGCGGCGGCCTGCTTCGCCTTCGGTGCCCGGGGCGCCTGCTTGCGCGCCTGCTTCGGGGGCGCCTTCTTCTCCGCCTTCCTCGTCGTCACCGTCGTCGTCGCCACCTTCAGCAGCGACGGCAGCAGGCGCAGAGGCAACGACGGGGAGCTCGCGCGGCGTCGGCGCGGGCGCCTGCGGCGAGCTCGGAGCGGCTTCCGACGCGGAAACGTTCGACTTGGCCAGGTGCCTTTCTTCGCGGCGGGCACGGGCATCTTCTGCGTCGACCCGCGCGCGATCGAAGAACGCCTCGTCGATTTCGTAGAGTTCCAGCGTCTGTACGTTCACGCCGACGTGGGCTTCGAAGAACTTGTCGGCCAGGCCTTCACCGCACCAGAGCATCACCAGCGCGCCCGAGAGCGCTTCGCTCTTGGCATCGCCGCGCGGTTCGCCCGGGCTGCAGATGAGGCCCAGGTTCGCGCCGTAGTTGCCGAGGTCGCGACGAAGATCCTGCACGTCGCGGCGCTCGACCGGGCGGTTGCCCTTGATGACCCGCACCGCGACGCGGAGCTCGAGGCTGCCGTCGCGGCGGCGGGCGGTGAGTACCTGGCCTTCCTTGCTGCGCTTGGCGACCTTCAGCTCGCGGAAGCCGTGGCCGTGGAGCATCCGGACCACCGACTTCTCAAAGGTGAAGACGTCGAACTCGGAAAGCTTCGTGCGCAGCACCTTTGCGACAGCGCGCTTCGCGTCGCGAACGGCGTGCTTGGCAGTCGAGCCCAGGGTCGCGTCTTCTGCAGAGGGCGCGGTGACGCTCGGCGCCGCACGATCCTTGTCGCGGTCGCGGTCGCGCTCGCGGCGAATGACGGCGCGGCCATTCTCGAACGGAACGCCTGCGGCCTGGCAGAACGCCTGCTGCAGGTCGGCGACAGGGCTCTCGCCACCCGCGTCGACACGCAGTGACGCGGTGCCTTCGGCGGGCTTGTCGTAGTGGAACTGGGGACGGCGGCCGGCGTCGATGCGCTTCTGGTTGTCATCGGCCAGGGCGAGCAACACCTGCTCGAGCTGCAACTCGTCGCTGATCAGCTCGCGCTCACGGGCCCTGGCGAGGAGGTCAACCGTGGTCATCGCCCGGCCTTCAGCCTCGGAAAGAACCTCGAACACGACCTCGGCGATCGGCGGGTACTTCTTCTTGCGATCGTCGTCGCGGTCGCGCCGCTTGTGGCCACGCTCGCGTTCGCGTTCACCACGGCCGGCGCCACGCGCGAACTCGGGCTTCGATTCTGGGTGCCTCTCGCTGGGCCGGTAGGGCGGCATCGCCTCTTCCGGGTTCGGCTCGATGACTCCAGTGCTCGCCAGCGCCGCCGCGTCTTCGGCCAGCATCCAGTCGGCGAGTGCAAAGGTGTCTTTCGCAGTGACGATCACCTTGCGGTCGCGAGGGCGGCGCGCCATCGCTGCCAGGCGGGCCAGCATCGTCATCTCGGGCGTCTTGCCCACGTGCGACAGCAGGTTCTTCTCGACAGACCGTTGGGTGATTTCGATGTTCGTCAACGGCGTGCCCGCATCCTCCAGGACGCGCAGTGCAGCCTCGTAAAAAGTCATGTTTCCCCGCGGCTCAAACTCGCTCGCTTAAAACGTTGGATGATTAAGATTTCTCAGTCAAATCAAAGACTTGAATGCAAGTCCCGTGAGAGACGCGGATGGTACGCAGCGCTAAGCTGCGTTGTCAACGCAAGCGACGAGGGTCCGTGATCCGCTTTCGGTTGGGCCAACAATGGAAGCGTGAGCCGTCGGGCGACAGCCCGCTGGATGCGTTCGGCCTCGAGCTCGATGGCGTCGAGCTGCTCGCGGGCGCGGGCGAAGAGCCGCTGGCGCAGCTGGTGCCCGCGTTGATTGACGCGGTGTCGGCGCTGCAGGCTGGTGAGAGCACGGCCGAGGTCTCACTTCACGAAGCACACTTCGAGCTGTGCTTCACCCGGCTGCCGGGCGCCGAGGTCGAGCTGTCGGTGGTGAGCCTCGCGCGGCCAGCGCGGCTGGTTCACCCGGTGCTTACGCTGGATCTGCTGGCGCTGATCGACGCGAGCGCGCGGTGTGGGAGGCAGTGGGCGAAGGACGCGGAGGCCGCTCCGACGTTGCTGGCGGGGCTCGCGGCGATGTCGAAGCAGCTGCGGGTGCTCGAGAAGGGAAGCATCGCGCCGGTCGCTTTCGTCGACCCGGGCGGGTGGCGGTGGGAAAGGTTTCCTGCGCGCGATGGCGAAGTGAAGGTGGTGATCGCCGATGGCGACGGCCGGTCGCTTTCCTTCACCCGGAAATCCGCGGCGCCCCTGCCCTGTCTGCTGTGCCCGGGCGAAGTCTCGATTCGGGGCACGCCGTACCGGCAGACGTTGCCGCCGTTTCTGACATTGCTCGAACTGACGCGGCGGGCGCTCAACGAAGGCGGCGAATCGACAGGCCTGGGTGAGGGCGTCGTGGCGCCGTCGCGCGCGATCTTCGAAGCGGCCTTCGAGTGGTGCGTGGCGATGGGCGCGCGGAACCCTGCGCTGTCGGCGAACCCGCACGTCGAGGCGTTGATCGATCGCTGCACCCGCGGCCTGTCGGCGCTGCGGCCCCTTTCTCCCGGCAAGACGGAAGGCGCTCCCGAAGTGCGCGGCGACGCGGCCGATCGCCCCCTTCCCGTGGTGGGCGCGCTGCGCAGGCTGCGGTTCGAGCCGCAGTGGGAAAGGTCGACCGAGGTCGGCGATCACGGGCACCTGTCGCTGACCCGCAAAGGGCCGGTGGTGTTGTCGCCGCACGCGGCGTGGGCCTTCAACGGAAAAGGCAAGAGCCTGCACCGTCGGGTCGACACGCACGGCGTCGCGGTCGCCGACGACGGCACGGTGGTGACGGCGAACTCGCAGCGGGTGGCGGCCTTCTCATCGGGCGCAGCTGAGGCGACCTGGTTCCGCGATCACGATGGCGTGACGCTGGGCCCGGTGCTGGCGAGCACCGCGTCAATCTGGGTGACTTCGTTGGCCGGCCGCGGGGTGCTGGCGTACAGCGCGCTGACGGGACGCGAGCTATGGCGGTTGGATCCGCCGCGCTCGCAGCGGGGCCACTTCTCGGTGCTGGGCGATCGCGTGCTGCTCGCGACCGATTCGGGCTCGCTGTATGGGCTCGAGCTTTCCGATGGGCAGGCGCGCTTCCGGATTCGTGCCACCCTGCCCTTCAACTTCCCGGCCGTGAAGCACGGGCGGCGCGCGCTGGGCGTGTTGTCGCGCGGAGATCGAACGGTGGTGTTCCTGACGGAGGTGCGGCCGACGCGGCCGGAGGTCGCTCCGGGTGCGGTGGTCTGGACCCTGGAACTTCCGCTGGTCCGCCCGTGCGCGCCGGTGGTCGCCAGCGGGGTGACGTACCTCGCGGGTCAGAAGGAAGATCGCGCGGTCGTGGTGGCCATTGGCCGCAATGGCACGCAGAGGTGGGAACGCACGGTGCCGCTGGTGGGCGCGCGCATGGCGCTCGTCGCAAACGGCCGCGGCGTGATCGCGTGTGACGCCCGGGGAGCCGCAGCCGCAGTTTCGCCCGACGGTCAGCTCGACTGGGTGTTGGGAGCGGCGGGTGACGAGCTGCCGGATCTGCCGCCGCCGTCGCTGCGACGCGGCGTCCTGGTGCTCGCAGGTGAAAAAATTCGCGCCGTGGATCCCCGGGGTGGCCGGGTGCTGGCCGAGCTGCAGGCGGGGCGAGGGCTGCTGGATGTGCGCGTCGACGGGAAGCTGAATGTCTACGCGCTGGATGATGCGGGGGTGCTCAAAGCGTGGAAGCTGAGCACCACCCTTGCTGTCGTCTAGCGGTTCGCCTTTTCCTTCTTCGCCGGGTCGATTTCTTCTTCCGGGCGAATCGATTCCTGGGCGCCCTTCCATTCCTGCCCTGGGCGCATCTTCCACTCGGCGGGGACATCGAGCTTCCAGGTGTAGGCGGCGTTGATCGCCCCGCCGGAAGGCGCGCGCGAGCTGATGTTGAAGGCGATGTCGACCGACTTGAGCGGCACCGGATCCTTCTTCTTGGCGTCTTTGTCCGCGGGGAACTCGGCCGGCATCAGGTCGACGTCGTAGTGGCCGAGCATGATCCCCGGCGGGAAGAACTTCACGTAACGCTCGGGCCAGTCGATGCGATCGGTCGGGTCGCCCGAGGCGTTCATCTCGCCCAGCAGCTTTCCCTTCTCGTCGTAGAGCTTCCAGCCGATCGTGAAAGACGCGTTCGCCTTCACGTTGCGCACGCCGCGGTCGTCGACGCGCAGCTCGCGGGGCAGGCCCCAGATGACCAGCTCGTAGCGAACCTTCTCTTCGCCACCGACCGTCACCTTGTTGAAGCTGACGATGTCCATGCGGATGCCGTTGTTCGTGAAGGTGCTCGCGGGCGCATAGTTGCCCGTCTTGAACGCGTCGAACTGCTTGCGCACGTACTCGTAGGTCGCCTTCTTCTCGTCGAGGCGCTCGTCTTTCTTGCCCTTGGCCGACCGGTCGCTGAGCTCGGCGAGGTAGTCGTCGTGGTTCTTGTTGCCGCCGTACTTGTTCTGATGCTCGTTGACCTCCTTGAAGTACGTGCGGAGGAAGGTGGTGACCTCGTCCTTGTAGGTCTTCTCGTCCGGGTTGATGCGGATCCACGGAACGCGATCGTAGTAGTCGGCGCGAATGCGCTCGGCGTTCAGATCGCGAGCGGCCTCCCGCGCCTTGGTGTCGTACTTGGTGTACGCCCAGTAGATGCCTGCGATGACGAAGACGATGGCGACGACGACGCCGAAGTAGCGCTTCATTGGGTTTTCTCGTGCTCCCTTTTTGCGAAGGGGCCGATTGATATGAGAATTCACCGCCTTGATCCAGCACGCGGATAAAGCCCGGCTGCCGGTGGCGCTTCCTTTGGAAGGCGGCGGGCTGCTGGTCGACGCCGAAATCGCGTGGGAATCGTATGGCCGCAGCGACCCGGCGAACGCGATCGTGGTGCTCCACGACCTCTGTGATTCGCACCGCGCGCTGGGCGACGGCTTCGGCGAGGGCTGGGGAAAACAGCTGTTGGGCCCAGGCCAGGCGATTGGGCCGCAGCTCGGCTGGGTCGTGTCGCTGAACCTGCTGGGCAGCCCCTTCGGGTCGACCTCGGCCGCGATGATGCCGCTGACGCCCGACCACCGGCCCGGGCTGAACCTGACGCTCGAGGATCTCGCCCGCGCAGCGACCAGCGCGATGCGCACGCTCGGAATCTCGAAGGCGCGGGCGATCGTGGGCGTCGGGCTGGGCGGCATGGTGGCCCTGAAGATCGCCGCGCTCTTCCCCGAGCTCACGTCGGCGGTGGTGACCTTCGGCGCGTCGCTGGCGTTGCCCATGGGCCTTCGCGACGGGCTGGGCATGGCGCCGCAGCTGATCAAGGCGGGCAGCTACCGGAAGGCGCGCTGCGATCTGCTGTCGTGGACGCACCGCCGCGAGCACCTGCTTCACTGGCACGACGGCCCGGAAGGCATGGAACGTTGGCTCAACCACGAGGCCGACGAGTTCTGCGGGCGCTTCGATGCGCGGGCGTGGGCGTGCCTTTCGACGGCCTACGCAGCAGCCGACCTCAAGGATCAGCTGTCGCGGGTGCGGTGCAAGGCGCTGCTGGTGGCGGGGAGCCATGACGATCTCGCTCCGCCGGCGAGGGTTCGGGACGCGTACCACGCGCTCGAAGCGGCAGGCGCGCAGGCCCGGTACTACGAGCTGCTGGAAGACCGCGGGCACGCTTTCCTGCTCACCGACGTCGCGCGAATGAAGGACCCGTTGGCCGAGTTCTTCAGCTCGTTCTAGTGCTTCTCTGAAGCTTGGCCCGCAGCGCGCCGACCAGCATGTCGATCGCCGTGTCGTTGTTGCCGCCGTGCGGGACGATGATGTCCGCGTGGCGCTTGCTGGGGTCGACGAAGCCCATGTGCATCGGGCGAACGTGCTTGAAGTACTGGTGAACGACGTGATCGAAGTCGCGGCCGCGTTCTTTGATGTCGCGGGTCAGCCGACGGATGATCCGCACGTCGTCTTCCGTCTCGACGAAGATCTTCAGCGCCAGCTGCTCGCGAATCGCCTCCATGTGGAGCACGAGGATCCCTTCGATCAGGATGATGTCGGCGGGATTGACGGCGACCGTGCGCGCTTCGCGGGTCGAGCTGACGAAGTTGTAGACGGGCTTCTCGATCGCGTTGCCGGCCTTCAGCTGCTTGATGTGGTTGACCAGCAGGTCGGTGTCGAAGGCGTCGGGGTGGTCGAAGTTCACCTCGCGGCGGTCTTCGAGGTCCATGTCCTTCAGGTCGCGGTAATACGAGTCCTGGTCGATGAAGGCGACCCGCGACGGTGAGAGCGCTTCGTGAATCTTCCGAGCGACCGTCGTCTTTCCCGAGGCGGTTCCACCAGCGATTCCGACGACGAGCGAGGGCATGGTGGCCCTTCACCTACTCTCAGAAATCGAAGGTGTCACCAAGCTCCAGCACGTGAACGGGCAGATGCTTCACCTCGGCTTTCAGCTGGCTCACGAAGGCAGGCTTCAGGTGGTACAGCAGCACCTCGCAGCCGTTGCGTTCGAACTTGGTCAGCTCTTTCTCGAGCGTCTGGGGCGTGAAGTGGCCCGAGATGTCGGCGAGCTGCTGAAGCTTGTTGGGGAAGCTGGTCTCGAGCAGCAGGGCCTTGAGGCCGTGGGTCTTGTTGAGCACCTTCCACAGCAGCTCGGTGGGGCCGGTGTCGCCCGACATCGCCATCGTGGTGTGGCCGTCGGTGATCACGAAGCCGCAAGACTCGACGGGGTGGCTCACCGGTATGGTCTTCACCGTGTACTTGCCGATCTTCACCGTCGCGCCGGCCTTGAAGGCCTTCAGCTGCAGCACGGGGTTTTTCTTCGTGGGAATGGCGGTGAAATCGGGCCAGAGCACGTTGTTGAACATGTTGGCCTTCAGCGTGGCGGTGCACTCGCGCGAGCTGTGAATGCGCACCGGCTTGTCGCGGCGGCCGACGATGAGGTCGGCCATCAGGGGCAGGTCTTTGACGTGATCGAAGTGGCTGTGGGTGAGCAGCACGTCGTCGACCTTGCAGAGGTCTTCGAGGTCGAGGGTGCTGGTCAGGGCGCCAGCGTCGAGCGCGAGCACCCCGTCGACGAGGAAGCAGGTGCTTCGGCACTTGGGCAGCTCACCACCGTGACAGCCGAGAACCTGAAGCTTCACGTTAGAGGTCTCCGAACTTCCACTTCATCTCGAGGTACCGCAGGAAGTCGAAGAGGCGCGCGGTGTCGCGAACGGTGAGGCGATCGCCGGCGACGTCGATCAGCCCCGAGCGTTCGAGGCGGTGAAGCATGTAGCGAATCGCGGGCTCACCGACGGCCAGCTCGCGGGGAAGATCCTTCACCGGGAAGTCGATTTCGATGCCTTCTTCGCCAGGGCGGCCGCGCGTCTGGCAGATGTTGAGGATGTGGTGGATGACGCGGCTCGACGGGTCACCCAGCAGCAGGTTCTCGATCTGGGCGTCGGCGTCAGAGAGCCGTTCGGCCAGCTTCTTGATCATGCGCACCGCGATTTCCGAGTTGCCGCGGATCATGCCCTCGAAGGTGCGGGGGTCGATGATCAGCAGCTTCGCGTCTTCTTCGACGATGGCCGAGGCGTTGCGGGGCTTGTTCGAGATGATCGCCATCTCGCCGAAGAACTCGCCGGGCCCGAGCACCGCCAGCACCTTCTCGACGTCGCGCACCTTCTTGGCGATCGCGACCTTCCCCGACTGGAGGACGAACATCTCTTTCCCGAGATCCCCCTCGCGAAAAAGCACGGTGCCTTTCGGCTGTTCCTTCCCAAATTTTTGAAAGAGGGTTTCTTCGGCGCCCATGTCTTAGGTGGTGGGGAGTAGGCCTGCGCTTACAGCGGGGGTCAATCTACAGAAAGCTTAAGCCGGGAACGCGGACTGCGCCCTTTCTACTTCGTCGTCGCGGTGTAGACGCCGTCCCACCCCGGGCCGGGCGGGGTGTGCTTGAGGTGCGCGATCTCTTCGAGGTACCGGCGGCTCGGAGGATCCCCTGGCCACTGGCCAAGCACGGAGGTGAAGCCTACCTCGGCGAGCTCCCACTGCTGCAGCGCGTAGGCGTCAAGCGCGGTCTCGAAAGCGTCGATCGCCCTGCCCTGCTCGGCGTCAGGGGTGCCCAGGCCGCGGACCTCGAAGATCCGCACCGGCTTGCGCTTGCCCTTCACGCGAACAGCGCCGAGGCGGCGGCAGATCACCTGGCCCTGGACGTGGGCGTACGTGCCTTCGCTGATGATGATGCGGGTCTCGTACTCCTTGTTGGTGCCTTCGAGCCGAGAGGCGAGGTTCACCGCGTCGCCCATCACCGTGTAGTCGACGCGCACGTCCGAGCCGATGTTGCCGACGATCATCGGGCCGGTGTTGATGCCGACGCCGATGTCGAACTCGGGGAAGCTCTCGGCGCGCCACTTCGCTTTGAGGATCTCGAGGCGGGCCAGCATCTCGAGGCCGCAGCGCACGGCCCGAAGGGCGTGATCGTGTTGATCGAGCGGCGCATTCCAGAACGCCATTACCGCGTCGCCGATGTACTTATCGAGCGTGCCCTTCTCGTCGAACACGATCTGCGTCATCGGCGACAGGTAGTCCTTCATGAAGAGGGCGAGCTTCTCGGGCAGCATTCGTTCGGAGAGCGTGGTGAAGCCGCGGATGTCCGAGAACAGCACCGTCATCTCGCGCTTCTCGCCGGCGTTGAGCTTGTCCGGGAACTTCAGCGCCTCTTCCATCACGTCGGCGCCGAGGTACTTGGTGAAGGTGCTGCGCAGCTGAAGCTTCTCGCGGTCGACCGACAGGTAGCCGAGGAAGATCATCGCGAAAGACGCGCCCAGGGTGTTCACCAGCGGCATCACCGTCGCGAGCTGGGTGCCGCCCGAGAAGAGCGCTTGATCGGCGGCCAGCCACGCCAGCGCGAGCCCGACGATCACCGCGAGCTTGAGCCCGAAGCTCTTCAGGCGCGGGATGAGGCGCGAGAGCAGCAAGGCGATGGCCAACATCAACGCCGACTCGACCAGCACCAGCCACGACGGGCGCAGCAGGAAGCTGCGGTTCAAGAGGTTCGAGAGGATCGAGGCGTGCGCGAAGACGCCAGGCGTGAACTCCGAGAAGGGAGTGACCCGTTGATCGCCCGTCGCCCCAACCAGCGTGACGCCGATCAGCACTGCTTTGCCTTCGACCACCTTGCGATCGAACGTGCCGTCGATCAGCTCGCCGATCGACAGCTGAGGGAACACCGAGGGCGGGCCGACGTGGTTCACCAGCATGAAGGGCTCGTTGCCCTGGTACGACGCGTGGAATGCCGGGCCGCGGTCGGGCTCGATCCGCACGCCCGACAGATCGCCGCCTTCCTGGGTGGGGACGAGCTTCGCGCCGAGGTAGACGGCGGCGGTCTGCAGCGGCAGCGAGGGCAGCAGGCCCTTCGCGCCAGTGAGCTTGATGAGAATCGGCGAGCGCCGAATCGTGCCGTCGACATCGGGCACGTAGCTGAAGTGGCCGAAGTGGTTTCCGTTGTTGGCGAAGCGCTGCAGCGGCGTCTGGGCCGAATGGTTGGGCCAGCCGCGCAGCTTCGAAAACGGGTACGTGCTGCCAGCGACTGCGCCCTCGGCCTGCAGCAGCTGCCCGGCGAGCAAAGCGTCATGCGCCGCCACCCGTTCGAGGCCGATCGCGTCGCGCTCTTCCTCGGGGTACGCGATCACGCCCTGAACGATGGTGCCGCCGCCTTTTCGAAACGCTTCTTCGAGGCTGAGATCGTCAGACTCGGCTGACTTCTTCACCAGCTCAGCGCGGAAGCCGGCCAGCGAGACGACCGCGGCCCCTTGATCCGCGTCGAACTTCTGCAGCAGCGCGCGGTAGATCTTCCCGTCGTCGTTGGCTTCGTCGGTGAAAGCGATGTCGAGGCCGACCGCACGGGCCTTTGCGTCGACGAGGGCATTGAGCGCAGCGGCCAGGTGAGCGCGGGGCCACGGCCAGAGCCCATACTTCTGGGCCGACTTCTCGTCGATCGCGACGACCAGCACCGCGGGGTCTGGGGTTGACGGGCCTCGAAACCGGAACTTGAGGTCGGTGGCGCGGCCTTCGATCAGGTGAATGCCGCGCGCCAGCGCCGACAGGGTCGACGTGCTCGCTTTCCCAGCGATGAGGCCGATCGACGGCTGCGCATCGGACCAGACGTGCAGCACCACGCAAAGCAGTGAGCACGCCAGCGCGAGCACCTCGTACCTGCGGGCAGACAGGAACTTCGTCATCGGCGCTCCACCGTATCGTTTTTCCCGATACGAACGCGGTCGAAGTCGGTAGAAGCGCCGGGCGTGGGCACCACCTACAAACAGGCTGGCGTCGACATCGAAGCGGGCGACGCGCTGGTCGAACGGATCAAGCCGTTTGCCGCTCGCACCCGTCGTCCCGAGGTGTTGAGCGGCGTTGGCGGGTTCGGCGGCATGTTCGCGCTGCCTGCGGGTTACCGTGAGCCGGTACTCGTGTCGGGCACCGATGGCGTCGGCACGAAGCTGAAGCTGGCCTTCGCGCTCGACGTGCACGACACGGTGGGCATCGACCTGGTCGCGATGTCGGTGAACGACGTGCTGACGTGCGGCGCCGAGCCTCTTTTCTTCCTCGACTACTACGCGACGGCGCGGCTCGACGTGGCGCGGGCGGCAAAGGTGATTGCGGGCATCGCAGAAGGTTGCGTGCAGGCGGGCTGCGCGTTGCTGGGCGGCGAGACGGCCGAGCTGCCGGGCTTCTACGCGCCTGGCGAGTACGAGCTGGCGGGCTTCTGCACTGCGGTGGTCGAGAAGAGCGAGATCATCGACGGCACCAGGATCGTCGCTGGCGACGCAGTGATCGGCATCGCCTCCAGCGGGCTGCACTCGAACGGGTTCTCGCTGGCGCGCAAGGTCGTCGAAGACAGCGCGATCAAGTACGAAGAGAAGATCGTCGGCATGGATCAGCCGATCGGCCAGAAGCTGCTGACGCCGACGCGGATCTACGTGAAGGACATTCTCGCCCTGAAGAAGGTGGTGCCGCTCAAAGGGCTCGCGCACATCACGGGCAGTGGAATTCCCGGCAACCTGCCGCGCTGCCTGCCCGATGGGGTGCGCGCGGTGTTGTCGGAAAAGACGTGGAAGCGGGCGCCGATCTTCGACGTGCTGCAGAGGCTGGGCGACATCGAGCGCAACGAGATGTTCAGCACCTTCAACATGGGCCTTGGGATGTGCGTCGTCGTCGCGCCGGGCGACGTGAAGGCGGCGCTGGATCTGCTGAAAGCGCGCGGCGTGCCGGCGTGGGAAGTCGGCCGGATCGAAGCGGGCACCTCGGGCGCCGAGGCCGAAGCGATCATCGGGGCATGACCGCCGCGGTCGCCACGCGGGTTGCCGTGCTCGCCTCGGGCAGCGGCTCGAACTTCCAGGCGCTGATTGACGCGCAGGTTCCGATCGCCGTGCTCGTCTGCAACGTGCCAGGCGTGAAGTGTCTCGATCGCGCGAAGGCCGCGGGCATCGACGCGGTCGTGCTCGATCACAAGTCCTTCGAGTCGCGCGACGCTTTCGACAACGCCCTCATCGCCGAACTGCAATCGCGCAACGTCTCGCTGGTGGTGCTCGCCGGCTTCATGCGGCTGCTGACCCCCAGGTTTCTTTCCGCGTTTCCGTCGGCCGTGATCAACGTTCACCCTTCCCTGCTGCCCGCGTTTCCCGGCGTTCACTCGGCGAAGCAGGCGCTCGAGTACGGCGTGAAGCTCACCGGCTGCACCGTGCACTTCGTCGACGAAGGCACCGACACGGGTCCGATCATCGCGCAGGCTGCGGTGCCGGTGCTCGAGGGCGATGACGAGGCGCGGCTGCAGGCGCGGATCCAGGTCGAAGAGCACCGGCTGTTTCCCGCGGTCGTCGCGGCGGTGGTCGAAGGGCGCTTGAAGCTCGACGGGCGCAAGGTGGTGCGGGGATGAGCGCGACCCAGAAGCCCACCCGCGCCAACACCGGCCCGACGCGCCACGTGTACGACGTCGCGGTCGTCGGCGGCCAGTTGTCGGGTGCGATGGCGGCCGCGCTCCTCGCCCGCCGCGGCTACCAGGTGCTGTATGTCGAGCACGACGGCAACGGCAACGGCTACCACCACGAGGGCTGGACGTTGCCGTACGCGCCTTTCGTGATCCCGCCGCTGAAGTCGCTGGCCTGCCTGGAAGAGCTTTCGACCGAGCTCGGCGTCACCACTGCCCTGCAGCGCGCGCTGCGGACGCCGTCGCCGATGTTGCAGCTGGTGAGGCCGGGCGTGCGGCTCGACGTACACCCCGAGGCGGCGAAGCTCCTGGCCGAGGCGAAGCGCGCGCTGGGCGCTGAACAGGGCGCGGCGCTGGCCTCTGCGTTCGGCGCTGCAGCCTCGGCGGCCGAGCGCAGTGAGCCCTTCCTCAAGGAAAAGCCCGAGCTGCCGCCCGAAGGCGTGTTCGGGAAGTTCAAGTTCAAGCGGCTGGCCGACAAACACCCGGGGTTGCGCGAGGCGTCGCGGCTGTCGGACGCGCCGATGGAGAAGCTGCTGAAGGGGCTGGTGCCTTTCCTCAACTACTCGGCGGGTCCCGAAGGGTTGGCGGTGACGCGGCCTCTGGCGCTCGCGCTGTCGGGGCTGTACACGATTCCCGGTGGCCGCGAAGGGCTGCGCGAAGTGTTCCTCGCCCGGCTGAAAGAGCTCGGCGGCGACGTGCTGCTCCACGACGAGTCGACGGTGGCCGAGACGCTGGCGCTCGACGGCAACACGCTCACCGGGATCAAGCTCGTGCGCTCCGAGACGATCTACAAGACAGGCTGCGTGCTCGGCGCCACCGACGCGGGAGCGTTGCGGCGCCTGCTGCCCGAGAAGAAGCGGCACCGGGCGTTGTCCGAGACGCTCGACGGCGCGCAGACGAAAGAAATCCTCTTCACGCTCAACCAGGTGCTGCCCGAGAGGTCGCTGCCCCGCGGCATGGGCGAGCTGGTGCTGTTCGAGACAGACGACGCCGAGCTCCCGGTGATGCTGGTGCAGGTGCAGCCCGCGAAGCGCACGATGGAGTCGGGCGGCGAAGACATGCGGTGCGTCTGCGCGTCGGCGTTCGTGCCCGCGTCGGCCCGCGAGCTCGGTGAAGATCACCTGAAGACCCTGGCCGATCGCCTCGGCAAACAGCTCGAACGGCTGATGCCGTTCTCCCGTGCGAAGCTCCACCTCGAGTCGGCGCCGTACCTTCACGCCAGCGGCGTTCGCGGAAGCCGGATGCTGCCCCACCCGCACCTGGCCTTCGACGACGAGACGCTGCTGGGGATCACGGGGCTGCCGGCGCGCGCTCCAGCGAAGCACCTGTTCCTCGCGAGCCGGGAAGTGCTCCCGGGTCTGGGCTTCGAGGGCGAAGTGTTGACTGCGCTGCGCGTGTCGCGCCTGGTGCAAGAGACGCTGAAGAAGAACGACCCACTGAAGCGTCGATGAGCTCGACCGAACGGGTTCACGCCAGGGGGCAGCACCTGGGCGCAGGGTCGAGCGCGCGCGAGGTGGTCGACCTGCTGCACCGCGAGAACGCGAAAGCCGTGAAGGCCGCTGGCCGGGCGCGACTGCAGCTGGCGGAAGGTGCCGAGCTGATCGCGGCCGCGCTGCGCGCAGGACACCGGCTGATCTACGTCGGCGCAGGAACCAGCGGGCGGCTGGGCGCGCTCGATGCCGCCGAGTGTCCCCCGACCTTCGGCACCGAGCCCTGGCAGGTCGTGGCGCGCATCGCCGGCGGCCCGAAGGCGCTGACCCGCGCAGTCGAAGGTGCTGAAGATGGCGATGGCGCAGAGGCCGTTGCTGATGTTCGCCCGGGCGATGTCGTCTGCGGCATCACCGCCAGCGGCACGACGCCGTGGGTGATCTCTGCCCTGCGCGACGCCAGACGCCGGGGAGCGACCACCCTGCTGGTCTGCTGCACCCGCCGCCGGGCGGTAAAGGTAGACGTCCGCATCTGCCTGCTGACGGGCGCCGAGGTGGTGGCGGGCTCGACGCGGCTCAAGGCGGGCACGGCGACGAAGCTGGCGCTGAACGCGCTGACGACAGCGGCGATGGTGCGGCTCGGGCGCGTCGAGGGCGGGCGGATGGCGCGGCTGCGGCCGACGAACGCGAAGCTCAAGCGGCGCGCGGTGGGAATCGTCGCCGACCTGCTGGGCATTGATGAGGCCTCGGCGGCACGACGGCTCGAGGCCGCAGGCGATGTCGCAGGGGCGCTGCGCTGAAAATGGGCGCCCTCTCTTTCAAGATCCTCGTCTCGGAAGATCCTTCGGCGCTGAAGCGCTCGAAGTCGCAGCGCGTCTTCGGCCCGCTGTGGGTGACGCTCGGCACCAAGGCATTTCCAAAGGCGCAGTGGCGCGACTTCCCCGTGGCGGCGCTGGCGGCGTGGACTGCGCGGTGCCTCAAGCTGCAGGCCGTGGGTGACTCGGCGCAGCTGGCCTTCGTCGAGGGCGAGCACCGGCTTCGGGTCGAGCTGCTCGAGGACGCGCTGGTGAAAGTCACCGCGCTCACCAACGGCGAAGATCAGATGACCTGCATCACCTCGAAGCACCATCTGTGGACGGAGCTCGCCCGCGTTGGCCACCAGGTGCTCGCCCAGTGCTCCCGGCTGGGGTGGCCCAGCGACGAGTGGAACCAGCTGCGCGCGAACCTCGAAGCCAACAAACACCCAGCGCGCCGAAACTGAAAACCGGTACGCTGCGCGGCCTGTGAGACGCAGCCGGGTGGTGGTGGGGCTCATCTCGGGAACCAGCGTGGACGCCATCGAAGCGGTGGCGTGCCGCATTCGGGGCACCGGGCCGTCCGTCGGGCTCGAGCTGCTGAGCCACGTGAGTCAGCCGTTCACCCCAAAGCTGACCAGGCGCGTGCTGCAGGCCGATTCTGCCCGGGCGCTGTGTGCGCTGAACTTCGTGCTGGGTGAGCTCTTCGCCGATGCCGCGCTGGCGGCCATCGCCCTTGCGGGGCTCAGGCCTTCGCAGGTCGATGCGATCGGCTCGCACGGGCAAACCGTCGCCCACCTGCGCGGAGCGACGATGCAGGTGGGCGAGGCCTCAGTGATCGCCGAACGCACGGGTGTGCCGGTGGTAAGCGATTTTCGGACGCGCGACGTGGCCGCGGGGGGCGAAGGGGCTCCGCTGGTGCCGTATGCCGACTGGGTGTTGTTCCGGAAGCCGGGTGAGGCGCGGGCGCTGCAGAACATCGGCGGCATCGCGAACGTGTCGATCGTCTCAAGCAGGCTTCAGGACACGCTGGCCTTCGACACCGGGCCCGGGAACATGCTGCTCGACGCGGTGGTGCGCGAGCTGACGAAGGGAAGGCAGCACTACGACCGCGACGGCAAGCTCGCGCGCAAAGGCGAGATCCTCGTGCCGCTGCTGCGGAAGCTGTGCGGCCACCCATTTCTGAAGCGGGCGCCGCCGCGCAGTGCGGGACGCGATCAATTCGGCGAGTCGCTGGCCGCGGTGCTGTGGAAGGACTTCGGCGATCGCCCGCATGATCTGCTCGCGACGCTGGTCGCGTTCACGGTCGAGGCCACCGCGCAGGCGTACGAGAAGTGGGTGCTGCCGAGGCGGCGGCTCTCGGGCGTGTGGCTGTCGGGGGGTGGCAGCCGGAATCCGCTGATCGTCGCGGGGCTGAAGGCCCGCCTGCATCCCCTGCCGGTGTTGCCGCTGGACACGCTGGGGTTTCCGGAAGGCGCCAAAGAGGCGGCGTGCTTTGCGCTTCTTGCGTCTGAGCACCTGGAGGGGACGCCGCAGAACATCCCCGCCGCCACCGGCGCGCGCCGCCGCGTCGTCCTGGGGAAGCTGACGCCATGAGCACGGTGAATGTGATGGCCCGCGAGATCGCGGCCAAGATCGTCTTCTACGGGCCCGGCCTGTCGGGAAAGACGACGACGCTCAAGCGCGTCTACGACTCGGTGAAGCCCGCGCACCGAGGCGAGCTGATGTCGCTGCCCACCGAGGCAGACCGCACGCTCTTCTTCGACTTCCTGCCGGTGAAGGTCGAGCGCGTGCACGACTACTCGGTGCGGCTCGCGCTCTACACGGTGCCCGGGCAGGTCTTCTACAACGCGACCCGGAAGCTGGTGTTGCAGGGCGCCGACGGCGTGGTGTTCGTCGCCGACTCGCAGCCCGCCGCCGAAGACGCGAACCGCGAGTCGCTGCAGAACCTCGAAGAGAACCTGGCCGACCAGGGGATCCGCATCGAGAAGTTTCCGATCGTCCTCCAGTACAACAAGCGCGACATCGAGAACGTCTCGAGCCTCGAGCACCTGCGCAGCGCGCTGAACGGGCGCAGCTGGCCCGACTTCGAGACGTGCGCGACCAACGGCCAGGGCGTGCTCGACACGCTCAAGGCGATCATGCGGCTGGTGATCAAGGACCTGCGGCAGAAGAAGGTGGTGCCGCCGCGGCCGCCGCGGCCCGAGCCGGTGCTCGCGGCCGTGCCCGATGCGGCCGATGAAAGCGGGCTCGAAGGGCAGATTCGCCAGCACCTCGCAGATCGCCCGGAAGAGGACGCAGACGTGCCGCCGATGGCGACGCCAGCGCGAGGGATTCAAGCGGTGATCGCGCGGCCGCTGGGTGTGTCGGCGGCGCTGGCTCCAGGTGCGTTGCTGGACCCTGCGCGCGTGGCCGACACCGCCTTCGCTGCGGGCGACTGGGGGGCTTGCGTGCGCGCGTGCGTCGAGACGGTGCACCGCGCGCTGCACTTCGCGGGTGAAGGGCCGACGGGTTCGCAGGCGCACCTGCTGGGCGTCGACGGGAGGGACCTGCTGGCGCTGCAGTCGCTCGCGAGCAAGCACCCGCTGCGGGTGGATGACGCCGCCTTCGCCCTCTACGTGTTGATGCAGACCTTTCACCGGCTCGCCAAAGCAGGGCTGCCCCACCCTTAAGGAATGATCGCCTTGTCGGCGTCGCGATCTTCTCGCACCATCGCCAGCGCTTCGATCGCGAGCCTCGTCACGAGCGGGCCGAGGATCGCGCCGAACACGCCCCACGCCGCGAGGCCGCCGAACACCGAGAGGAAGAGCAGAAACACCGGTAGGTCGAGCTTCCCGTAGCGCGCGAAAATCGGCCGGAGCACGTTGTCCATCGTCGAGATGACGAGGCCGAAGGCGACCATCACAATCGCCTTCACCGGGTTACCCGTGAAGTAGAGGCCCGCCGCGACGGGCGCCCACACGATCGCCGTCCCACCGATGGGGACGAAGCCCGAGATGCCGGTGAGCAGGCCGAGCACCACGGCGCGGGGAACTCCCAACGAGAGGTAGACGATGACCGCCACCACGGCCTGTGACGCGTTGGTGAGGCCGACGCCGATCAGGATCCCTCGGCCCGTCTCGTTGAAGGCAGCGCCCAGGCGGCGAAGGTGGTTGGGTGCCAGCGGCAGGTGTTGCTGTGCCCAGCCCCAGGCGCGCGGCCCGTCGACGAGAAAGGTCCAGGTTCCGAAGAAGAAGATGATCGAGCCGATGATGGATTTGAAGGCCGCTCCGGCGACACCGCCAAGCACGCGGAAGGCGTCCGAGCTGTGGCCCGACAAGTAGGGCGTCAGCTCGGCGATCGACGTCGGCATCGCCAACGCTTCACCCGTCGGCTCCTTGCCGGGCGATACGATCGCCTCGACAGCCGACTGCGCGCTGGGCGACTGAACCACCAGGGCCCACAGCTCGGTGGAGCCCGAGACGACGGCGAAGACCAGGAGGCTCGCGATCGCGACCACGAAGACGATGAAGCCAATCACCAGCACCGCCGCCGCCCCGCTGCGCCCGCCCATCGCCGCGGCCAGACGGTCGAGCGCGGGCCTGGCGATCATCGCCGCCCACGCCGCAAAGATGATCGGCAGCAGAAGTGGGGCGAGCGTGAACAGCGCCGTCGCGCTCAGCACCAAAGCGACCCACGCCAATGCACCGAACCGGTTGTTCACTGCGTCGAAGCTTTACCTCAGGAACTCGAGTGCCGCGCGCAGATCTTCCGGCAGCGGCGCCTCGATCGTGACCCCTTCGATCACCAGCCGTTCGGCGTGCAGCGGCGTGCGGGCGAGGACGACGGCGTCAGAGGTTCCACCCAGGTCGGCGGCAGTCAGCGGCGTCTTGCGGCCGTATTGGTGATCGAACAGCAGCGGGTGGCCAACGCTCAGCAGGTGGACCCGAATCTGGTGGGTTCGCCCGGTCAGCGGCTCGCACTCGACCAGGGTCGCCTTCGAGAAGATCGTGCGCGGGGTGACGATGGTCTGCGCCGCCTTGCCCACCTCGCCCTCGCGCGCGACCCGCATTCGGCTCTTCCGTGCCTCGACCAGGGCGGCCTCGATTGAGACCCACTCCTCGAGCCGGCCATCGACCAGCGCGACGTAACGCTTGCCCACCGTGCCCGCCTCGAAGGCCATCGAGAGCCTGCGGTGCGTGTCGGCGTTCAGCGCGAAGAGCATCACCCCCGAGGTGTCGCGATCGAGCCGATGCACGACCCAGACGGGCCGGCTCAAGCGCGCCTCGACCCGCGTTCGCACGCAATCGGCGCCGCCGTCGCGCCCGGGGATGACGGGCAGGCCAGCAGGCTTGTCGATCGCGACGAAGCCGTTTCCCTCGAAGAGGACCTTCACTCGAGCTGCGAGGGCTTCCAGACCGTCACCGGCCCGAACTTCTCGACCTTCGGGGCCAGCAGCGCGGCGTTGCCCACCAGCACGATCGCTTCCTTGCCCTTCTCGAAGAGGTGCGCGCGCGCCGCTGCGGCCGCTTCCTTCGGAGTCACCGCGCAGATCCGTTGGCGGTACTGCGAGATCCAGTCGGCCGGCAGGCCGTAGAAAGAGACGTCGGAAAGCGCGCCAGCGATCGCGTCGTTCGTCTCGAGCCGCGCCGGGTAGAGCCCCGAGATGTAGCGCTGCACCGTCGCCACTTCCTTCGGGCTGGGGCCCTTCGCGCGCATCTTCGCGACCTCGCCCAGGCCGATCTCGATCAGCGTCTGAATCGTCTCGTTCTTGGTGAACGAAGAGACCGTGAAAGAGCCCGCTGCGCTGAGCATGTCGAAGTGACACCCCGCGCCGTACGACAGGCCGCGCTTCACGCGAATCTCGGTCACGAGCCGCGACGTGAACCCGCCGCCCAGCACCGTGCTCATCACCGCGAGGGGGAAGTGAGCCGGGTGGCCGCGCTTCACGCCTCCGGCGCCGATGCGCATCTGCACCTGCGTCTGCTCGGGCTTGTCGACGATCAACACCCTGCCCGCCATCGCCGCGTCGCCCCACGGCGGCAGCAGCGGCGGCGTCACCGGCCCACCCGCCCAGCTGCCGAAGAGACTCCGAATCATCGGCATCACGGCGTCGGTCTTCACGTCGCCCACCAGCATCAGCTGCGAAATCTGTGGACCAATGTGGCCGCGGACGTACTTGCGAAGATCTTCCTGATGCAGCGCGCGAATGTCGGACATCGAGCCCGAGACTTCGTGGCCGTACGGGTGGCCCTGCCAGATCGCCTTCAGCAACGCGCGGTCGGCCAGCGCGCCCGGATCATCGAGCTCGTTGGTGATCTGAGCGAGCGTGCGGCGGCGAAGCAGCTCGAGCTCGTCTTCGGCGAAGGTCGGCTCGAGCAGCAGCGCCGCGAAGATCGGCAGCATCTTCTCGAGGTGCTTCGACGGCGTGTTGAGCGCGATGCCCCACGCATCTTCCGACGCCCAGCCCGAGATGCTGGCGCCGACGAAGTCGACCGCCTCACTGATCTCGTCGGCCGTCATCCCGCCCGCGCCGCGACGCAGCAATCGGGCCGCGAAGTCGGCCACGCCCTTGCGGTCGTCGAAGGCAGCGCCCGACCGGACCAACAGCCGCACCGAGACCAACGGCAGCGGCCCGCGCGGCACGATGGTGACCTTGAGCCCGTTGGCGAGCGTCGTCTCGTCCTGCACCGGCACCTTCAGCGGGCGCAGCGCGGGGGTCTTCGAGGCCCGTGCCGTCATGCGGCCTCCGCGGGCGACGCTTCGGCGATCGGCACCAGTGTCACCACCGACCGGCGCGAATCGCCCAGGTACTTCTGCGCCGCCGCGCGCACCTGGTCGGCGGTGATCGTCTCGTAGCGCGACGCCAGCGCCAACCCTTCGCGCCAGTGCCCGAGCATCGCCTCGTAGGTGCCCAGCGCGTGCGCGCGCCCGTTGTTGGTGGCGAGCTCGCGCAGCAGGTGTGCAGCCAGGTTGTTCTTTGCCTTCTCGAGCTCGCGATCAGTGAGCCCTTCGTGCGCCACGCGCGAGAGCTCTTCGTAGAGCGCCGCCTCGGCGAGCTTCGGGTCCGACCCGGGCTTCAGCTCGAGCCCGACGACAAAAGAGCCCGGGTCGAAGCGCCACGACCAGTCGACCGAGACCGAGATGGCGAGCTCCTTCGCGTACACCAGCGACTTCGTCAGCCGGCTCGACTGGCCCACCGACAACGCGTACTGCAGCACGTCGAGCACCAGCGTGTCGGGGTCGGCAGCGTTGGGGCCGCGCCACGCGATCATCAGCGACGGCGCCTGCGCGGGGTGGCGCACTTCGGCCCGGCGCTCACCCTTCTGATCGGGCTCGGAGTCCTGCACCAGCGGCACCGCGGGGCCCGCCTTGATGTTGCGGTAGTACTTCTTGATCAGCGCGATCGCCTGCCTGGGGTCGAAGTCGCCCGCGACGTAGATGGTCGCGTTGTTCGGCGCGTAGTAGGTGCGGAAGTACTCGAGGCAGTCTTCACGCTTGATCGCCTCGATGTCCTTCATCCAGCCGATCACCGGCCAGCGGTACGGGTGGGCCTTGTAGACGAGCGACGACAGCTCTTCGTCCATCATCCCGGCGATCTCGTTGTCGACGCGCAGCCGGCGTTCTTCGATCACCACCTGCCTCTCGCTGGCGAGCATCTTCGGCGTCACCTGCAGCGAACGCATGCGGTCGGACTCGAGATCAATGACGCGCTCGAGCGCCTCGGCCATGAAGTCCTCGTAGTAGACGGTGACGTCGTTCGACGTGTACGCGTTCGACGAGCCGCCGTTGCTCTCGAGCACCTTGTCGAACTCGCCCGGGCCATAGCGGCGGGCGCCGTTGAACATCATGTGCTCGAAGAGGTGGCTGATGCCGGTGATGCCCGGGCGTTCGTTGCGCGAGCCCACGCGGAAGAATGTGTAGAAGGTGCAGGTCGGCACTGCGTCGGACGGCAGCAGGCGAACCTTCAGGCCGTTGGGCAGCTTGTGCTCGATCACCGTGCGCGCGATCGCTTCCAGCGCGGGCGGCAGCGTGGCCGTGGGGGCCTTCTTCGGGGTGGCTTTCATGGGTGATCCTTAGCGGCGTGACGATTGAAGAACTGGAGGACGGGCGTCCACACCTCGGTGCTGGCCCGCTCTCCGACGACGAGATCCATGTGACCGTACTCGGCCAACGCTCCGTTCGCCCGGGAGATCAGCAGCCATTCCTTCGGGCCGCCCAGGGCCCGGTACCCGTCGTAAACGGCGGGGGTCAGCGCCAGCCGATCGAGCCGCGCCGCCACCACCATCACCGGCGTGGTGACGTGGGCGAGGTCGCGACGGAAGTCCTTTTCGCCATCGGCGCTGACGAAGTTCGCGGTCACCACCAGCTTCACGAACTGGGACGCGACGCCGCCCGAGATGTCGGCCGTGCCGTACGCAATCAGCCGCTTCCAGCTCTCGACCGTGGTGTTGCCCGTCACGTAGAAGAGCCTCTCGAACGGCCCTTCGGCTTGCAGGCCCTGCAGCCCGACCACCGCGTGCGCACCCACTGCCGTCCACAGCGCCCAGCCGTCGGGCACGAACCCAAAGCCCTTCTCGATCATCGCTTCGCTGTTGGTGCCCCAGTCGAGCTTGGTCGGGCTGCCCAGGGTCGCCCCCGCATGGATGCCCTGCCCGCCCTGCGACAGGTACGCATAGAGCACCATGCCGCCCATGCTGTGGCCGACGTAGTCGACGCTCTCGGCGCCGGTCATCGCCCGCACGAAGTCGACGGCCGCGGGCAGATCGAGCTGCCAGAAGGCATCGAAGCTGTAGCCCGACTTCCGATCTTTGCCATCGGCCTCGTCAGAGTCGCCCGTGCCCCGCAACGACAGCGTCCACGCCTCGCGGCCCTGGCTTGCCAACCAGCGGGCGAGGCTGTGGTGCTCGTCGAGATCCATGTTCCGCGCGTTCGCGGCGATGCCGTGCACGAGCAGCACGGGGCGGCCTGTCGACGGCACGGTGGCCGGGTAGCGGACCATCGCGAGCTCCCAGCCGTCGGCAGTCTTCGCGCGGTGGGCTTGCGCGGTGGCGGGCAGCGGCTGCCAGTGAAAAGTGGCGCAGCCGCAGAGCAGCAAGGCGATCACAGCGGCCCTCACGGCGCGTCCTCGTTCAGGAACTTCAGCGCGTGGGCGAAGATCTCGCGCGGCGCGTTCTCGCCCTGCAGCAGCGACAGGTGGCTGTAGTCCTCGGACAGGTAGTCGAAGCGGCTGAACACGCGCAGCTTCACCTTCGCGGCCGAGACCTCGCGCAGCACGCCGCACAGCTCGGGGTTCGCCCAGCCATTGGCGAGGCCGAGGAACTGGATCGTCGGCCGGTCGTACGCCTTCAAGCGCGCCTTCAATGACTCACCGGTGCCCAGCGTCAGATCGCCCGACGTCATCCACTGAAGCAGCGCCCTGGACGCGCGTGGACCAAAGTCCGTCACCATCTCGCTGCGCAACGACGACAGCTGATCGCGCGAGAACAGCCCGTTCATCGCGAAGAGCAGCTCGAAGATGTGCGCACCTTCCGGGTCACCGCCGAGGCTCGCGATCTTCCCACCGTTCTTCAGCACCGCGAGCGCCAGCCGGCTCGGCACCATGAACTCGGCTGGCGTCGAGAGCGAGACGACCTTGCCCACCCGCCCCTTCCATTCCTTGACGCTCGCCGCGAGCGCCAGGGTCCCGGCCCACCCGTGCGCGACGACCTCGAAGGTCGGCTCGGGAATCGCCGCGGCGATCGCAGGAAGGTCGTACTGCAGCACCTCGGCAGGGGTCCACCCCGCCACCGAGGCCTTGCCCTGCCCCCGTACCTCGGCGACGTAGACGGTGCGCCCATGGCGAGCGAGCCACCGCGCCAGCCCAGCGCCATGCCAGTCGAAGGCCGAGCGCCCGAACCCGAAGTCGGCGATCAGCAGCACGGGCGGCCGGCCCGTCGCCAGCGGCGAGTACCGGTACAGCGCCAGCGCCACGCCATCGTCCGCGATCACCTTGCGGCGGGACACCGCGAGATCGTCATCCGGAAGTCCAGACACGATCGCCGCGCACAACAGCAGCCCGATCACAGCTCGACGATCCCCGCCTTCAGGGCCATCACCACGGCCTCGACATGCGAGTTGATGCCCATCTTCCGGTAGATGTGAGACAGGTGCGTGCGCACGGTGCGGCGCTCGAGCGTCATCACCTGCCCGACCTCGGCGTTCGACAGCCCCTTCGCGACGAACCGCAGCACGTCGAACTCCAGCGGGGTCAGGTTCCAGGGGTTGGTGAGCGTGGCCGGCTTCGACTGCACCGAATGGAAGTAATTCCAGAAGCGCTTGGCGATCACCGCTTCGATCACCGTGCCGCCTTCCATCACCTCTTTGATGCCCGATCGGATCTTCTCGGGGCCGACGCGCTTGACGAGGTAGCCCGACGCTCCGGCCTGAATGGCTTCGTAGACCTTCTGCTCGTTATCGAATGACGTGAGAATCAAGATCTCGACGTCGGGCGCCTTTCGCTTCACCCGCCGGGTGACCTCGATGCCGTCGATGCCGGGCAGCTCGAGATCCAACAAGAGCAGGTGCGGCTTCAGCGCGACGACCTGCTCGACCCCCGACTCGCCGTCTTGCGCGCTGCCGACGATCTCGAGCTCGGGAAACGTCGCCAGCACCTTCAAAAGGTTCTTCAGCAACGCCGGCTGATCTTCGACGACGAAGATGCGCGTCGAGGTGATTGCTTCCGTCATTTGGTCCCCTTCGAGAGCGCTTCGAACTTGAAGGTGGCTCCCGCCCCAAGCTTGATGGGCGTCGTTTCCTTCGCGCCCGACCTCAAATCCGTCACCGTCAGTTTGTGGGCACCGGGCTTCACCGGCACCTTGTCGAGGTCGCACAGCAACTCGCCATCGAGCTCGACCTTCACGTTTCCCTTCTTCACCACGGTCAGCATCGCCATCCCCTTCTTCGGAGGCGCGTCATAGCAGTTGACCTTCGGCGCCGGGGGCGGCGTGGGCCGTGCGATCTCGACGGGCTTCGGGTTCGGCATCGGCTGATCAGGCAGCGGCTTCGGCGGCGGCAGCGGCAACGTGGGCCGCGTGACGCGCGGCGGGCCGCCGGGCAGGTAGCCGTTGGCGCGCATCCAGAAGGCGGCGGCGAAGATCACGAGGCCCACAAGGGCGAACGTCGCGGCGAGGATCGTCATCTTCACCCGCTGCTTGCGGGCCGCCTCGAGGCTGCGTTCTTCAGTGATCATCCGCCGCATCTTCCCGTCGGCGTCGCGCACCTTCGCTTCGTTTAACGGCTGGCTCTCGGCAGGCGTCGCCGCGTAGGCGTCGGGGGCGGTGATCATCCCCAATGGCGATCGCGACGACTTCTTCGGCACCGGCGCCGGCGCGCTTTCCTGGGTGTCATTCGTCGGCGAGGGCTGCTCGAAGTCCTCCATCATGCGCACGCGCTTCATCACGCCCGCCGCGTTCGCCTGCACCTCCACCCGCTTCGCCACCGGCATCGACGATGGCGGAGCGTCCCAGCTGATCGACGCTGGCGTCCCCATCGGCACTTCCAGCGCCGGCATCTGCTCGGTCGACCGGCGATCGCTTCCCCGCGGCGCAGCGACCACGGTGTGCGGGTTGAACTCCTCGAACTGAGGCAGCGCCTCGCTGGTCTCGGCGAGGTGATCGGCCTCGCCGCCCGAGAACGCCTTGCGCGCCATCAGCACCATCGACCTCTCGTCGTGGTCGGCTTCGAGCTCGGCGCCGTCGACCTCGGCCAGCGCGAACTCTTCGGCGAAAGGCACCGGCCCCATCGCGTCGGTGTTCACTTCCTTCGGAAAGAGCTCGTTGGTGAAGCGCTTGAGATCTTCCTTCGACGGCAGGCCTCCGTTGTTCGACAGGAAATCGCGCAGCGCATTGGCGAACTCGGCGCAGCTCTTGAAACGCCGGCCAGGGGCCGCCTCGATCGCCCGCAGCACGATGGGGTCGAGGCGCGAGTTGATCCGGCGATCGAGACGAGACGGCGGCGGTACCACGTCGCGGCGGGTGCTCATCGTCGCGGCGCCGGGCTCGCGAAGGGTCAAGAGCTCGTAGGTGATCGCGCCCAGCGAGTAGAGGTCGGACTGGATGCTGACTGCTTCGTTCTGGCTGACCTCGGGCGCGCGGTAGTTGTTGCGGCCGCGGGGGCCGAAGTTCTTCTTCAGGTTCGCCGACGCGTTCAGCGCCTGCAGCGCGCCGAAGTCGCAGACCGCGGGCCGGCCATCGGGGGTCAGCATCACGTTGCCGGGCGTGAGCGCACCGTGCACGACTCCCGCCTCGTGAACCTGGTGCACCAGCTCGAGCAGCTCGATCACCCACGTCAGCGCCAGGGCCGGGGCCAGCAGCACTTCCTTCGTGGTGAGCCGCTGCAGGGCGGTGCCGAGGTTGAAGCGCCCCACGTCCTCGCGCACCACCGCCAGCCGCTGCTTGACGAGGCCGATGTCGAGCACGTGGGCGACGCCAGGGTGCCGCACGTCGGTGAGCAGCCGCGCCGTCTCGGCCACCGCCTTCGCGTAGGCGACCTCGGACGTGCGCGGGTGGAAGAGCTTGATCACGACCTTCTCGTCGAGGTCGCGTTCTGCCCGGTAGAGCTCGGCAAGCTCGCCGGTCTCGAGCCGCCCCAGAAGTCTGTACTGCAAGGTCACTTGTCGCGAAACGTAGCGGCAACCGCGTCCAACTGGAACCCGCACCAGACGCAGCTTTCACTGCGGCGGCCGGCGGGCAGCTCGAGCTGGCAACCAGGGCACCGGGGCCGGGGCCGCGCACGGCGCGCCAGGGCACTGCGCGCACGCACCTCCTCGACCGGGCGGCGGCCCTGAACCAGGCCCGTGCGCACCCGCGCCTCGAGCAGCTTGACGCGAAGCTCGAGCTCCTCGATGCGCGCCTTCAGCTTCGCGGTCTCGGGTTCTCGTCGTTTGGGCCGCGCTGCCATGGTTTAACCCTCACGCTGCCACCGATTGGCAATTAAGGGAAAATCTTGGAACCACTGCATGGAAGCGTTGTGGGGCCGATAAATCGGGCCCGCGCGGAAGAAGCGGCCCGCCGCGCACGCAGCATTCTCATCGACGAGCAGCTCAAAGGGCTCATCGGCCGGGCAGACCGGGTGCCCGTGCCGCGCCCGCGGCAGATCTACGTGAACCGGAACCTCAAGATGGCCAACGTCTCGGCCGTCGGGTTCGACATGGACTACACGCTGGCCATCTACCACCAGCGCCGCATCGAGCAGCTCTCGTTCGACATGACCGTCGCGAAGCTCATCTCGAAGTTCGGCTACCCGGAAGAGTTCCGCGGCATCAAGTACGACCACTCTTTCGTGATGCGCGGGCTGTTCGTCGACAAGCGGTACGGCAACCTGCTGAAGATTGATCGGTACGGCTACGTGGGCCGCGCGTACCACGGCCGCGACATGCTCACCGACGAGGCGCGCCACAAGCTGTACCGCAACGAGCGCATTCGCCTGAAGAACCCCGAGTACGCGTGGATTGACACCCTCTTCGCGTTGCCCGAGGCGTGTCTCTTCTCGGACGCGATCGATCTGTTCGAGAAGCAGCAGGGCAAGAGCTTGGACTACGGAAAGCTGTACGACGACATCCGCGAAGCGATCGACACCGTCCACCGCGACAACTCGCTCAAAGAGATCATTCGCAAGGACATCGGCCACTACATCTACAAAGACCCCGAGCTCGGGGCTGCCCTTCACAAGCTGCGGTCGGGCGGCAAGAAGCTCTTCATCCTCACCAACTCGCACTGGGACTACACCGAGGCGGTGATGCGGTACCTGCTCGACGGCCTCGTGCCCGAGTACCCGAGCTGGAAGAACTACTTCGACGTCGTCGTCACCGCCGCGGCGAAGCCGGGCTTCTTCTCTGACCAGCAACCTTTTCTCGAGATCGACGGCTCGACGGTGCTCGAGAACAAGGTGCTCGGCGAAGCGACGGTGCTCGAGCGCGGCAAGATCTACCAGGGCGGCAACCTCGCGGCGTTTCAGAAGATGACGGGCCTCGCCGGCGAGACGGTGCTCTACGTCGGCGATCACATCTACGGCGACATCTTGAAGTCGAAGAAGACGTCGATGTGGCGCACCGCGATGATCGTGCAGGAGATCGAGGACGAGATTTCCTACACCGAGGTCCGGCAAGACGAGATCGATCACCTCGCCGAGCTCGAGCGCCTGCTGCCCGCCGTCGACGACGAGATCGCCTCTCACAAGTCGGCGCTGAACGCGATGGACAAGAAGATCGAGCGCGACACGACCCTCGACGACACCCAGCGCGCCGCGATGGAAGAAGAGCGCAAGCGCGTGAAGCACGAGCTCGACAAGCTGCGGAAGACCTACAAGGAATCGCTGGAGCTCGCGTCCACCCTCGAGCAGGACATCGAGCTCGGCTTCAACCCGTACTGGGGCCTGCTCTTCAAAGAAGGAAACGAGAACTCGCGCTTCGGCGAGCAGGTCGAGCAATACGCCTGCGTCTACACCAGCCGGGTCAGCAACTTCGGCTTCTACTCGCCGATGCAGTACTACCGTTCGCCCCGCGAGCTGATGCCGCATGAACAGGCCGGCGCCCTGAGCGCCAAGATGTCGATGCTCGGCGACCCGGAAGGCCTGCCCCGCGGCACCAACCGGGCCGAGTAGTGGCTACTGCGCGTCGACTTCGGCGGCGGCCGCGCGCACGCCGTCGTAGAGGCGATCGTCGAAGGGCAGGAAGCCGTTGACGCTCAGAGGCGCGAGGACTTCGCGGCCATGCCGGTCGCGCGACGAGAGGCCGAGGAAGAGCGTGGTCAGCTGTTCGGCGATCGCGGGCGGGAGGTCGGCGCGCACGCAATAGAGATCGCGCGGCGTCCGCGGCGTCTTCGCGATGATCCGGAAGTTCAGCGGGTCGATCTTCTTCGAACGGCGAAGGGCGGGCAGCGAGCCCTCGTAGGTCGCTCCGGCGTCGATGGCGCCTTCGTAGATCGCCATCAGCACGTTCTCGTGGTTGCCCATGAACTGGGTGCTGGCGAAAAGGCTCTTCGGATCCAGGCCGCGGTCCTTCAGCAGCTTCAGTGGGTAGAGGTAGCCGGCGGCCGAGGCGGGGTCGACGAAGCCGAAGGCCGACCCCTTCAGATCTTCGAGCCTACGAAGCGGCGAGTCCTGCCGAACGATGATGTAGCCGCCCGCCGTCGCGCTGCCATCGGCGATGGCCGTCACCAGTGGGCGCAGCTTCAGCCACTTCTGCGCGCGCACGTACGCGTAGGACGACATCTCGACCAGGTCGACCTCACCCTTCTGAAGCTTGGCCGCCGCGTCGTCATAGTTCTCGCTGATCACGAGCTCGACGGGAACCTTGAGCTTCATCGACAGCCAGGCCACCAGGGGGCCGTGGGCCGCCTTGAGCTCTTCCGCGCTGGCATACGGCACCAGCGACAGGCGCAGCTTCGTAAAGCCCGCGGGCGGCACGAACTGAGGGGCAGGCGGCGGGGCAGGCCTCGGCGCGGGAAGGTGCTGGGTCGGCTCAGTCGTGCAGGCAGCGAGCAGCAAGACAGCGGCGGCGATGGCCGCCTTCATGCGACCGCCCGCGAGATGACGACGCGGTTCCGGCCCTGGTGTTTGGCGACGTACAGCGCCTCGTCTGCAGCGATCAGGGCCTGCTCGCCCGTCTTGCCGTCGTCCGGGTAGGTCGCGACGCCGACGCTGATCGTGATCTTCTGCGTCCACCGGCCATCGACGTTCAGCTCGGCTTCGACCGCGGCGCGCATGCGCTCGGCCACCTGCCCCGCCACGGTCTTCGACGTCTCGGGCAGCAGCGCCGCGAATTCCTCGCCGCCGTAGCGGGCCAGCAGATCCGTTCCACGCAGGGCGCTGTTCAGCACCTGGGCCAGCCGGCGCAACAGCTCGTCGCCCGCAGGGTGCCCCATCGCGTCGTTCACCTTCTTGAACAGATCCACGTCGGCCATCAGGACGCTGACGGGGCGGCCCGTTCGGGTCGAACGCAGCAGCTCGGCCGCGAGGCCTTCTTGAAACCGCCGGTGGTTGTAGACACCGGTGAGGCCATCGGTGACCGCGAGGCGTTCGAGCCGGGCGTTCGCCTCCTGCAGCTCGCGGGTGCGGTCGGCCACCGACTTCTCGAGGTTGTCGCGCTCGGCCTGCAGCGTGGCCGCCATCTTGTTCATCATCTCCGACAGCTCGCGCATCTCGAGCCCTCTCAGCGGCGGCGCCCGGGTGTTCAGCGAGCCCTCGCCCATCTTGCGCACCGCGACCTGCAGCGCCTTCAGCGGCCGCGCGACCAGGCGTTCGATGCCCAGGTAGAGAATCATCGCGACCACCGCGTACAGCGCGAGCGCGAAGCCCAGCCACTGCGCCCGGGTACGTTCGACCTGGGCGTTCACCTGGTCCAGCGAGTACTGCGCCAGCACCGTCGCCCAACGCAGGCCCGACTTCGCCGGCACGCCAATGCGCAGCTTGTTGCCCTCGCGCTTCCACACCGGCTCATCGGCCGCGATCGCCGACCGCGCGAAGGCGTCTGTCTCGATCTCGCCGAAACGTTCGGGCGCGTCGTCCGCCAGCACCCGGCCGTCACCATCGACGACGGTCAGCTTCTCGAGCTCGCCGCCGCGGGTGCGCTCGAAGACGTGGGCGACCAGCGTGTCCAGCGCCGCAATGTCGTTCTGCGCCACCGACACCGCGGCCGTGACGCCAATCGCCTCGAGCACCTGCGTGTTGCGGCGCCGCATGTCGAACTGCTCGTCGCGGCGCTGCTGCTCGGCGGCGAGGAACGCGAGCGACACCATGCCGATGGCCACCAGGCCCGGAATGAGAAGCGTCAGCTGTCCACGAATGCCCAATGCGTCACGCCGGCAGCTTACGACCCAGCTGCATCTGGGCCACGGTCACCGACTGGTTCCGGCCGTGGCGCTTCGCAAAGTAGAGGCATTGGTCCGACAGGTCCACCAACGCCTGCTTGTCTTGCGAGGCGTCGGGGTAGGTGGCGATGCCCAGCGACAGGGTGACCTTCAGCGGGCCCTGGTCGGTCTGGAAGACCTCGGCCATCACGGCCTCGCGAATGCGTTCGGCGATCTGCAGCGCGGCCTTCGAGTCGCACTCGGGCATGATGATCGCGAACTCTTCGCCCCCGTAGCGGGCCACGATGTCGGTGTCCCGCGCCTTCTCGCGAATGATTCGCGCCACGCCCTTCAACACCTGGTCGCCCATCGGGTGACCGTAGGTGTCGTTGACGCTCTTGAAGTGGTCGATGTCGGTCAGCATCACCGAGCACTTGCGGCCATAGCGGCGCGCGGCGGCCAGCGCCTCTTCGAAGCGGCCCTGGAAGGTGCGGTGGTTGAGCAGCCCGGTGAGGCCGTCGGTCGTCGCCATCTTTTCCATCTGCTCGTATAGCTGGGCGCGGAGCACGGCCTGCGCGGCCTGAATCGCGATCACCTCGAGCATGCGCAGCGACTCGTCGTCGAACGCGCCGCGCTTGCGGGAACCGGCGACCAGGGTGCCGAGGATCCGATCGCCCGCGACGAGCGGGAAGATCTTCAAGCTGGCGAGGCCGCGCACCTGGGTGTCGGCGTCGAAGATCACCTGGCGATCCATCTGGCTCACTTCGCGGCCCGGCAGCGGAGCGCCATACCGCACCACGTTCGCCACCAGCCCGTTGTTGTCGTCGAAGGTCGTGCCTTCCAGCGCCCTGCCCTGCGCGGTCACTCCCGACATGCGGGCGATGCGGTGGCTGCGCTGCCCGTTCACCTCGTTCACCAACGTCACCGCACAGAAGTCGAGCGGAGCGATCTGCCGTGCGCTCTCGAGCACCGCCAGAAAGACCTGGTCGGGCGAGCCCGCGCGGTTGAGCTCTTCGATCGCGCGGAAGAAGCGGTCTTTCTCGTCGCGCGCCTTGCGGATGTAGCCCATCACCCTTTCGACCTCGATCGCGCGAAGGACCTCTTCGGCGATCGTGCACATCAGGCGTTCGTCGGTCTCGGTGAAGGGAGTGTACTCGAGGCGATCAGCGACGAGCACGCCGCGCATCAGGCCGCCCGCTTCGACGATGGGCACCGCGAGCAGCGCGCAGATCTGGGGGCCTTCGTCGTAGTGCGTCACGCCCTTGAGGCCGCCGGGCGACGCCATGCGCACCGGCACGCCACGCTTCAACAGCGCGCCAAAGATGCCTTCACCGGCCGAGAACTTCTCGCGCTGCACGTGCTCGGAAAGCGAACGGCAGTCGTGAAGCTTCAGCGACCTTTCATCGGCGCTGAGCAGGAAGGCGCCAACCGAGTGGGTCTTCAGCGCGCACTCGGCGATCTCGAGCGCGTTGCCCAGGGTGCCTTCGATCTCTTTCACCGAGGCGACGAGCCACTTCTCGTGATCCTTCACACCGGGGAAGCTGTCGCGGGTGCCGGCGCTGACGAGGCGGAAGGTGCGGGCGCGCTCTTCGACTTCCTTGATCCGGTTCTTCACCGCGACTTCTTCGGCCTTCTGCGCAGCGGCGAGCCGGGCCGAAAGGACCACGTGGTACATCGCGGCGAAGACGATGAGGAAGCCGGTGTGCGCGGCGAAAGTCGCGACGTTTCCCGGCAGCGTGTGAAGCGCGTCGAAGAGCACCGCAGCGCCGAGCAACGTGAGCCCCGCCGGCCGCGAGAGGAAAGTCACCAGGAACGCCATCAACAGGTAGACGACCGGGAACAGCGCCGGGCCGACCAGAGAGACGACGACGCTCGCCGCGGCGAGCAGCCCTCCTCCGAGCTCGAGCTCGTCGCGCAGCGTGCTCGGAGCACCCGACCTGGCTCGCCGAACCCTTCGCCAACCCGACACCGCGACGCCCAGCAGCAGCAGCGCGGTCGCGACGATCTCGGCCCAGCCGCTGGTGGCCAGCGACCCGAAGCCTCCGCGCGCGAGCAGCGCAAGCGTGACGACGACGGCCGCCCCTGGCACGGCGCGGACGATCTCGCGGGTGATCTTCCCTGGCCCGTAGAAGACAGGCCCCCGCCGCATCCGTGCCATCACCGGCGAAGGATTCATTTGTTCTCCAGGTTGATCACGACCTCGCCCGCACGGATAAAGCCGAGCTCTTCACGCGCGGCCCGCTCGATCGCTTTCGGATCCGCGCGCAGCGCGTTCACTTCCTTCAGCAGCTTCTGGTTCTCGTCGGCGGTCGCCTTGTTCTTCGCGCGCAGCGTCTCGACCTGCGTCGACAGCGAGAGGTACCGGCGAAACCCGCCCTCGGCGCTCGCCGACCAGGTTGCCAGTACAAAGGCGATCGTCACCGACGCCCAAAGCCACTTTCGCCGGTTGTCCATTCGCCGCTGACGACGGTACCAGCGGCGCACCGACCGGCAAGAAAACCGCTACAGGTCTGGGTCGAATGCAACAGCCAGCAGCACTACGGTGCTCCGCCGTCGCCCTGGAAGATGTTTGGCCCGTTCCACGAGACGTCCAGGTTCGCCGACCCGATCGTCACGCACTTGCCGTTGGTGACGGCCTTGTCGGTGGTGAAGTTCCACTCGACGAACTTGATGTTGCTGGCTGCAGCGGTGAGCCGCCCGGCCTGGGTGTTCTTCGTCGCCGACGTAAAACGGATCGCACCGCCCTGGGCGAGGAAGCTGGTCGGGCTGCAGGCGAGCTGGTTGTTGCAGCCGGTGTCCAGGTAGAGGCAGTACTCGCACGCCGCGGTGGTCGTCGTGCCGAGCGTCAGTTGACCTGCGTCGAGCGGCGTCGCGCCGTTGAAGTAGTAGACCTCGACGTAGAGTTCGCTGTGGCCGCCATCGGGCGCGTTGTCGACGTCGAGATCGGTGATGATCCCACCGTTGTACTCATCGCCGCCGTCGAGGCCGTCTTCGTAGATCGCTTCGAGCACGTTGACCTGCGGGAAGTTCGCGATCGGCGTGCAGACCTGCGTGCTGCCACCGCCAGCACCGCCGCTGCCGCCCGCTCCACCGCCGACGCCGCCCGTTCCCCCGCCGACGCCG